>Ga0307511_10001759_pt1 | contig 22765 bp, 18 predicted proteins | sample 13_EM_MG_FD_200266 | JGI IMG/M metagenome (GOLD analysis project Ga0307511, IMG submission 200266) | Populus trichocarpa ectomycorrhiza microbial communities from riparian zone in the Pacific Northwest, United States - 13_EM | ecosystem: Host-associated > Plants > Roots > Unclassified | place... | reverse complement strand
TGAGCGCCTTCAAAAGTACCCACTCCAACGGATTCGAGTCCATGCAAAGGGGTTGAGGGGTGAATGCCGCGTCCATCGCGGACAGATTGAATCTGGCCCAACTCGCGCAAATAATATGCTTCTCACCATGCTCCGCGGCGAGGTGCATTTGCCGCTCGATTTTGTCGGGCGACATCAGGTCATCCGCGTCGAGATACTGGATCCATGATCCGTGGCAAGCCGCAAATGCAGCATTTCGTGCCGCGCTGGCTCCTTGATTCGATTGCTTTAGAACCAGCACTCCCCTTGAGACATAGTTGCTAGCTATCTGGAAACTTTGATCGGTCGAGCCATCGTCGACCACGATGATCTCGCTCTTCGGCCAGGTTTGAGCCAGGGCCGACTCGATCGTCTCCGCCAACCAGGGAGCCGCGTTAAAGCACGGAATCAGAATTGATACAAGCGGGGTCGGCATTTTAAAGTTCGGAAACCGACGGCGGGGTTTGCGTTGCCCTTGAATTCAATGCATGCCGCCACCCGCGCGTGAAGTACCAGCGCTTTGACTCCGCCACGTAATGGTGCATCACTCCGTGAGGCGCGCGCACCTCACTTTCATCGGGCATGGTCACGTAGTCCATTGCGGGCGCCACGGTCCGCGCCGGCGATCGCGCCACGATCATTGCCACCAGCGCTTGTTCGAGAAAGTAGCTGGCTTTCTCGCGGGCAATCAGCGTGTTGCACCAAATCTCCAGTTCATCCCAGTCGATCGCCTCGCTTCGCAGCCCGCACAAGCCCACATTGACTAGCGGCGGAATTTCCGCCCCGGACAGTTCCTCCATCAGCGACCGCGAGTAGCCGTAGCTCTCAACGCAGTCCACCCCATGCAGCGGGCGGTCGGGACTCCGCATCCAATCGATCAAAACCTGGGGACGGCGGAAGAACAGCAGGTCGGAATCGATGACCAGTTTCCAGCCATCGGTGCCCGCGTGGATGTCCGTCAACTTCCGGATATGCGGATAGCTCTGCCAAAGAGCACGCAGAGTCGGAAAACGATCCCTTGGCAGGACCGTGTCCAGGCGATCAATCGCCTCTTTCTGCGCATGTATGCGCAACGCCGGGCCAAGCCTCCCCAGCAACGCAAGATGCGCTGGATCGAGCGAGCCGTCATCGTATATCTCCACCCGGATGGGGCAACCCGCGCTTTGCGCCAGCGAGTAGATGCAGAAGGCCGTCTGGTACCAAAAGCGTTTCCCGGTAAGCACGTGCACGCAGAGCGGCGAGTCGCTATCGGGCTGGGGCAGTGGCGGCAATTCCCGCGCTGCCGCCTCCATCTCGCGACGCTGGCGTTCGGTCTCGCGCATCGCGAATGGCCCGCCCTGAAGATAAGCGTTGCGCAGACGGCCCAGCGGCCGGTGATAGATTTCCAGCCATAGGCGCCCCAGACCGAGGCGCCTGCCCAAGGACAATATGTCGTTCATCTAGATCAAGCTCCGGCTTTCACGTGCTTCCCATCCCGCTTGATCCGGCCGTCAAAATGCCCGCAAGCACCCTGCCAGCGGATGCGCGCAACCGGACCCGCCCAGCCGCTGTACGACCACCATGCCTTGGCTTTGCGCAAAGCGGCGCCCGTTGCGCCAAGAGCGGGCCAGGGATTCGCATCATGCGCGCTCAGAACCTGCATCCAGGACTTCTGGATGCCGCGATTCAGCCTCGCGAGATATTCGGCATCAAGCCGCCCAGGGGGAATCAGATGGGACAGGGAAAGCTGTGGAAAATAGCCGACATGCCATCCTGCGCGCATCGTGCAGAACACGATGTCGTTGTCGCCCGCCGAGGTGAGCTCGTTGCCGCGCCGATCGCTCAATACGCTGTTGCCCCCGTCTTCACGCATCCGCAGCCATGCTTCCCATGCCTGCCGCCGGATCGCCATGCCGGCCCCCAAAGGCGCAAAGGCCGGGTACTGGTCGCGTTCGGCGCCCGCCGGCTTGAGGCTCTCCGCGACCTGTTCACCGTCGCCCAGGTCCCTCAGGGCGAGCAATGGAAAAAATTCTCGCGTCCAGGCAGGCGGTTCGTGCTCGAACCGCGGAAGTACCTTGCCGCCCGCCGCGCCCAGTCCGGGGTGGGCGGAAAACAGGGCCCCGACATGCGCCAGATAATCCGCTTGCAGCACATTGTCGTCATCGACCATGACGACAATGTCGGCGCGGGCGGCATGAAACCCGCAGATGCGGGCAAACGTCAGTCCCAACCGTGATTCACGCACCATGCGCAGGTTGGCAGGCTGGACGTCAGCAAACTCGGCTTGCTCCGGAAAACGGGTGGATGCATTGTCGACGATGATGGTTTCCCATGCATTCGCGCCAAGCGATTGCGCGGACAGCCCCGCAAGGGTTGCGCGTAACCGGCCAAGATGCGGGTTATGCGCGGGTATTACCACCGAGATACGCAACTTGTTATTCACCGTCAGCATGCCATGAAGAATTTTCGCGAGGCCAAACAGTCACGCTCGTGAGAGCATGCCTGATTCTCCAGGCGCCCGTCATGGCGTCGTCACCGCATTGATCGAGGCCGCCGGCGGCTCAACCATCCGATCGCCGCCGCCACCGGTTCTGTTCCCGATCACCCTGGCTGGAACACCCACCGCAATTGAATAGGGAGGGAGATCGCGGGTTACCACGGCTCCGGCCCCCACTACGCAGCCCGTACCGATTGTCACCCCGCCCAAGACCTTCACGCCGGCACCCAGCCAGACGTCGTTTCCGATCGATGTCGCAAACAGGCGGTCCGGCCGGCTGCGTATCGGCACCCCTGCTTCCGGAATCGTATGCTCCGAGGACAATATGCAGGAATGCATCGCGATCAGGCAGTTGTCACCAATCTTCACCCCTCCATGGCCGTAGACCACCACGTGACTACCGAGAAAGGTATCGGCCCCGATTTCGATTTTTCCTCCATAGGCATGAAGTGTCGAACCGTGATCGATGCGCGATCGACTGTCGATGAAAATCCGGCCAGGCCCGTCAATGCGGAAGCCAAGCTCGAAATCCAGGCCCGGGCCCAGGATTACCCCGTGGCCAAGCCCGACTCCTCGCAGCTTCGCGAAAAATATCCGCCACCGGATCAGAAGTCCCTCCATCCTGCGCAAGAGTCCGACAATCAGCATCGCGCCCCGTCAATCCATGAACATCGCGGCAAGGCAGGCCCTCGCAAGGCCACTTGAAGTCCAGGCGTTATGCATGCATCGCGATCCGGCCATTGACCCGTGCATATCCGACGAAGTCCGGCGAAACGCCGGACGGCAGCACGATCGGAGAGACAAAATGAAACACGATCGCGTCATCAACCCGCGTGATGCGGCGCCCTTTCTCGCCGAACCAGATGGTGACCTTGTACAGCCCGCTGTGCAGCGGCGCATCCGGAACACAGAACTCAAACCCTCCGTTCGCGATCGGCAACGACTCAAAGGCCGGATCCATGTCCGTGTTGTAGCCGAACACGGCCGATCCCTGGCTTGAGTAGACCACCACGCCCAGATGCGGATTTTTCAGCACGTGGGGGGATTCGAATGAAAGGCGGATCCGGATGTCTCCGCGGGCGGCGGCATCGCCATCGATCGAGATACCCTCGATCTGCGGCCCGTCCGCCACCCGCTGCTTTTCGAGGACACGCGTACCCGCGCTGCTGTAGAGCGCCAGCGCGTCCGCCACCGCCCCGTCGTAGCTAATGCTGCCGCGGTCGAATACGATGCCCCTGTCGCACAACGAAGCGATCGCGCTGACATTGTGGCTAACGAATAGCACGGTGCGGCCTCCGCGGCTCACCTCATGCATTTTTCCAAGGCACTTCTTCTGGAAATCGGCATCGCCGACCGCCAACACTTCATCGACCACCAGAATTTCCGGTTCAAGGTGCGCGGCGACGGCGAACGCCAGGCGCACGTACATGCCGGAGGAGTAATGCTTGACCGGAGTATCCAGAAACCGCTCGACTTCGGCAAACGCCACGATCTCGTCGAACTTCCTGACGATCTCTTTTCTGCTCATCCCGAGAATCGCGCCGTTCATGAAGATGTTCTCGCGCCCGCTCAGCTCGGGATGAAACCCGGTCCCGACCTCCAGCAAGCTGGCCACCCGCCCATACAGGTGGACGGAGCCTGTGGTGGGCTCGACGATCTGGCTCAGTATCTTGAGCAGGGTCGATTTGCCGGCGCCATTGCGGCCGATGATGCCCACGACCTGGCCCGGCTCTATCTCGAAGGAAACATCCCGCAGCGCCCAGAAGTCCTCGGCGGACGCCGCCCGAACCGCATGATCTCCATTCTTCCGGCCGCTAAAAAGGCCGGCCAGCACGTCGCGCATCGCCAGATAGCGCGCGCCCGTCTGATGACGCAGGCGATACTTCTTTCCCAGGCCGCTGACGGTGATGATCGGTTCGCTCATTCCAGGTTCCGGGCCAATCCGCTCAAAAAACTAAATGACATCGGCCAGGGAGCGTTCGGTTCGCCGGAAATAGGTCAGCCCTCCGATCAACAGAATGGCCGAAACCATGCATGAACACAGGATCGCACGCCATCCAAACTGGCCATCGCCATTCAAAAAGGCCCACCGAAAACAGTCGATCACGCCGACCATCGGGTTGAGCATGTATGCCCAGGCCAGTGAATCCGGCACGACCTTGCTGCTGAAACCGACCGGCGAAACGTACAGGCCAAACTGGACAATGAAAGGCACCACGTAGCGAAAGTCACGATACTTCGCGTTCAGCGCCGCCAACCAGAGGCCGGCACCGATCGCCGCGGAGAACATGAGCAGGAACAGGGGCGCGACAACCACTATCCGCCACGAGGGCCAGATTCCATACCAGGCCATGAAACCGATCAACAGGCACATCGTCACGGCGAAATCGACCGCGCAAGTCACGACCGCGCTGACTGGCACGATGACGCGCGGGAAGTAGACCTTGGTGATCAGGTTCGCGTTGGAGACCAGGCTGGACGACGCCTCGGATAGCGCTCCGGCGAAGAACTGCCATGGCAGAAGCCCCGCCAGCACCAGCAGCGGGTACGGTACATTGCCTTCGGTGGGCAGCTTGGCGATCTTGCCGAACGCGAACGTAAACACCGTCATGACAAGCAGGGGTCGAATCACCACCCAGAGAACACCAATGACCGTCTGCTTGTAGCGGACCAGGACATCGCGCCAGGCAAGCAGATAGAGCAGCTCGCGATAGCGCCAGACATCGCGCCAGTACTTTTGCTCGCCTCGCCCTGCCTGGATTACGATCGGATCGCTTCTGGACATCTTAATGGCCGAAGCCCGGGAGAACAGGATAGCCGGCGCCCGCCAAATCGGCCAGGCCCGGACGCTTGCGCGGCGGCGTTACCATGTGGCCAGCAGCCTGTGCGTGCGCCCTTCAAAACTGTCGAAGCTGAAATACTCCAGTCCTTCCGGAATCCTGCGGGGCTTTCGCAGCGCATCCAGTATGCCGTCCACCACGCTCTGGGTATTGCTGGGGTCGACCAGCACGCCCAGCTTACCGTCGCGCAGTGCCTCCCGGCTGCCATCGAGCGTACTGCCGACCACCGGCACACCGCACGCCATGGCCTCGAGCAAGACGATGCCGAATCCCTCCCCACGGCTCGGCATGACGAAAGCCTCGGCCAGGTTGTAGTGGTCGCATTTCTCGGCGTCCGATATATATCCCGCGAAAATCACACGATCGGCCACGCCATACTGCCGCGCCTTGCTTTCCAGCCGGGCGCGGTCATTTCCCTCTCCCACGATGAGATAGGCCAGGTCGGAATGGATGCGGAGCAGCGCCGGCAGGGCTTCAATGACTTCATCGAAGCCCTTGTATCTCTCCGACGAAACAAGCCTCCCCACCGTCATCAGGAGCCGCTTGTCCTGCAAGCCATACTTGACCACCAGCTCGCTGTTCCTGGGCGCCATCCGGTAGGCGCCGAGATCGACCGAGTTCGGCAGGATAAAGCCCCGATTCACGGGCAGGCCGCTCCAGCCGAGAAAGCGCTGGCGCGTCAAGTCGCTCACCGCGATGAACCCGTCCACGCGCGAAACCAGCAGCCTGGCCAGCGCGCCATGGGGCGGCTGCCAGGCATCGATGCCGTGGATCACCAGCAACAGGGGAGCACGATGCCACAAGCTCGCCAGCCAGGCCGCGGGCAGCAGGTTGATGTGGCAGCACATGATCAGGTCGAAGCGTCCGCCCGTGCCCACGATGCCCACCAGCTTGCGCAAATAGGAAAGCTTGCCGTCGATCGCGTCAGTGCGATAAACCAGCTTCTCGGGCATGCTGCCCGGTGGATCGCGCATCAGCCTGGGAACCGCGACCACCTCCCTGCTGCCGGAAAACGAGCAGATCGAGTGGAGAAAATCGCGGTTGAACTTGGAGATTCCTCCACGCCCGCCATAGCCGTCCGTCAGCAGGGCAAGAATGCGCTTGCGCCTCTTGAGCACGGGATTGAGCTCGTGCGCCCACGCGCGCAATCCGCGCAGCCCGCGCCGGTGCCCCTGGCTGCTCCTGAGCCACTCCCCGACCGGAATCGAAAAGCCGGTCTTGCTCTTGGCGAATACCGCGTCCGGAAGGGCCGGCCTGCAGGCCCGCGCCATATCGCGCTTGGTCAAGCCGTGCGCCGGAATCAGGGCGGCGATGTCGCGAAACAATTGCGCATCCACCAGCGGTACGCGTATCTCGAGCGAATGCGCCATGCCGGCCCAGTCGGCGTCGCGCAGAAGCTGGCTGCGCATATACCACGACAGCTCCAGCGCCGACACTTTCTGGTACGGCGAATCGAGGTCGCCGATGGTCTGCTCAAGGCAGCGCAAGGTCCGCAATTCATCCAGCCCTCTTTGCACCGATTCAGACTCCATGAATTCGGGCAATTCCCAGGGCATGAACAGCCCGCGCCTCAGGAGGTATGCGCCCCCGTAGGTACCGCCATATTCGAGCAGGCCGGCGTACTTCGGCGAGGTGAATCGCGCAAGAAAAGGGGACAGGAGACGCCGCACGCCCCGTCCCAAGGGACCGCCGCGGGCGCCCCACCGGAACGCGCTTACCATCCTGGGCAGATCGCGAAAGCTCGGATAGCCGCCAAACAGCTCGTCCCCTCCCAGCCCCGAGAGCGCGACCTTCAGGCCGGAAGCAGCGGCGGCGCGGCTGACGAAGTAGGTGTTGACCCCATCGATGCTCGGCTGGTCCATCGCCTCCAGCAACCGCCCCAATTCCTCGTCGAAATCCTCGCGCGACACCCAATGCGTGCGATGCACGGTTCCATAGCGGGCCGCCACGTCGTGGGCCAGCCCGGTCTCATCCGTGGACGTACCCCGATACTCGCCAAACCCCAGCGTGACGGTATGCAAGGGCGCGTCCGTCATTTCCGCCGCGATGCCGGTCAGTGTGGTCGAATCAAACCCGGACGAAAGGAACAGTCCGACCGGTACGTCGGCGACCATGTGATGCCGCACGCTGTCCCGCAGCGCCTCGTGCACGCGCTCGCACGCTTCGGCGCGAGAGGCGGGAATCGTCCCCCGGTTGGCCCGCGCGAGTTCTTCCGCAACCGCGAAATAGATCTTTGGGGAACCTTGTCCGCGCTCGTCCACCAGTACGCAGGCCCCGGCCGGCACTGCCCGGATGGCCTGGTACAAGGTATGAGGCTCGGGAACGTGGCCCCAGAGGAAATATCCAACGTGCCCCGCGGGCGCGGGCGCGGCGTCTATCTCGCCGCTCTTGAGCAAGGCCTTTACCTGCGAGGCGAAGCGGAACGTCTTGCCGTTGTCCGCGAAGTAAAGGGGCTTGACGCCGAAAGGATCGCGGGCCAGGAACAGGCGCCTCTCGAAGGCGTCATAGATCGCGAACGCGAACATGCCGCGCAATGCATGCACCATGTCCGGCCCGCGCTCGGCATACAGGTGCAGGAGCACCTCGGTGTCGGTGGCCGACTGGAACCGGCATCCCCTGCTTTCGAGCTCACGGCGCAATTCGCGATAGTTGTAGATTTCGCCGTTGAAGGTGACATGAAAGCGGCCGTCCGCGCTGCTCATCGGCTGCTTGCCGGCATCGGAAAGATCAATGATGCTCAGGCGTCGGTGCGCCAGGCCCAGGCGGCGGTCCGCCGATATCCACAAGCCCGCGCCGTCCGGCCCGCGCAAGCGCATCGCGTCGCGGATGCGCAGCAATTCGTCGCGGTCCACCGCCGGCGCCTCATTGCGATATCCGAAGATGCCGGCTATGCCGCACATGCTATTGATCGCTCCCAAAAACACGGCAACCTCGCCAAAGGCACATTTTCGTCATCATCTTTGAAGTGCTCATAGGGAGCCACCCGGCTGGCCACACCGTGGCTCCGGGCCGCGCGAACCAAGGCCGCCAGCCGGCGCGGGAACGCCCGGACCAGCATATGCAACGCAAGATACAAGACTGCAAGACTGCAAGATCTCCTCTATCGCTCACATTCATGCGGATAACATCGGCTTTGGGCACGCTACCGCCCTGCAAAGCAGCAACCTGCCTCGCATCAGGACCATCAAACCGACAGACGTACTGCTTAAATCGACGCGGGGACAAGCCAGTCGCGGCTGACCTTGATCCGGTTCGTTTTGCCCAGCATATCGAGCAAAACCGAAACCCGCTCCGCCTCCGACTCGATCTCGACCACACCTTCCAGCCCATTCAGCGGTCCATCGACAAATCTGACCCGCCCTCCGGGCGCCAGCAGATCTTGCCTGATGTGCGCGCCGCTCACCGGATCGGCACCGGCCCGCAACTGCTCAATCAATTCATTCGGCACGCGCGCGACCTGCCCCCCGAAGCGCACGAGGTCGTTCACGCCGCGGGTGGAACGCACCGTCGCCACGCCCTGCCGCCCGTCGCGGGACCGCATGAAGAGATAACGCGGAAAAAGGGGGCTGATGCGGTCCTGCCAGGCTCCGCCCTTGCGCGCGCGACTCGACAGCAGGGGCAGATAGGTTTCGTAGCCCTGGTTGCGAAGATTGCTTTCGGCGACGCCCTCGCCGCGCGGCTTGCAGAAAACCGTATACCAGCTGTTCATTGGACCCGGGCCCGCGGCCATTGCTGCTGGTCGAACTCGCTGCGCAACTGCGCTATTTCCTTCTCGAGCGCTTCATATTCGGCCATCTTGCGGCGAATGAAACTGATCGTGATCAACGCCTTTTCCTCGATGCCGCGCGGCGTCAGAAGATAGGCGTAGACGATCCTGTTCTGGCTGTTGCGAAAATTGTTCGCTTTTATCCAGCCCTTGCCTATCAGGGCCTGAAGGCAATAATTGACCTTGCCCAGGCTGATGCCTAACTCGTGGGCAAGCTCCCGCTGGCTCCATTCGGGACGCGCCTCGAATCGCCTTAGCAGCTGATAGTGAATTTCGTCTATGGACAGGACCATTCCCCTGGCAAGGGTGGGCCTACATCCCCCTTGCCCTTTTTGCCGTACGGCAGCGCTTGTGCCGTTCAATCGATGAACAGTATTTAATCTCGCCCTATTTGCGATGTCAAGCCGATCCGGGGCGTTTCCCGCAAACATCCCATGCGTGGCCGGTCGGTCCGCGAGGCGGGCCAAGGCCAGGGGTTTAGCCTGGCACCCAAGCCCTGTACCATTGCCCGGTGCAGCGTCAGCCAGCACCAGAGTTCAGCGGCTTAACCCAAAGGAATTTGTCCCGTGTCTCCAGTCGACCTTTCAATGTATGACAAGCGGAATTATCGGGTTGGCGCAGGCGTGCTCAAACGGATTGCCTGGTATCTCGTGAATGCGGTGGTGTTCCAGTCCTGGCTTTGCCCGCCTTCCATGCCCAAGCGGGGCTTGCTGCGCCTGTTCGGTGCCTCGGTTGGCGCCCATGTCGTCATCAAGCCGCGCGTCAATATCAAATACCCATGGCTGCTGCGCATCGGCTCCAGCGCCTGGATCGGAGAAAACGTCTGGATCGACAATCTCGCCCAAGTGACGATTGGAGACAACGTATGTATTTCGCAAGAGGCTTACCTGCTCACCGGCAATCACGATTACAAGGACCGCCGCTTCGGCCTGATGGTTGCCCCGGTTACGGTGCGTGATGGCGCCTGGATCGGCGCCCGCGCGGTAGTATGCCCCGGGGTCAGCATTGGCGAGGGTTCGGTCCTGACCGCGGGCAGTGTCGCCCAGGCAGACACCCAGGCAATGCAGGTCTATCGCGGAAATCCCGCCCGGATCTGCCGGGAGCGCCGCATGAACGGGGGAAATTGAACGGCCGAGAACGCATCCGCTGAACGCCGGCGCCTCCTAGCAGTTTGTTGAAATTCGATCAAAGTTGCTTAAGAACGTTGATTGATGCACCGCGACCTCGTGGCAACGGCCTCCAATATCGGGGGTTCCGAAGGGGGCTCGCCCCTTTTTCAACAAACTGCTAGCCCTTTGCACCGTAGTACCGCTTGTACCCGTAAGAATAATATCCGGAGTACTCGCCGTAATACCGGTCCGCCTTCTTGAAGTCCAGCTGGTTCAGGGCGACGCCGATGATCGGCGTGCCGGTCATCCGGATCTTCTTCAGCCCGATGCGCGCCAGCGGATAAGGCGTATCGTCCGCCTTCACCACGTAGATCACGCCGGTCGCATGCCGGGCCACGATCATCGCGTCGCTCACCAGTTGTACCGGCGGAGAGTCCAGGATGATCACGTCGAACAGTTCCTTCAGGCGCGCAAGCGCCTGCGAGAACTTGGGCGAGAGCAGAAGTTCGAGCGGATTGGGCGGTGTGTGGCCAGCCGGCAGCAGCTTGGCGGTGGTGCCCTCGATCGAATGGATCACCTGGGAAACCTGCGCCGCCCCGGAGATGAAGTCCGACAGCCCGACCACGTTCTTGTCGATGCCCATCGTCTTGGCGATGGTGGGGCGGCGCATGTCGGCATCGATCAGCAGGACACGTTTGGTCTGGGCATGCGCGAACGCCAGGCTCATCGCAAAAGTGGTCTTGCCCTCATTGGGAACGGACGAGGTGATCACCAGCACCTTGTGCTCGGCATCGATGCTCGACAGGAGTACCCCGGTGCGCGCGGTCCGGATCGCTTCGGAGAAGACCGACTTCGGATCGGCCAGGTAGGCCAGCTTGGCGGCCTCCTTGCGACCCGAGATCAAGGGTACGGTCGTCAAGACCGGCACGCGCAGCTTGGTTTCAACGTCCTCGCTGGTCTTGACCGTGTTGTCCAGGCGCGCCAACAACAGCGCGCAGACCATCGCGAACAGCAGTCCCCCCAGGAAAGCGACCATCACCACCATGTTCTTGTTGGGCCGGATGGGCGCCCCGGGCGGCAATGCGCGGTCGACCACCCGGCCGATCGCCGACTGCAGATCGTTGGTCGCGCTGGTTTCCTTGGAACGGCCGATGAACATGTCGTAGAGCTGCCGGTTCGATGCCACCTCGCGCTCAAGGATGCTGAGCTGGTATTCCTTGCGGTTGATGTTCTGCACCTGGTCGCGCGCTTCCCCGAGAGCGCGCTCGATGCCGGTTTCGTTGGCCTTGGCGACCTCGTATTCCTTGCTCAGGCCGGCGACGACTGTTTCGGCCTGCTTGCGCGTGTTCTCGCGCGCGGTCTTCAGTTCCGCGTCCGCCTGCACCATGCGCGGATGCTCTCTGCCGTAGCGCTGGGAAAGCTCGCTGACCTTCCTCTCCGCATCCAGCTCGAGCTTCTTGGCATCGCTGAACAGCGGACTCTTGATGACCGCCGGGATGCTCTCGAAATTGGCCGTGGCCGCGCCGCTGCGGATGGCACGCACCTGGTTATAGGCATTCTCGATCTCGGCGCGGCGCTGGCGCGACTCGCTCAGGTTTTTCTGCAGATCGCCGAGCTGGCTGGAGGCCCCGCTCATCGCCAGGCCCTTGGCGTCGACGATCTTCTCGCGCTCGCGATAATCCTGCAGCGCCTTTTCCGAATCTCCGAGTTTCTGGCGCAGGCCGGCAATACGGCCGTTCAGCCAATCCGCGGCCTTCTGCGTCACCTGATAGCGCGATTCGAGATCACTCTCAATGAAAATGTCGGCAAAGCCGTTGGCGATGCGTGCCGCCAGTTCGGAATTGGTGGCCTCAAAGCCGATTCGCAGCAACTGGCTGCCGCGAACCACCTCGACCGATATCCTGCCCGCCACTTGCCCGACCGCGGACGCCTCCGCCATCTCGTCGGTAATCTGCAACTGGCCATCGGCGCCTCCCACACCCAGGCTTTTCGCCCAGCGCTGCCATATCGCCGGCTCACGCTGGCGCGGATCGAATTCCGGGTCCTTGGCCAACTTCAGGCGCGCCACCACCTTCCTGGCAAGGTCGCGCGACTTGAGGATTTCCGCCTGGGTCTGGTAGAACTCGCGGTTGCTGCTCAGTCCGCCATAGACTTCTTCGACCGAGACCACCTTGGTCTTGCCGGTTTCAAGAAGGAGGGTCGCGGTGGCGCGGTACACCGGTTTGATGGTCGAGACGATGACCGCCGCGAGCACGGCAATGGCGATTGCCAGGCCGATGATGCTCCACTTCCGTTGCAGGATGGCTCGCCAATATTCGACAAGCTCGATCCGCTCTTCACGGGGTTCCTCGGCCGGCAATATCTCCGCGATCGCAAGCTGCTGATTCATCTTTTATCCAACCAAAACTCCACACGGCAGTGAGCTTCCTGCCGCCTGGCCACGGGCACATCCCGGCAAAACGCCGCCTCAACCTGAATTGCGCGCGAGCCCGCATTTCCCTGCACTTCCAATCTCCCGACCGTCCCAAGCCATCCCCGACCCAGGCGGCACGAGCCGCACGCCAGAACGCTCGACAAGCCCCTGAACGGGACTTCCAAGCGTTTGCACTATAACATTGCATCGCCCTGAATATCTTAAAAAACTTGTCGGAATTGCGGCGTTGCGGCATCCCCCAGAACGTCATGCTATCGACATATTTCGTGGCCGGCGGCTGGTCCGTGAACTCACGTCCCACTCCGGTTTGCGGCATATCCATGGCACCGCGATCAATACGCAGAAGGCAAACGCGATCGCCGGAATCTGCAAGGCGAATTCCACGGTGGCATGCAGCCCGACTGCGACCAGCCCCATGAAAGCCCCCAGGGCCAGGCCCCGGTAAAGCGGATTGGCGCGTTCCCTGAGCACGCGCACGGCGCTGCGCAGGCTCAAGGCGCATAGCAGGGCCAGGCAGCCCAGGCCCAGGGCCCCGCTGTCGGCGACAAACTCGGCATAGTCCATGTGCGCATGATCAAAAAAGCCCCTCGTACCGGCGGCCCGGTAGCGCTGGTACACAATGTAAAAGGTCTTGCCGCCCGATCCGAACAATGGGTAGTCACGCCAGGCCACCAGGGCGCCCAGGCCGGGACCGGCGCGCTCCTGCAGCGACTCCTCGCCGCCGCCGCGGTCCTGCCTCTCGGCGACCGTGAAGCTAGTCTCCTGCACCCGCTGCATGACCCGCTCCACCCCGATCCATGAACCGATCACGACGATGTCGAGCACGATCATGCTGACCAGGAATACCATCAGCGAACGCCGGGGAATGTTCGACAGCCCCAGGCCGATCACGCCGGCCACCAGAATCGACGAAAACACCGCGGCATTGCCCATGCGCGAGCGGGTGATGATCAGCGCCATCACCATGATGACCAGGAAAATGCGCAGCACCGCCTTGGGGCTGAGCATCAGGTCGGCCAGGCCGCGCAAGCGCTGGCGCCAGTTGCGTGCCCGCTCCCCGGTGAACTGCGCCACCATCAGGCCCGCGCCCAGGCCCAGGCAGATCTCCATGTAGGTCGAGAAATGATTGCGGTTCAGGAAACTGCCGGTCAGCGGATCGTGCTGAACGTGCTCGAAAAACAGGTTGTAGTCCGCGTGGGTGAAATGCAGATAAATGCCCAGAACCGCCTGGAAAGTGCCGCTGAGCACCAGGGCGTAGCAGACCGCGCGCAGGCGCGCCGAGTTGTTCACCAGGAGCAATGTCAGGACGAAATACGCCACCAGCGCCATGGTCAGCAGCAAATATTGGCGCGTCGCCGAAGTCTCGATCGAAATGGGGGCCAGCGCGGCCGGCGCGCCACCATAGGCAAAGCCATAAGCCGCGCCGGAGCCGGGCGATAACAGCTTGAGCATCCCGAGGGGCAGCGGCAGCAGCTGAAAAGCAACCAGCGCCAGCCAGGCAAGCGCCAGGGCTGCCGGCAGGCGATGACGGCGCAGGCCCTCAAGCGCGGGAGCGCCGGCCCGCAGCCAGTTCGCCAGCCAGAGGGCCGCCAGCAGGCACATCCAGATATCGAGCAGCGCGACCGCCCAGGCGCGATTGCTGGCGAACGGCAGCGGCGCCCAGAACAGCAGGGCAAGCATGCCCATGAAGACAACCGCTTCCAGCCTGGAGGTGAAACGCAGCCCGGGCGAGCCCGCGGCATCGAAATCCGCCATCCCTACTCCATGACCGCGGAAACACTCGGCTCGACCGCCGCCGGCCGACGCGCGCGCCCGGCGCGCCGCAGGCGGCGCCAGTTGGCGGGGCGCGTCATCTCCCGATAGATGACGACATAGCCGATGGCAAACAGCAAGGCGCCGACCGCAAGCTTCCAGGTCTCGTCCCAGAAAGTCACGGCAACCGCGGCGGAAAACAGGGGCAACAGGGCGCAGATGGCCGCGCTCTGGGCATTGCGCCTCCATGGCGCGACCTGGCGCCCCGCCAATGCATGCAGCCGCGTCACCCATCGGTACACCAACGAATGGAAATGCAGGGCATCGGGCCGCATCGCCGCCCGGCCGCTGACCAGCTTGCGGCGGTAAATCGAAAACAGGGTCTCCCACACCGGGTAGGCGGCGAGGATCAGCGGAAACCAGGCCGATACCGAGGCATGGCGGTGCACCAGCAACACCGAGACCTCGGCGATCACGAAGCCGATGAAATAAGCCCCGCCGTCACCGCAGAAGATCATGCCACGCGGAAAATTCCACAGGAAAAATCCGAGCAGGCCGCCCAAGGCTGCCAGGCAGATACCCAGCACCAGCGGATCGGCGAGGCGCCAGGCGACCACGGCGATTGCCGCCAGGATGATCATGCCGACAAAGGCCGCCAGGCCGTTCAGCCCGTCGATGATGTTGACCGATTGCGACACGCCGGCAGCCGCGAACATGGTGAAGGCGCAGGACAGCCACACGTTGCGCAACGCCTCATCGACGCCGGGAAAGTCGAGGCGGTCCAAGCGCGCGTCGAGCAGCCAGAACGCCAGGCCGGCGGCCAGGAATGTGGCAAACAGGCGAAACAGCACGCCGCCATGCTTGGTCAGGTCTTCGTAGAGGCCGGCGGCAAAGGCCGGCAGGGTGCAGGCCATGATCGCCGCGCCTTGCGCCCAGCCCAGTTGCCCGCGCGCCGCCGCCCAGGCAATGCCGGCCAGAAAGCCGGCATAGATCATGAGGCCGCCGATGCGCGGCACCAGGGAGGAATGGATTTTTTGCGGGCCGGACTGGGTGTCCGCGGTCAAGCTTTCGTGGCGATGGCGAAAATGCAGAATGAGCCAGCCCAGCAGCAGCGAGGGCACAAAAGCGAACAGGACGAGCGTCATGGCCTGCCGCGCCTTTCATTTGCCCCGTATGCCATCCCTAGCCTCATGTTCGCGCCGATTCAGGGGCAGATGCCCGGCAAGGGCAGCCCCAGTTGCCGGCAATCCGGAAGCACCCCCTTGCGGGCGGCCAGAAAATCACGGGTCCGCGACTCGTTGACCTGGTAGGCGCGGCGCAGATTGCCGCGCACCTCATTGCGCACATCTTCCGCGAGGGCGCCCCAGGTACGCAACCCCGCATCCATCACCTGGTCCTGCACAGCCTGTTCCCACGGCCCGTACCTGGATGCCTGCGAAAGGGCGAGAGAGAAATCCCGGTCGAATTGGCCAAGGCGGAATTTGACAGTGGCAATGCTCGCATGGGTGTACCCCGAAGTGGGACGCAAGGCCGCCGCTCGCAAATAGTGTTCCAGGGCGCTCTCGTAAAAGGCGCTCATCTCGGCGCTGTTGGCCGCCGCCGCGGCGGCGCGCATGAAATACAGGCTGGCCAGATATTCGTCGTAGACCGGGTTGCCGCCGTCCCAGTGCCTGGACTCCTGCAGCTGATCCCGCGCACGCAGCCAATCGTTGATGCGCAAGGACTTGCCGTCGCGATTGGACTGGTCCACCAGATAGCGCGCCTCCAGCGAAATGAAATCGGCCCAGCCGATCCGTGCCGCCTGGACGCAGGCCAGGAGCAAGAGGGTGAACAGGAGCGCGGCGATCATGGTGGGCCGCCAGTACGCCGGCCTCATCTACGCGGACGCGGCGAAGTGCAACGGCCCGGCCAGCGTGCTGGCGGACAAGCCGAGGATGCGCGCCGGATTGCCGCGCGTGAGCGCTTCCGCGGCAACCGCGCCGGCCGCCTGGGCGATCACGGCGCGCGCCGCCGCCAGCGCGGGCGGCCGGTGCTCGAGATTGTGCGCATCGGTGGCGACCGCGAAAATCAGTTCTTCTTCCAGCAACTGCAAGGCACGCTCACGGGCCGGGGGACCGAAATGGCCGGTCAGCGAGCCGGCGGTAACCTGCAGCAGGCACCCTGCCGCCGTGAACGGGCGCAGCTTGTCGGCATTGCGCATGATTTCCTTGTTGCGCTCGGGATGGGCCAGCAGGGGCCGGATACCGCGCGCGCGCAGCCAGTCGACCAGGCGGTCGGCGCCGACCGGGATGTGGCCATGGGGCAATTCGAGCAGCATCACGGCTTCGCCTCCGAAGGTACCGATGAACGGCACCTCCTCCTGATCGAGCAGCTGGATCAGCTCCGGGCCGATGCGCACCTCGGCCCCGGCGCTCACCGACAGGGCAATCCCCTCGGCCAGCAGCGCCCGGCGGAAATCAGCGATGCATTGCTCCACCTGCTTTTTGCAGTTGTCGAATACACCGGGATGAATGTGCGGCGTCATCACGGCATGCCTGATGCCGTCCGCGCAGGCGCTGCGCGCCAAGCCCAAGGCCTCGTCCATGGTCTGCGCGCCATCGTCGATTCCGGGCAAAAAGTGACAATGCAAATCTATCATTGCCGGACTACCTGCTTCAAAGCTCGCACATCCGAAACGTGCTCTAGCAATGCGATTCATCGGCGTCCCGGCCCGGCGCCATGGGTGGCGTCCGAAACCAAAACTCCCTCCCCTGCGCTCCGACCGGCGCGGGAAAATCCGCTGTTGCCGCGATTTTCCCCCGATCCTGCTCCTGGCTGCAGTCCGGCACCCGGCCGGTTCCGCGCGCAGTTCAAACCCGCTGCGTTTCCTAAAAAAAACTCTCTTCGACGGTCAGGACATCGCCCGGACGCACATCGGAATTCATGTCGACCTTGGTACGACCCCGTTTGGGGTCGTCCTCGCGAACAACAAACATCTTGTTTGTTGAGGCCCGTTCCTTCAGCCCGCCGGCAAGAGAGATGGCCTTGCCCACCGTAAGGCCCGGCTGGTAGGCAAACCCGCCTGGGGATGCCACCTGCCCGTTGACAAAGAACTGGCGATATTCGTCGATGGTCACCGCGACGCGGGGGTTGACCAGGTAGCGACCACGCAGGCCCTCGGTCACCAGGCGCTCGAGTTCTCCAACCGTGCGTCCAAGCACCCGCAATTCACCCAGGACCGGATACGGCACGGTACCCGCGTCGGTAATCTTCACCTTCTCCCGGCTCAAGTCGTCCTCGCCGAACACCTTGATGGTGATCACGTCCCCCGCCCCAAGCTTGTAGGATGAGTCACCGGCACGCTGCGCCAAAGAAGCATCGGCCGCCAGAAAACAGGCGGCCGCGAGCAAAGCCAAAACAAAAGCTCTCATTGCTGTAACAGCCGAAAATAAATCAGAGTGTAGCTCTGACTGACAGCAAAAACACGTTTTTCTTGTAATCGGCGCCCAGCACGCTGGACTGGCGCTCGTAATACTGGTATTCGGCCGCGAACATCAGCCAGCGCCGCATGTCGTAGGACACCTTCAGGCCCAGCTGGGAGAGCTTGTCGCTGCGTCCGATACCGCTGTAGTTGTCGGTCGCGTAGTACCCGGAGGCGGTGGTGCGGATGCGCTCGGTCCAGCCGTGGTTCCAGATCAGGCTGATGTATTCGTTGGTCACGTACGTCGAGCCCAGGCCGCCCTGCGAATCGTTGAAGGTCTTGCCGGTGGTCAGGTCGACGACCGAATAGGTGAGCGGGCTCCAGCGCACGCCGATTTCCCAGATGCCGCCCTTGGGGTTTGCCGCCACGCCGGTGGAGGAGTACTTCTTTTCCGAGTAACCGAATTTCGCCGTCCCGGTGGTCAGGGCCGTAGCCTCCCATTTAAGGCCGGTCAGCACGCGGTTTTCGCGGTTGTCCTGAATCGACAGCGGAGAAATATAGTCGGTACGGATCTGCGTTCCCTGGACCAGCCATTCGGTCTTCGGGCCGACGCGCCAGAAGAAAGTACCGCCGAAGCGCTGCAGGTCGTAGTCCAGCGTCTCGGTGATGGTGCGGTTGTTGCTGTAGCGCTTTTCAAACGCGCCAGCTTCGACTTCAATGCGCCCCTGAGCCCCCATCGCGCCGTAGGAATAAATCCCGCCGATGCCGGTCTGGTCCCACTTGTTCGGCGTCACGACGTTGGTCGAAGCCAGGGTCGAGCCGCGCGGGTCCGACTTGCGCAGGTACTCGGCATTGAGCTTCAGACTGGAGCGCGCCGAGAAGTCGAAATCGGCACCGCCGCGAAACTCGTGATAATCGTAGTTGTCCGCGCTGGAGTTCGAATACCAGCCGTAGTTGCCCACATAGCTGAGCCGGTACGCCGTGCTCGCGCCCTTGAGTTCGGCCAGCAGCGCGGGAGACAGCACCGTGATGGTCGAGGTAACGCGGTTCGAATTGGCCAGGGTGACGTTGTCGTTATAGCCTTCGAAAACGCTGACCGCGGGATACAGGACGAAGGGATCCAGGCGAACGCCGGCCGCGTTGCCGCCGCCCGCCGGCACCTGGCCGCCGGTGGGCTGCTGCGCCATCGCAGCGGAGGAAACCAACAGGATGGCGTAAGCTGTCCGCCTGGCAAGTGGGAAGCGCTCGTCAAGTAGAGATTTGCAAGTAGCCATCGTTTGGTATCTTCCCTGTTCTGCTGCTGCCTGCTATTACCTACCCAGTTCCGGACATCCAGAAGCCGGCCGCGAGCACAAAAAAGCGACTTGCCCCTTGCAAACACCTGCAATTGCTCTTCGCATTCTAATGTACTTTGTGAGGTATAGCGACTTATGTCCTTGATGCTAATGAATTCTCAGCCGGTTTGTCAATCACGCAGTACGGCTCACCAGAAGTATCTGCCCGAATCATGACAAAAAAACCACATTCCCGGCTACAGCATTGATGTGCAAGGAAAATCATTCACCGTCACGCCCCCGAAAGACCCATCTCCACCTTTTTGGTACCCGCCCCAGGCTCGCGGAAACCCAAAATTGCGACCGCGAGGGTACTGCATGAAAACCCGGCAAATCAGCCCACATTGCCAGTTTAATGCCATTGACATTGGATAGTGTGATTAAGCCAAGTTTCACACGATTTTAACCCCTTGATGAGGCGCGCTGCAATGAATAACCCAAAGAAAACGGCGAAGCCGAATTGACCCTATGTTACCCCCATGTATACTGGGAATATGGCACGTATGCACAAGCCGCAACGCTTATGTTATTGGCATATTCCAGGTGATTTTGGCGGTTCTGCCGACTTTTGCCCTCAGGTGGTCAGTTTTCTTCATGTCCCGCTACGTTATTTCGCTTTCTGCCTTGATGTTTTGCGCGACTCTCGCGGGTTGCGGAACCACGTTTGATCTCCAGAAGAGGGAACTATACCCTGATGAGCGGGATGAGACCCTGAGCTGGTGGCGCCAACCGGACCGTTCGGGCATTTATGCGGCGATGACCCGGCCGGCGCTACCGCCGGAGCTGGCAATCGCACCGGCCGTGCCGGCCCCGCCGCAGGATTTGATGGAACGTTTGCGGCGCGGATTCGCCATTCCCGACCTGAATACCGCGCGGGTACGCAGCCGTGAAACCTGGTTTGCCCAGCGTCCCGACCTTCTCAAGCGCGTGTTCGACCGCTCCTCGCCCTACCTCTTCTACATCATCGAGGAAGTCGAGAAGCGCAAGATGCCAACCGAGCTGGCGCTATTGCCCTTTATCGAAAGCGGCTTCGACCCCCGCGCCACCTCCACGGCGCAAGCCGCCGGCATCTGGCAGTTCATCCCCGGCACCGCAACGCGCTACAACCTGCGCATCGACACCGGCAAGGACGAGCGCCGCGACATCGTTGCCTCGACCACCGCGGCGCTGGACTACCTGGAATGGCTCTACAAGATGTTCGGCGACTGGCATCTGGCGCTGGCTTCGTACAATTGGGGGGAGAATTCGGTGCAGCGGGCCGTCGAACGCAACCGCGGGCAGGGACGCGCCTTCACCTACGAGCATCTGGGGATGCCGGAGGAGACCCAGGACTACCTGCCCAAATTGCAGGCGATCGAGAACATCGTGAAGAACCCGTCCCTGTACGCCCTGGCGTTGCCGACACTGCCGAACCGCCCCTACTTCACCGTGACCACGAGCGCGTTCGAACTGCGCGTGCCCGATGCCGCGCGCTTCGCCGGCCTTTCCATCGACGAATTCATCATCCTCAACACGTCCTTCTCCAACAACCTGATCCCGCGCCAGCATCGCATCGTGCTGCCGCTGGACCGGCTGGCCTCTTTTCATCAGCGCGCCAAGGAGATGGGTCGCGCGGCCGCCGGGCGCCGCGAGAAATAGCGCCCGCCATGCCTTCCACCCAATCACGCAAACTGCTGGCCTCCCTCGTACTGGGACTGGTTGCCCAAGCCGCCTGGGCCGACGAATACGTCGTCAGTATTCTCACCCCCCGCTCGGGCGAGTGGGCCGAGATCGGCAAGTCGATGCGAAACGGCATCGCCTTTGCCCTTGAACAGGCGGAGGACAAGGGCCGTTTCCGCGAAGGCGTGCGCCTGAGCCTGAAGGACTACGACGAAAGCCAGGTACCGCAAGTCCTGGGGCGGCAGACCATGGAGCAGGTCCGTGAAAACGAGGCCATCCTGGTGATCGGCCCCTTGTTCAGCACCCGCGCCGAGACCGTGGCGACCTACGCCAACCGCTACAACTTTCCGCTCCTCACGCCGGCCGTGTCGCAGGGCGTGACCAATACCGGGATCTGGGCGTTCCGCAGCGGCATGAGCCCGCACGATTTTGTTGAAAGCATGGTCAAGGGTGCCATCGGCCATCTGAAACCGCGCCGCGTGGCGGTGATCTATCCTGCCGGCAATCCCGGCTTCGAATCACAGGCGCGCACCGTCGCGCAGGCCGCCACCCGGCAAGGTACCCTGGTGGTGGGCGAACTTGGGGTTGATGCCGACGAACCCGGTTTCACCGAAGCGGCGGCCGCGCTGCGCAGCGTCTCGCCGGATGCCATTTTCATCTGCATGGACGCGGAACCGGCCGGTGCCCTGGCCTCCCGGCTGCACGGGGCCGGCGTTACCGCCAAGGCGCGCCTGGTGTTCGGCCCGGCCTCGGCACAACCGGCGCTGATTGAAGTGGGCCGCCAATACGTTGAAGGCGCGCTGGTTGCCACCGACTACCTGCCGGAATTGCCGGGTGAAATGAACCGGTCCTTCGTCGCCAGCTATCGCGAACGCTTCGGGGCGAAGCCCGACCGCTGGGCCGGCATCGGCTTTGCCACCGGACTGGTTGCCGCCGAAGCGATCAGAAACGCGGGCCCCAGCCCGAACCGCGCCCTGGTGCGCGAAGCACTGGAACGCGGCGCAAGCCTGAGCGTACCGCTCGGACAGCAAAAGTGGACCATGGGAACGCATCATGAACCCAGGTACGAAGCCGCTTTTTTCCAGATTACGTCCGGAGCCTTCGTCCCTCTCGGGGCCGGCCGCTAGCCGCTTCCATCGCATCCCCCCGGGCGCTCGCCACGGTTGCCTTGCCGGAAACAGCCGCCGGGATCGCGGGAGGATCGGATTCGCGCGCCGCGGCATCTCGCCTTCACGCCGCGGGCCTGCCACCCGGCCGGTTGCCTCGCCGCCGAAGCGCGGTCATCGCGGGCGGCGGGAGCACCGCGACACCGTCCCTCCAGGCGGCGCGGTGTCCGCGCATGCCGCGATACGCACCATGGCGCAAGCACGATGACTTTGCCGGGCGATACGCAGATCCGATAGCTCCGGCCGGCCCGTATGGGAACCAATCGCTCGCGCGGGTTTCTCAAATGACTTCCGACCAACAGCGGAAATGCGATGCGGCGCGAATCACGGCCTATCCCTGGGCTGGGCAAATGCAATTGACCATGACGCGAGCCGGTGGCCATGAGCAATCGGCATTCCCGCCCTCTCCCCGTCTATTTTATTGGCCCATGGAGGCAAGAGCATTCCAATCAGCGCAAAGCCTCGGCTTGCCTACCGGCAAACCTTCGGTCAGACTCACCCGTGGCTTTACTTCATTTTGCATTGTTGCAACAAGAATTTGCTTTTCGCGCCTTGCCCTGCAACTTCATTCTGTCTTTTAATCCGCTTGACCTCATCGCGAACCGGCCGTCATGTCATCGATTGCCGCAATCGATGGGCGGAACACCGGGATCGCGAAACGCACGGTGGCGGAATTCCGGCGCTTTTACCGCACCCGGGTGCGCCGCGAGCGCGAAGCACCCGGCCGAAACCAGGCACCGGGAGAGTCGTTGCAAGCCGTAGCCAAGAGACAGCAGCAAACCATCACACAAATGCGCCGCCGGTCTTGCGG
>Ga0307511_10001758_pt1 | contig 22767 bp, 12 predicted proteins | sample 13_EM_MG_FD_200266 | JGI IMG/M metagenome (GOLD analysis project Ga0307511, IMG submission 200266) | Populus trichocarpa ectomycorrhiza microbial communities from riparian zone in the Pacific Northwest, United States - 13_EM | ecosystem: Host-associated > Plants > Roots > Unclassified | place... | reverse complement strand
AAGTTCAAATTGTAGCAACAACAGAGAAGTCGAAATCTGTCCTCCAGCCCAGACACTATTTAGTGTTCAGCCCATATCTTGAGTTCTAGAAGTCCAAATGACCTCATTCTTGTTTTTTTTTAAAGCTGAGACAATTCCCCAGAACTTTCATGAAGACTATCTATTCAAATTCTGATGTTAGCAATGATGTTTTCTGCGGATAAGAAGATAAGGATGGTTACCAAGTCAAGAGGTGGCCACTTAACAATTAGTCATCAAATCAATAGTTCTGAATTTTGGTCTATAAAAGGATGCATTTGCCATGTATTTAGGCATCTTGGTTTTCAGATCAAGATTATGTTCTTGCTCTCTCTCTTTATATTTTTGTAATGCTTAAGTTTTGCTTTCATTAATCTCTTGTTTATGCCTTTCATTTCCTTTATTATACTTATATAATTATATTCTCCTCTTATTTATCTATGTTTTTCTTATTCATAATGTTCAACTAAGTTTATTATGTCAAGGTGAAAATGTTACACTAATGGTGTAAGAATAAGTATAGTATAAACTCAACATGGATTTTAATGTTTGATACTAACATATTTTGTATTTGTTATCTTGTTCACTTTTAATACTTTGCTTGTTAAATGGTTAATCTAGATTTATGTTGTATAACCCTTGGTACATCATATGTTGTGCATCATATGGAATTTCAATCATCAATCATCAAATTTAATAATAGAAAAACATAAGATATTCATATATCATAAATCACATTTATAATAATTTTAAACACGAATGCTCATGATAATTTAAAATCCAAAGGCATTAAACTCTTAAAATTGAATACTAAAATTGTCATAAATTTAGAAAAGAAAAAAGATAAAAAAAAAATAATAGAACCCTTTCTTCTCTTTTTCTAAATTCTGAACATGAACCCCTTCATTTTTTAAAGGTTGGGACTGGATGTGTATGGAATTAAGGAGGTGGAGAAGTTTTCTAATTAATAACTAACTCCTAATTAGATTACTTTAAAGTTTTCTTATATTAATTTGACTTTAATGATTTGTGCATTGATTTTGACCTTCAAAAGAGATTTTCTAGTCATGTAGGACCTAACCACATCATTAATGAGATGCATATCATCATCCCAACATGTAAAGATTGGGCTAACACTAGTTTTCTAGTAGATTTCAGACCCAACTTTAAAGTCATTTTCTCTTGTCTAGACGAGTTACTAGGCCTACCCAATTAGGATCTTATTATATTATATATAATGGTTTGTCCCAATGTGCTCTTTTTAGTCATTTTCTTGAAATTATGCTAAAAATGCTTCATTTAACTCTTTTTAACACTTTGTGTCTTCATAGCACTGTTAAGCACAAAACAAGGTAGATAGACTATTGTAAAACATAAAATATGTATAAAAAACTAAGAATAACGTACTAAAAATATAGAATACTGTGAGTGTATCAATCATCGACTTTCATTAATGGCTTTCTTTGGTATCATTTGATTTGTTTTGGTGACATCTTCATTTCAAGGCGACATATCCATATGTAAGAGGTCAAGTTTGGCTTAAATGACCCAATCTTTTTTTCTTTCTTCTCCTCTCTCTCTCTCTCTCTTTTCTTGATTTTAATGCCTGAATCTCTAAAAAATAATAAAGTAGTTTGTCATTTTTTATGTCAAATTTGGTCCTTAATCTTTAGATTTAGTTTTGGGTTTCATAATGTTTTTTGAATTGATTTCTATTGGTTTATCTTGGTATCCTAAACAAGATCGCGGGTTTGGTAAGTTATCCAAGGTTGTCTTGGGTTGTTTTTTTGTCCTTATTTTTTAATTGATTCTTTTTTTTTTCAATTTCATTATTCAATTATTGGTTTGTTGTGAAATAGGTTTTGTGATTGTTTTTGATTTATTTTTTTATGAGTTCATCTTATTATCACGACTCGGGTTACGAGTTTGACAGTTTAGTCCAAGTTGACTTGATCATTTTTTAGGGTACTTTTTATTTGATTTTACTTCTCAAATTTATCTTTTAAAATTAGGTTGGTTTAGGCACTAGGCTTTGTGTTCACTTATTCTAGTCTTATAACCTTGGACAGGCTAAACCAGGTCACGAGTTTGAAAACTTAACACAGGTTGACTCAAATGTTTTTTATATCTTTTTTTTAAATTGTTTTTTTATTCAATTTCATCCCTCAACATTGTATTGGTGGAGAATTTGACTTCATAATTGTTTTTTCAATTTGCTTTTTATAAAGTTATCATGTTCTCATGACCCAAGTCGTAGGTTTAGAAGGTTAATCCAAGTTGACTCAAGTTATTATTATTTTTTTAAAATTTTATTATTCAATATTTTTTTATTGATAATTGAGCTTCATGGTTTATTTTGATTTTCTTTCTATGAGATTTTTGCCGTCTCATTACTCAAGTCATAAATTTGACAAGTTATCCAAGATTAGTACGAGTTGATCTAATATTTTGTCATCTAAGTATTTAAAATAAATATTGTCCAATATATTAACGTCTCAATATTTAAAAAGGGTGTGATTCAATGTGCATCAAATTCTAAATTCATGATAAAAAAATATTCATGCTAAAAAGCATGTACGCAACGCCTACGTAGTTTTTTGTTTATGCTATAAAAATTCAATCTTTCTCGCAACTTAACGTTAGTCACTAATCTAGTTCATAAAACTAAAAAGAAAAGGTTATTTACAATTTCAATTACTAGGGTGTAAGACTCAAACGCACTATGGTTGATATAGTGCACCTGAGTCTAGTCTTTCCCTTTTGTTTTCCTTGAACACTTGGTCCATTTTGGTTACTAAATATAATTTTTTTAATTTTATCTTCCCATGAGTTCACAGGTTTTAAGCCTAATAATTTATTTTTGTCTGCGTGCTACATCATATTCATGATGTTAAAATTGTTTTTGCATTAAATTGATGATCAATTTTACAAAATGGAATATAGAAACAAAACAATAGCCTTTTTTCCTTTTTTATTGTTCATGCGGCATGGAAATGCTATAGTTTGGTCCCTAGAATTTTTATTTATTTATCCTTATGTTTTTAGGGTGGTATATAGAATCATTTAAAAAAAAAAAACTAAAAGGGCATGGATATATATTTGTTGTTTCAATTATTATGATGTCAAACTTAGACACACTATGGATTGTTATAGTAAACCTGGGTCTAGTTCATTTTTTTTGTCCTTGAACAATTATCCATTTCAGTCATTAAATATTTTTTTTCAATTTTGTCCTCCTATGCTATATTCACATGGTTTTAAGCCTAATAATTTGTTTCGGTTTGTGTACTATGGCGAATTCACGGTGTCAAAAAATGTCCTCGCATTACATTGATGTTTGATTTTGCAAAATAGAATTTGATTTTATTAATTGAAAGATTAAAAAAATATGGATCAAATTTAACATATAAACAAAACGATAGCTTATCTTTTTTTTGTCATGGAGAATAAAACTATAGTTTGGTCTTTGAAGTTTTTACTTTTTCAATTTCGTCCCTAGATTTTGATTGTTTGACATTTCAGTCATAAACTTTATTTTTTTTATTTCTATCCTTGAAATTTCAGAAGATAACGAGAGTTACTAAAATATAGAAGTGGAGAGAGAAAATGATCGGTCGGCTACTGATTAGTACTTAAAAGTGCATTTTCATTAAGGTTTTATATCATCATATTGCACTTAAAATATCACTAAATTCTCTAACTTAAGCATGTTTTATAATAACAAGTCTGATAACATAACATATCTTTAATTTATGGTAAATGCTCATTTTGAATGCAAGCATATCTCACAATTTAAAGGATTGATTGATGTGTTTAACTATTGAAAGTGAAAAGACAAAGAAAGGGCTAAGTTTAAAGGAGAGATGCTGGTTTAATTCAAACTAGAACATCATTCGGTTATTGGATTATAACTGGAGCTGTAGAATATGAATTTAGATCTGGTTTATATGGATGAAAAGCTAAGACATAAGCCTAAAACTTTCATGAGAGTCCAAGATTCAAAACGATCGTGTTGAAATTCAAATTGTAGCAACAAAAAAAAAGTCAGAATTTATCATGTAGCCCAAACACTGTTCAGTGTTCAGGCCATATCTTGAGTTCTAGAAGTCCAAATGAACTCATTCTTGTTTTGTTGGAAAGCTGAGACAAATGCCCAGAACTTTAGCAATGTCATTTTGTTTAGACAAGAAGATAATGGTTGTCACCAAGTCAAAAGGTGGCCACCCACTCAATAATTAGTCATCAAATCAATAATTCTGAATTTTAGCCTATAAAAGGAGGCATTTGCCATACATTTAGACATCTTGTTTTTTAAATCAAGATCTTGCTCTTGTTCTATTTCTTTGTATTTTATAATGTTCAAGTTTTATTTTATGTTATATTAATCTCTTGTTTATGCTTTTCATTTCCTTTACTATGCTTAGTTAACTTATATCATGTTTATGTTCTTATATTGTTTATTTATGTTTTTCTTCTTCATGATGTTTAGCTAAGTTAATTTTGTCAAGGTGAAAAGGGTACACTAATGGTGTAAGAATAAGTATACTATAAACTCAACATGGACTTTAATGTTTGATACTAACAGGTTTTGTATTTGTTATCCTACTCACTCTTAATACCTTGCATGTTAAATGGTTAATCTAGATTTGTGTTGTACAACCCTTGGTACAACAAATACTTGGCACTTTCATAGCCTACTGTATGGTATAACTGACACTTGTGTTATGGAAGGAACTTGATTTGTTGTTAGCATAAGTTATTACCATGAATACCTGACCATATTAATTATCTTTAGATGATGAATTTCAATAATATAGGTATATTTGAATGAAAAAACATTTTATGATGCTAAATGTCGCGAGGTGATACGTGAATGGTGCGCTTATGCCTTCTGAGAGGTAATGAGAAAAGAAAGAGTTTTGAGTATAATCATAAAATTATGATTACAAGGTTCAAGAGTCGCCACCTAATATCATGGTTACTAGAAAACCTATGGTCTATGAGAGTCCGGATAAGGGACTGGTTATGCAAGGGGAAGACACATCACCCCTAGTGCACCTTACATGAGGTAAGTTGCATTGTTGGTTGATTGTTTTTTTTCTATATCATGTTTCTATTTGTTTGTCTCATCTAAGGTTCAAGATAGATCTCTCTTTGTGAACCATTCTAATGTCTAAAATTTAGCATCACATTTATTTCTTTGTATCTTTAATACCTAGAGGTATACTCTACTGTGTAGTTTTATACCCCTAAATATTAAAGTCTACACCAAAACCCTAATATAAAATGAACAAAATCATTGCTAAAGAGTTTTTGACATTTTGGCCAAATCCTAACAGATAATCATAAACTAGTTACGATATCCATTTTTTTTAACATTTTTAAAACATGAGAAAGATAGAATTTTTTTTTTTGTGAAAACATGTTTGGAAAACTTTTAAGATTTGGTCGTATGTATGAAAACAAATTTTTTTTTTGTTTTTTCTTATGAGGAAATTAATTTAAAAGTTTTTTGAGATTTGTTTTTGGATTTTTAAAAAAATTTAGAAACGTTTTTAGAGAAAACTGAGTATTTTAATACCTGATTTGTATCTTACAGTATAAATATACAACCCCATATTATGCAAAATTGTTGGAAAATCATGCGAGAAAATCACAAATATTTTGAAATAACCCTTGGAATTTTTTGAATTTTGTGTTTTATATATTACATTACATTATATTATATTATATTATATTATATAAATTGGGCTGGACCCGACCTGGTTCAAAACAGGTCCACCCATCTTAGTTGGGTGAGGCCAACTAGTAGCCCAACAGACCCTGCTTCTATTTTTTTTGGGTGGCCGAACCTGGCTCAGCCATATGGGCTGGGCTGAAATGGGTCAAGCCTACCTTGCATCTGCTGGCAAAAGCTAGCAGTTGCAGGACGTGAATTGTTTCACATCCTGCATGCAAATGGGAGGGGGTAAGGAGACAAAAAATACTCACTTGGTGCAGGGGTTGTTGTTGCCATCACTGGTCTGGCATGAGGACGGTGGAAGTGCTGGTGGCTCACGACATAGGCCGGAGGTGTTAGTGGTTAGGTTGTTGTGGTGTAAGAAGAAGAAGTTTGTGGTGTAAAGGGAGTAACTTGTGGTGGTTATCCTTACTGCTGTGAGGAGATGGGTTTACAGGGATGCTGAGTCACCATCATTCACGACGTGGGGGAGGTTGTGGTGGTTGAAGAAGTCGAAGCTGTAGTAGTGGAGGAGATAAGAGGAAGGCTGGCTGTTGGAAAAATTAAGGGTGGCTGATTTTTTATCGACTTTGGACCCAAATGTTTTCATGCTCAGGGCATAGAATCCACCTCTATTTATAGGCGGTGGAAGAGGGACATTTTGTTTTTAATGGTGCTAAATCTTGACCCTTGATTCAGCCCTGAAGGATCCCCAATCATTAACTCAAAGTGGGTATCACAAATTGTCAAATTTGGCAGTTGAAGGCTGCCTAAGTTAGCCTCTTTGGGCGGTGTCAATCGGCCAAAAAGGATTATACTAGGGTGTAGTCAAATGTCAGGTTATCATTTTCGTGTAAGTTTGTCAAATTTGGTGGAGAGATGAAGCATTAAATGTTACTGAAATGTAGCTCCATGAGTAGTCTTTTCAGTGAAAAATAAAGAAGAAGATGAACAGTAATTAAAACGGTGCCATTTTAGTAAAGTTTAATTTAGTCCTCCGATTTCTGATTTCTCTTAATTACTCTCCTAATTGACTACAAACTTTTAATTTTATGCAATTTTACACTTGATGAACTTCAACTTCAGCTCCAAATTTTAGAGCCTTTTTTTTCATTTTGGTCATTGATCCTGAATTTCTTCAATTTAACCCCTAATTGACCATTAAACTTTTAAATATATTTAATTTCACCTATGATTTCATTCAATTTTATCCTCATAGTTCGATGCATTTTACATAAAGGTCCTTGGCGAGAATTTCTTCAATTTAGCCCTTAATTGACCCCAAAACTTTGATTTTCTTGCACTTTTACCCCGGATTTAAATCAATTGACTTGAAAAAAAAATTTCATCTCCTAAAATTTCAATCTTCTCAGTTAAGCCGAAATTAGGCTCCCAAACTTAATTTTTCTCCTAAAATCCCATGGTATTGTCTTCGAAGTCATATGTCCGCCATTATTTTCTTTGAAGAAAATGAATTTGGACTTATCACGTCTTATGTATTGAACATCCATTATCCAAATACCACTTGTCTTTCTTTTCGTACAAAATGAATCTTAACATGCTGGTTTTGGTTTCAATAATCTCATGGGTCCATTTAGGTTAGATATTATAGTGCATGCAATCCATGTTTAGCATAAGAAACACTTGATTTGGAAGATGTTTATGCTCTCACAAACAAGTTGGAGTAAATTTTTTATTTTTATTTTTCATTGGTTTATATCATGAACCACTTTTCTCAAACATATATATATCTTTGATTATCTAGAAGTCGATAAAGGTTCTCCTTTTCTTTAGTAAATTTAGTCAAAGTAAAATTTAAATTAATAGATTGAGCTTTCAAGATTTCATTTTTTTTTTACTAAATTCTCATTCAAAATTAATGAATTAAATACGTCTTTTAAAGAATCTAATTGCCTTTTAAAATCACTATTCATTATTAATAGGGCATCTTTTTTGTTTTGCAAAACACTAAAATCTTTTGAAAAAGTTTCAAGTTTGCTTTGAAGCAAAATATTTTTCTTATGCACTTTCTTATGTTCATGATACAATTCATTAAAAGCATTTGTAATTCATCAATGTAATTTGACATTCAAGTTCATTTACCTCATCATCATCGATGGAGTTAGCGACAATCAAGCAAAACTTTTCTTTAGTGATGTCAATATTATCCATTAAACATAAATTGGATAATTCTTCCAATTTTAAATCATCATCATTTCTTGAAGAGGTTGCATTACCATCCCTATCATCCCAAATAGATGTTTTTAATGCCTTTTTTTTAATCAAACTTTGGCCTCTTTTTAGCATTTGGGCAATTGTGATTCTCCCTTATCACCTTTATCTTTTTTATTTATTTATTTATTTCCACCATACTTCTTATATCTCAAAAGCTTGGTGGATTTTCTAACTATCATAGTTATCTCATCATCATCATCATCATCTTCACCATTATATCTATGTTTGTCCTCATTATCATTCACCAATTTTGCAGCTAAGGATTTCTTCTTAATATCACTATCTTCCACCTCAACCTCCTTACTCTTTCCTTCATGATCTATTAAGGATCTAATGAACTCATTTAAATCAAGCACCTTAAGATTCTTATCCTTTTTTATGACTATGAATTTAAGTTCCCAAGCTCTAAACAAATATCTCAAAATTTTACCAACCATTTCTTCATTGGTGATCTTCTTCCCTATGCTAACAAGTTCACTAACAAAAGTGATGAACTTAGTATGCATTTCATGAATACTTTCATTAGGCTTTATGTTAAAAAGTTCATATTCTCTAGCAAGAGTTATTAATGTAAAATCCTTAACTTGACCTATTCCTTTATGAGTGACTTCCAAAAGTTTCCAAATTTCAAAGTCATTTAACAATTTTTAACTTTAGTGAACTTCATATGGTTAAACGCATAAAAGAATGCATTCATGACCTTAGCATTATAACTATGATTTTTTTTATTTATAATCCCACCCACTTATAGGTGTTGGAATAACATCTCCATCCAAATTTATCTTAGTGGATTGAGTATATTCACTCACCAATATTCGAAAAATCAATATCTATAGATTCAAGAAAGGTTTGCATCCTAACTTTCCAATTAACATAGTTTTTATCTTCAGAGAAAGGAACCTTAAACATTAACCCTTTTGTTCCATGATCTTTTCTCCTAGGTGATTAAATAAGGAGTTCAAGCTCTGATACCGATTAAAAGTATTAAAAAGTCTAAGATGGTGAATTAGAGATTTATAACAATTTCTAAAACTTTGAATTTAAATTCTAAATGCATAAAAAAAGCAACACCACATACAATATCAAAGAACACAAATTAAAAGGATGAGGATAAAGAGAGAATCACATTGAATTTTATGGTGGCTCAGACAAACACCTATTCCACTCCTTGAACCTTTGTTCAAGTATTCACTATCAACCCACAATCTTTTTAATTGTTGAGACCATACTGGTTAAACTAATCCATAAATTATTGAAGTTTTGTTAGTTAATTATATAACCATATATATACACCAAAGGATTAGTATATAGATATGTGCTTGCTTTTTTTATGGATTAGTGTATAAATATGTGCACGTTTGGCCTATTTTTCTAAGGCCAGGTGCATATGGGCCATATAGGTCAGGCTTAAGTGCTTTGAGCCTTTTTCTTAGATATCCTTTATTTTTTATTTTTTTTATTTTTACAAATAATCTCTTTGAATCAATTTATTAAAATTATATTTAGGCTATTGTCCAATTATAAATTATTTTTAAGAATATTAGGGCTTTTATGATGATGTTATTAGATGGTTTATGAATGCTTATGTAATACCCCAAACTTTTAAATATAATTTTCTCATATCAAATAATTTATGTACATGAAAAGTGGGCAATTGTTTTTGTTTTAGTCTCTAGTTCACCATTCATTAATTTAATCTACAAGTACAATGATAAAAAAAAATATAAATACAAAATAATAAGGTTACAACACTCTCTTGATTACTTACATATCTATTTGCTTACAAACTTCATTAAATATTATGAAGTTCTGTCAAATATGAAAGGCTACATAGCTAGATAACACCTTATTGAGGCTGAGACCATCGAGGAAAAAGTACTTGTAAAAATATAGGATCATGGAAATCAAGATCAACATTTGTATCATCATGACTGCTAATATTTGCCAAACTAAACAAGCAAAATCCCATATTTTATCACATTTGTCATAACCTAATTTTAGACTCTCAGATACTATCATTTTCTTTTATAAAAATTAAAACAAAATACAAAAATAATAATATAAAAGAAAGAGGGTTGAAAAATAAAAAAATGTAGGATGAACAGCGACTTGGTTGGCCATAACGAACTAATAAGGGATCTAAATGCGTAAATGAGAGATGGAGGGACCAAACTAGATTCTTAACAATATTGGAAACTCAATTGCACCCTCAAAGGACCCAAATGTGAAAGACAATGCAAATTCAAGGTTAACTTAAATGAATATTAGATAAATTTGCATAAAACTTAAGTCTAAGGACTTCATTAGATTTTTAATAGGTTGATTTGATTTAATCATAAGTCTAATTAAAGACTTAATTAAGTTTAAAAATTAATTTAGGCTAAAATTAAAAGAATTAATTAAGTGTAAGGACTTAATTAGACTTTTAATGGGTCAAATTAATTTTATTAAGGACTTAATTGGTGAAACATTAAGTTTGGAAACCTAATTTGGGCTTTATTGAGAATATTGAATTTTTAGAGGACCAAATCCATTTTTTACAAGCTTAATCGTATGAAATTAAGGGTGAAGTTGCAAGAAAATCAATGTTTAGAGGTTAATTAAGGGTCAGATTGAAGAAATTTAGGACGAAGGATATTTTTGCAAAAGGCACGTATTATTGGGGGTTGTACCAAACTTTTCTAGGGAATAAATTGAAGAAAATCAACGATTATAGCTGAATTTGGGGGCTAAATTGAACAAATTGAAAACCAAGGACTACTTTGAAAAAAGGTGTTAGACTTGAGGGGTCTCAATTGATGTTCGATAGGGTCTTAATTGTATAAAATTAATCAATTTTGTCTCAACTAAGGACATTCGAGCTTAAATTAAAAGACCATAAACTAAATTGGAGATTGCCCTATCCCAATTACTAAAACCCTAATTTTAAGGGTTTAAGGAAAACAATGTTGTTTTGGTCATGATTCTCCCTTTTTTGAGAATCGTGAACCACTCTTTTGAGCAATAATTATAGCAACTCTGACCTCCTTTGGAAGAATATCGACCGCCATTCGATAGAGGAGCTTCCCCTCTACAAGGCTATATCGCCCTTTTTCAATGTTTGTGTCCCCACCTGCCACATGTAAGCCCTCAACATCTTGTCCCAAGGCCGCCTTGTCTGGTTCAATAAAATTCAACAGTGTTACATCTAACTTTGGATCGATGGTGGAAAGACTACAAACCACCAAATGAAACATGGTTTGATCCTAGTTGAAGACTAGCATTCCCTCTATATAATCTATAACTTGGTTGGCTTCAATGACCATCCATTTTTCAAGATTAATTAATGGAAGGTGCACCCCCAACAAGCTATTTTCAGTTAAATTCTAAAACATTTCATGCATATTTTATATAAATAATAAAAATTATATTTTTATCATACTTTGAAAAATACAAAAATCAATTAATGCAAGTTTGTGATTATCCATTAGGATTTGATCAAAATTTTAAAAAGACCACAAAAATCAATTTATTTAATTAATATTTGGGTTATGAATTTTACAAATTAATGCATATTCCTATTATTAAATTAAATGAATCGACAAAAATAAAATATTAGGAATTAATTGTAGATTTTAATATTTAAGGGTATAAAATTACATTATAAAGTATATCCTCAGGTATTAAATATACAAAATTATAAATAAATACTCTATTAAAATTTAAGTCTTAGAATGATTAAGATTTAGTCTGATAAGGTAGAGACCTCCTTAGTAGGGGGGATTTGTCTTAAGCCTATAGAGATGAAGACTTTCTTATTGAGGAGGATCTATCTTAAATCTATAAGATAAAGATCTCTATACTGAGAAGAACATTTCTTAAACTTTAGACAGACCAAGAAATAGAAACATGATTTAGAAAAAAAAAAACAATCAACCAATAATGTAGCTTACCATAGGTAGGGTGCGCACTATGATTGATGCGTTTTCCCCATACATAACTAGTCTCTTACCTAGAATCTTGTAGACCATTAGGTTTTCTAGTGACCATGATAGTAAGTGGTGACTCCTGAACCCTTCAAATCATAATTTCATGATTAATCCCAAAATATCTAAAAAACTTCGATCCATGGGCAAGATCCGCCATTAGATACTATACACACCATAACATGATGGCGACTCCAATTGGGACATCTATGATTGGACTAAGCTTTGTTGATTGTTTATTTGTTGTGTCCTAATTATTTGTTGGTTTGGGTGATTTAATTTTAGCATGTATTTGTTTACATACTATTCATGCTTTCATGCGTTTTAATTCTGAGAGAATAAACTCAATTCTAGGTTATGTTGGGGATTATTGATCTGTCTCATGACTTTCAGTCGGGGTTTATATTCGTGAAACACCCAACAATGATTTGAGTATTTACTTAATAATGGTGGTCATACTGTGCCCCAATCATTCCTTGTAAACCCCTATACTACCTTTACGAGAGGTAGTCACTAGGTAGATCATATACTTTTTTAAGACCATATAGTAAGTCTGCCCCTCATGTAATGACTAAAACCTATTCTTAGGATGTTTGACTCCCAATAATTCATTTTGTATTGAGGCAAACTTGATAAAAAAATCTTGAACTCCACAAGATTTTTATAAGCTGAGACCATGACTTCCATATGTTTTTTAGAATACAGACAAAAATCTAAAATGATGCAACTGGTTGAGGGGAATTGCCTAAGGACCAAGGCTGGAGAATTACTTCACATAACTAAAGTACACTGTTCTGTAAATAATTTAGAGAAACTTGTGTCAATTATGGGTTATATGGATGAGACTCTTTTTAAAAGGATGTATGGAAAGATCACTCATCTATAGAGAATTATAGTACAAATTTTAGTTGTCAAACCCCTGTTGTATTTCTAAATTACAAATGTTTAATGTTCAGAGATATTGATATGACCTCTACTATTGAGGAGTATGCTTAAATTTTGAATTTCCAAAGCAACACTTTTAAGGTTTATTTCAGATAAAGAGTTGGAGACACAACTGTTGAAGTCGCTAAATTGCTACACTTAGACAAAAGTGGCCAATATATAACAACTAATGAAAGTTTTAAGTGAAAGCTTACTAAAGCTAGACTGAAGACAACCAAATATGAAGGGAAGTTTGGAGATGAAAGATACTAAGTAGCTGTCTTTACCATCTTTGGGTTAGTGTTATTTTCATCAGAAGCTGCTAGGATTATTAGTGTTGAAGTTGCTAATGTTTTTATTGAATATGAGCAGACGAAGAGCAACCCTACTACAACTATCTTGGCTGACACTTTTCTATCATTGAACCATTATAGGTTACATGGAAGGGGTGCAATGCGATATTGTATTCCTTTGATGTTTATATAGGTGGTAAGCCATTTGAAAACTCCGATAGAGGTTTTCAATAATTTCTGGTGGTTCAACATGAGACCTTTAAAGCTTGTTATGAGTGCAGATTGAAGTAGTTTGGAAGAAAGAGCATTGGTAGAGAAATATCAGGTTCCCTCATAGTAAATTCAGATGGAAAGCCCCTTAGGTAGGAAACTCCTCTTATGTTATGAATTGCAAAGATAAAGCATGGGTCTCGTTGATTGGACTATCTGGTTATGTTAGTTATTCACCTTCATTGTTTGTTAGGTAGTTTAGGGGAATTCAACTTGTACCAGGAACCTAGGGTTGAGCTAAATACACTAGGCTGTTCAAGGATTCTGATTGTTTACCCAAATTAGAAGTTATCAAATAATATTGGAGACAACTTGTACTGGTCATAGAGGTGAAGAAAAGCTTGAATTCCTAGTTAGTCCTAATTATTTAGTTTGGAGAAACGATGGGTATCCAGAGTATATAATAGCTTTGAAGTACAAGGCCTATTAACAATGGATGAAGCTAGGCCATCTCTCACCAAGGAACCTAAAAGAAAGAGAATTAGCAATGAAAAGGAGCTATAAGATGAATTGTATAAGCTTAGAATTGAGCCAAGTCATGGCAAGAATCAATACTTGATTTGGTGAACAAAAATGTGGTGATGAAAAAGGAACTAATTACTCTAACAAGGTTTTCCAATGACAAAGCAAATACTGACAAAGAACTGATTGCTTGTTTAAAAAATGAAAGAGATAATAGTAAAAAGAGATTGGAAGTTGAGAAAGAAAAAAACAGATTAGTCAATCTCAACATCGAAGAAGATAGAAGATTAAGAGCTTAGTATATGACTTAAGTTGATTAGAAAAATAGTTGAATCAGACATGACGAATTACTAAGATGGAATAAATGCCCTAAGAGAATAAGTCACCATGGTTCAATCTAAGTTAGAAATCCAAGAGGAGGAATTTAAAAAGCTAAGGGGTTAACATCTAAAGGTCAAGTAAGAGTTGAGTAGACTAAAGCAGAAATTTAAAGAATGACAAGACTACATCATTAGATTTAATGTCCAAATGAACACAAAGATAGTTGGACTTGATATTAAGCATGAACTTTAAATGGTTAAAGACTAGATCCAATAGTTGAAAAGGACAGTTCTGATATTGAATAGAAACAATGAGTCATTAGCCACAAGCAATAGTGCGCTTCTCCAAGATAAAACTTTGTAACATTACCAAATAGAACAAACAAAAAGGTTAATTGATAAGGTGGCTTGAAAGACAAATGAACTGTGAGTGAAGGCCTCTCTGATTAGCAATAGTGCTACTAGATAAAAAGAATATTTGAATGATGTTTTAGCATTTATTAGAAATGTAGCCAATAAAGGTATTGCTTTTAAGAATGAATAGATATGTATAGGAATTTTATCTCTCCATAAGCAAAAAAAAAAAAAAAAAACTCCTCTCCATATGTAAAAACTATGTCTTTGTTGAATAAAAGGGGCTTAGACCCACTCTTTTTGTATTGCATTCTCTAACGTGTATGAGATTTTCTAGTAACTTCAACCCTCTAAAATAATATGTTCATAAACACCATTTAACCTAAAACTTTACCAACATATAACTCCATTTGTTTAGTATCTCTCTATAAAATTCCAGCTCGTTCTAATGTACAGTCTAAGAGATATGTTTGATCTCACAAAACTGGTCAGCAGACATTTTAAGATCAAATATAGACCTGACTTGTTTCATATCAAGATTAAAGCAAATAGACGCCAAATTATGAAGGACCATATGTGGTGACGAAAGCCTTTTTCCAAAGGAGCTTTTGATTTTGACCAAAATGAACGGAGATGATTTACCTAAGCCTATAAAATTTGATGTTGTAAAGAAGTACTATACATAATGTACAATGTCGATGAATCAATAAAGATTAAGATTTGGCTAGAAATTCGTTGGTGTATTTTCCTCTTTATAAACTCTAAAAAACTCCGAATAACCTTTCATATGATCTCATAGGCTAAAAAATACTTTGTTTTTGCTAAAGTTAAATCAAATTTCAATCAAAAGTTTTTGGAAATTCAAAGGCATTAGTACAAATTTAGAGGTCAAATTGGTTAACTCATATATTAGTTTTTCATTGTTGTGGTCAATTCAATTTTCACATATATTCTTGTTCTTTAAGCATAATTCATATAACATTTATTTTAAATAATAGTCCTCACTTATGCAACCAATCTTAAATTGTTTATTTCAATAGCCCTTACTCATGTGGTTGGCTTAAAAAAACATTTATATCAATTGCCTTGCTTATGCATCCGACTTGGAAACTATTTGATCATTAGCCCCTACTCATGTGGCCGGCTTGGAACATTTTATCATTATTCCCCACTTATATAGCTAGCTTGAAATTATTTTTTCAATTAACCCTCACTCATGTGGCCATCTCAAAAACATTTTATCAATTACAAGGTCCACCATTGTGATCGATTTAATTTTTTTTTCATTATTGCAATTAGTTACGATTATGTACTAGTTACTATCATTGCAATCAATCACAATTTCATTTTGGTGACCGTTGTTATGGTCAATGACAATTTACATATATATTTTTTTTATTTTGCCATTGCGGTTGATTACAACTTTTACATATTACATTCTTGCCTCATAGGCATATTATCATGCTGAACAATTATACACAAAAGCATATTACTTTCATAAAATTCCAACATAATGAGAGCAATTTAAATAAATAATTTAAAACGCAAGAAGATGACCCTTACCTTGAACTCTTACTACACAAGCTCTTGAGAAATCAAGTCCATATCAAATACTTCTCCTACAACTCCCAAACAATAACATTTAATGTTCATACCACTAATTTAAAATTCAACCACATAAATCTCTATACATCCCATTATATTCAATCATGCAAATTTCCATACTTACATAATTACATTTTCCACTTCTCATAGTCACACCTATTTAATCAACTATATTCCATTCACACTCAACTTCAAACATGCAAAACATTGCTACAACATATTTAACCAAATCTTTAGTCAATATGCATCAAACTTAGGATTCTAAATTCTGATACTTTCTGAAAATATGGCCATAATTATCCAATTATACAATAGTCTTAATTTTCAATAATTTTTCCTCACACATAATCAATTAGTACAAAATTTCATCATTAACCAAAATTTCCATATCTTGCATCTTTACAATTATAAATTTTCAACCATATTTAACAAAATTCAAAACAAACTGACTTACAACGTTTTACCTCATTTCCAAATATCTATAACATTGTTTAAAACATCAATCTCACACATTTCTATCAAATTTTCATACGCATAATTTATATTCCATGACATGTCCTTACTTTCGATCATACAATTTTTTATATTCTCAAATTACTATATTACGCTTAAACACATTCAATTTCACATATTTATATCAATGCATATCAATCAAATCATTTCATATTATCCACATAGAATCATCACATCTCACATAACTAAATTCTTAGCTCCAAGATGTCATTACACCCTACCATAACCAAATCCGCATTCACAAATACACAATTCCTCACACATTCCATATCAACTCATTTTATAAACCACCTATAAATCCTAACATTTTATATCACTAACTTCCTAAAAACATGTTAACTTACTTTTATGTTATCCTTTTTAATTCAAGTCTTAAATAGACTCCTTTTCAAATCCAACTAGATTGACAAATTAACTTAACAAAAAATCAATTAAACATGAAATGTAATTTTACAAACTTGTATACTTATGCTCTTTATGTTTTTATAATATTTTCATTTATTCTTATTAACAATCACCATCATATATATACAACATCAACATAACACAATTTAACTAATAATTTGACCAATTCTAGCAAAATTTATAATTTTGTCATAACTCTCCCAATTCATTTTCTAACCATGTTACTTTTAATACTAAAAATAATTTAGCTTGTTATAACTGAATTTAATATATAATTTGTTATAACCCCTCTCATTAGGATTATCTAATCAATAAGGACATCATAACAACACAATTTAGCTTGAACATCAAGATGAATTTTCTTGATTTCCTAAAAAATTCATAAGCCAACTATTTGACTAATTTTAACAATATTCACAATTTTATCATAATATCCACAATTTGTATTACAAACATATTTTCTTCAATATCAAAACACAATACATAATCCTATTTAGCAATTTCACATACCATTAGAACATTTCTTTCACTTCCATAATATTACAACCATGTTTACTTTAATATATTACACAATTCTCAATTCTCAATGTACATCCATACACCTCATACATTTGAATCATAATTACACTTTAACCCAATACATAATTACACATATAAGATTTTCAAGGTTTTATATTTACACTCTTTCTATACACGCCCCTATCAGATGTAATCTACATAACCAATAATAAATCTCTTGTGAACACAATTTCTGATACTTACTCATTAAATGAACATGCAATATTATAAGATTTAAAACAATTTTTCATCTCCCCTAAAGTTCCCTTTAAGGTTGGCTATAAATGACTAATTTCCCTTTGTTTATTCTCTTGAATTTTCATTTCTATCATCCATTTCATGACATCTTAACTAAATTTCTACAAAACATCATTTCCCAAAAATGGTGGATTTATTCCCCTTTTCCCAAAGGAAAATTAAAAATGTAAAATACTTGAGGATATATCCCTTCGATAATTGAATCCTATTTTGTAGTTCTTGCTAATTTCTCCATCAAGTCAGCTTCTCCTCTTCAAAATCTAAACTTTCTCTTTCTAAGTTCTAACATCTTATCATTCTTTTTAACCCATGAAATTTTGGTATCTATTTCCTATAAAAACTTCATCTCCATTGTCACAAACTCAATCTCTCAACAATAATTTTACAGAAGAAGAAGAGGTTTCAGCTCTCTTTTTCTACCCCAAACCCGTTAGCTAACCCATGAGAAAAAAAGGGAGTGTTATTTTCTTCTAATGGATTTTTCCCTCACACACTTTTAAAGCACTAAATTTTTAAAGCCGTGAGAAATCACCAAGTTTTGAAGAAATGTAAGGAATGTAGCTCTCCCCTTTTGCTGGAACGTTGGCCAGGTATAAAAAAAGAGGAGGGGCTGTTTGTTTCAAAATTACAAAGTTGCCAATGTTGTCTATATAATTACAAAACAGCCACTCATTTATTTTTTAACATTTGTAGTTTCTTTATGAAATTTTTCATACACGATTTTATTCCCATTTCATCCAAAATTAATAATATTCATTGACTATATTTACCCCTAATCACCATAATCATTTTTTTGGGTTAAATATAGGGTTTGTACTGATAGTTGATATTACTCGCGTGTAAATTTATATATTCAAAGTTCTATTATATTTTTCTTTAAAGATTTTCATATGACGAGGTTATAAAAATCACAGGAATATTCTGGGATGAATTATTCCTAGAAATTCTCATACATCATTTATGGTGAATTCAATGACCTCCACTTCAAGACCACGTAGGCTTCTCCTTGGGCAACTCTTTCCCTCAAGGGATATAAAACTCTTCTGGAATAAATACCTGCACAAAGTCCCTTGGGAGTGAGGATGGGGGACCTCCAAAGATCAAGTTAGTACTAGGAATATTTGTGTAAAGAACAACACTAATGAAGATATTAAAGAGCTTTTATAAAGGTATAGAAAAGGTTGGAAAAGAAGGTCTAAAGGTCAGGGGAAAAAGCTGAGAATCCTCTTCTGTTTTTTCTTACATTCTTTTATATTACCTTATTTGAACTGCCTCATGCAACATAGAAGGGGTAGAAAATTAATCTTGTATGATTAAGATAATATTATCTTACTGCTCATATCATCACATATAATTAATGTAAGCATGGACTGCTTGTTCATATTTAATGGGATTATAATGGGCATCATAATTATTAATCCAGGCTCAGCCTATAGGAGGCTCGGTGTGAAGTGACCCTTTAGCCATTCACTCAACATGGGGGACGTTGAGTGCAACTCAAACCCCAAGCCCAGGAGAAATCGGGTCCAACCCGTGACTGCACCCAAGAATGGTCAGGGACGGCCGTGCCACTGCCCAACATGGAGCTGGGCATGGTCGCGTCCTTAACCCAACAGGGGTTGGGGGCGCGGACGCACCCAGACCCAACAGGGTGTTGGGGGTGGTCGTGCTTAACCCAACAGGGGGTTGGAGGCGCGGACGCGCCCAGACCCAACAGGGTGTTGGGGGCGGTCACGTCCAGACCTAACAGGGGTTGGGCGCGGGTGTACCCTCACCAAACGGGGGGTTGGGCACAGTTATGCCCCTCCCCAACTTAGAGTTAGGCGCGATAAAGACATAATCCCATCTTGGGTTATGACTTTCATGTGTTGTCTTTTAAATGGGATTGATTTGTAGAAACCATGACCTAGTAGTAGCCCTCAAAGTTTGCTCATTTTTGGAGAAATAGGGAGGCTAAAGACTAAAGAGATTTTTGACTAACCTTAGTTGAGTCATGACCCTGGTCAGGGTGTCCCTTTCAAGGCCTTACTGGAAGGGATGGTGTTCTTAGAGAGTTTGTTATTTGAATCTTCAAGATGTATTCCTAGTCCTTTTTTCTTAGAAGTGTTGGACAATCACTAATGCCCTAGAGAAGTGGGTCTGAGAATCCATAAAGGTTTATAACCCCGCTTGGATCAGGAAGAGGTGCTATTATAGGAGGGCTGGTTTCAACACTTCTTGATGTAGTAGAGTATGGTACCCGTGCTATCCAGGAGATATATAGGTCCAAACCGTATATAGGGTGTGTAACCCGGGATGGATAGATGGGGTGAGCCTGATAAGGCCGCCCTATACTCTTAAATGCCATAGAGACTGGTGCTATACTGTCCAGGAAAGATGTGGGTCCTAGATCACACATATGGGTTTCACACACATGGGTTTCACACACATGGGTATGTAGCCCATTTGGACAGACAAGATGGACTTGATAAGGTCGCTCCAGTGCTGTTACTTCCAACTAAAAAGGCTAGACAGAAGAAAAGGAGGGGACATTGAAAGCTGCCTTGAAGAGTGAAGCATTGATCCCATACTACTGCCCCGGAGAGGTGGGTCTCTAATGCCACAAGAGTGTATAACCCCGTTTGGTGATAGTAGAGGTTGATGCTCACTTTGGACTTCGCTGCCATCCTAGAGAAGTGGGTTCCGGATACCATAGGGGTGTGCAACCTTGTTTGGATCGGTAGGAAGTATTCCTGAGAAAGGAATGTTAAATTAAATAAGAACACAAGTGGTAAAAACATGCATTCTTAATTTATGTATTTAATAATGATACAACTTAAGGTGGTCTGGGTGCCATGCATGAGAAAGGTCAGAGCCTTATAGATCTTGTAGATGATAGATGTTAGCTCTAATCACCAGTGTCACCCTAAAAGGGCCATCCCATTTTGGAGCTAGTTTTCCTCTACTCTCTCTGTTGCCCGTGGCCTCTAGCTTCCTTGGTACCAAATCCCCTTATTTAAAGGTTTGTTCTTAACTCTAATATTGTGGTATTGAGTGGATTTATGTCTGTAAGCCTCATTCTTTATAGCAGCTGCAAGTTTAGGTTCTTCTAGAAAGTCCACAATGACTCTGAGTCCTTTCTCATTGTTTTGAGGAGAGAAGCATAGTACCCTGGCATTGGGGCATCCAATCTTTGCTGGGATTATGGATTTAGTCTTATATATGAGGAGAAAAGGGGTTTCCCCTATTGAGGTCTTTGTTGTTGTTCTGTATGCCCACAAGATTTCATTTAAGAGCTCCACCCATTCTGATTTGACATCTTTTATCTTCTTCTTCAAACCGTTGAGCAGGACCCCATTGGTAAGTTCAGCTTGCTCATTCATCTAGGGGTGTGATACCGAAGAGAACCTGTGATCAATTTGCAACCTTTCACGTTGTTCCCTCATCTTCTGGTTGTCGAACTAGGTTCCATTGTTGGTGATCAGTATCCTAGGTACTCCAAATCAGCAGATCACATTTTTCCATAAGAAAGAGATCACCTTGTTTGCTGTGATGTCTGCTAATGATTCATCTTCCACCCACTTAGTGAAATAGTTCATGACCACTATGATGAACTGTCTTTTCCCTGTTGCTTTGGGGAAAGGTCCTAGAATATCTATTCCCCATTGGCAGAAGGGCCAAGGGGAAGGGATTGTTGTCATCTCAACTGATGGTTGCCTTGAAACTAGGGCAAATCTTTGACACTCATCACACTTCTTTACCAGGTATCTAGAATTTTGGAGTATGGAAGGCCAATAAAAGCCCGCTCTTGTGATCTAAGCAGCCAAGGCTTTAAAACCTGCATGCAACCCGCAAACTCCCTCGTGTATCTCTCTCAAAACATAAATGCTTTCCTTTGAAGACAAGCACTTGAGGAAAGGTGATGATGTGGATCTTCTATACAAAACCCCGTCAATTAAACAGTAACCTAAGGCTTTCTTGGTCAGTTTAATGGCCTTTAGTCTGTCCGAAGGCAAAGTCCCTGTGAGTAGGTATTCCTTGTTCGGTGCTCTCCAATCCTCAGCTCCCATGATTGGGAGGGTTGTAGCGCTGCTCTCTTCCACGCTAGGATGGTCTAGGACTTCAATCCATACATCAATGGGGAGGTCGGTCGAGTTAGCACTGGCTAGCTTGGAGAGGAAATCAGCTCGTGTATTTTCCTCATGGGGCACTCTGATGATGTTGATTATCCTATCCTTCTAAGCTAGGATGACTTTGACCTTTTCAAAATATAATATCATGGTTGGATCCTTAGCTTCATATGTGCCCTGGTATTGCCCCACAATCAGTTGAGAATCATTGTGCACCTGTAGAGGATATGCCTTTAGGGCTTCCGCCAAACCTAAGCCTACTATCAAAGCCTCACACTCGGCCATATTGTTGGTAGCTAGAAATCCAAACCTGAACCCGTATTGGAAAACCTGCTCCTCTGGGTTGATAAAACACTACCAGAAATTCGCTAAATAGCAACGGATTTACCGATAGAATATGTTTGTCGGTAATTTGAGGTCGGAATTACCGACGGACACTTTTCCGTCCATAATTCAGTCGGTAACTACGGGTTTTGGCGGGTTATTTTTTCTGACAGATTCAAAACGACAGCCAGTATAGTGACTTGACCGGTTCGCTGTTTAAATTGCCGACGGAATCACCGAGGGATTTGAAATGGCAGATCCGTACGGTGACGTGTCGATGTTTTCGTCAGAATCACCGACGGCATCACCGACGGAAAAGTCGTAGGTGAAACAGTCAGAAAAAGTTAATATATGTCAACTCTGCCGACCCTCTCCTCCCCTATTTCTCCTTCTTCTTCCTAATCCCAACTCTCCCCATCTGCAAACAACCAGCCC
>Ga0307511_10001757_pt1 | contig 22772 bp, 18 predicted proteins | sample 13_EM_MG_FD_200266 | JGI IMG/M metagenome (GOLD analysis project Ga0307511, IMG submission 200266) | Populus trichocarpa ectomycorrhiza microbial communities from riparian zone in the Pacific Northwest, United States - 13_EM | ecosystem: Host-associated > Plants > Roots > Unclassified | place... | reverse complement strand
CATGCTCGAATTAACTTATAATTCTTATACATCAATTTAGACTGTCATGTCTCGGTAACTCCACAGCACTTTAAAAAAAACAAAAAACAAAAAAAACTCCACAGCAAGCCCCTGTTGTTTTGAGAAAAATTCAATTGACAGATGACATGTTGTCCTAGTATTTCTTGAAAAAGAAATTTGAACGACGTGTTGCCTGGTATTTTCTAGGTTCAAAATCAAGGTGTTAATTCTGTTTCATTTTGTCTGGAATAACCGAAACATTTCATACCAATTTAAAAAATAAAACAAAATAAAATAATTTTCATCTTATTTTAAATCTCGGTCCGTTCCGGATTTTTCGGCTAAATTTCACTCGAAATGTTCCGGTTTCATTCCACATGTTTCGTTCCGATCTTGAAAAGTTATTGAATCAAATTGAACCTGGTTCAATTTAATTAATTAAATTACCCAAATATAAAAAGCTTTTTTTCATTACTATTTTCAATAACAATGATATTAATAATAATATTGAAAATTATTATTACTATTTTCATTAACAATTATATTAATTTTTTAAAATTAGATTTATCACTGATATATACGGTTTATATTCATGTTGTTTTTTTCATGTTTGTACTTTGTAAGAATTTGAGTAAAACAATAGATGATTTAGATCTTATTAACCTTGATAACATTAACCTAGCTTTATATTTAAAATATTTATGTTAAAACATTTTATTTTCATGATATTTTGTTTAAGTTGAATTACTTTAAGTTAAAGATCTATTTAATCTTGAGTATTTATAAATATTTAAAATTTTAAAATTATATTTGATTGACATTGTGTTTGTATTGCATAATTTATTATTAATTTATCTTGAATTTAAATTATATATATATATATATATATATAAACAACATAACCCCAAAACAATACATCAAAACACTCCTTCATTCAAATTTAAAAAAACAAAACACTTATCAAAACAAAATTCACAGAATTAACAATCTTAGATTTAATAGCCGGAAAAAGGGATTTAATAGCCAGAAAAACAGAGTCCGTGCTTTTTTTACTGGTATTAAATCTCTTAAAAAAAATCCAAGAATAGGAATTTAATTCAATTAAAAATGAAGCAAGAAATGATAAACTTCTCAAAGTAAATTGGAAGTTAATAAATCCAGACGACTATTTTCACGAAGAAAAACCATCATAGTAATTTGTAGCAAACCACACGAGATAACAAAGGAACGGCGGTGTCAGCACACATTTGGTTTTATCATGTTCACTTCTAAAAAGGTTGTTTTGCATTTTTTATATATAAAAAATATTAAATTAATATTTTTTTAGAATTTTTATAATAAAAAAACTGATTTTTAAAATAAATAATACTTTTAAAAAATATTATACGCCCGTAATAACAATATGCAAATGTATTATCCGTGAAGAGAAATAACTGATATCGATGTAACAATCACAGGAACCTTGACTGTTCAGCCTACAACTCTAACCCCAAAGAGCTAAGCTTGGAAGAATTGGTTCTCTTATATGCATTTATCCAGAAAAAGATCACGGTTCATCAAAACGAAGAAATCAATAATCTTTTTAAATCTCCAATCCATTCACTTCCTAAGCAAATCTAAGAAAAAATGAGCACAGCACATTGAGACGCATGTAAAACAATTTGCAATCCTACAGTCAAGTTAGAAGCAGAATTGTTCAGATACACTATCCATCTTAAACCTTTCAAACTCTGATAGCTGAAAACCAGAGTCTACAACACTAAAAACAGCCTTCACAATCCAGCTAAATTTGGAAGTTGGCTCAATGACAAGCTCAGCAAGATATGACTACAACACAATAATTAAGAGCAACCCACGTCAGGCATCGATAAATCGAATATCAAAGGTGTGGGGATGTATCTGCCAGACATTCAAGGATGCATATTCCTCTAAACATTCTTTCAACTGCGCTTCACTGTATCCCTGTTCACAAGCAAGCAATCAGATTTATTTGGACTTTTAGAAACAAAATGTAAATTTTGCTAGGTTAGTAGAAGAATCAACTTGGCTCAGGTTGGAAGTCAACCCAACATAGCCAATAAAAAGAATATCCTAAATCCTAGAGCCAAATTGGGGCTCAAACATGTTCTTGATCTGTGATAACTACTTTTGCAAAATTTGATCTTGTTATGCATTTGTAGTCTTTCCCAGAAAATTTCAAATACTGGAGGATTTACACAGACTATATGATCCAATTATTCAAAATGGGGTTGCACTTGGTGGTCACGATCCCTTGATAGAACTATACATTGTTGACAAATAAGAAAACAACGCTCAGGAATTGAGACATGAATAAACCCAATATTTCTAAGTCAAACACTGGAGAGCACATCATGTTATAGACTGTAGTTTCAGAAAAAGCTAATCTCTGGGTAAAATGAAGCTGGAAAGCATCTTTTAGATGGAATTGCATTCTAGAGTTTAAGTTTGAAAACTTCAAGTGCCCTTTAATTTTCTAAATCAAATGCAAAGCAGGTTACATGAATTAGCACAAAGAGTTCCATCAAAGAAGCTAAAGGATTCCAAAAGGAACTGCCTGCTGATGATGTTAGGAAGGTTCCTACCAGGCAGGATTAGCAGCAGCAAGAACAGCAGTTTTTAATTTCAATCAATACTGGGATGACATGTCGTTTTGCGTGTCCCTTTTTTCCTAGAAGCACTAGATATTAACAATTAAATTCAATCAATAAAATCAACAAACCTTTCTAGAAATCCAGTTGAGTGCATGGGCATAGCTCACATCCATTTTATTGGCTCTTGCAGCTTCATCCCGCAAGATTGAATAGATGTCAGAGATGGCATCCAGACCAGATCTCTGACGATCATCAGAATATAAAGAGAATTTTGACATCTGCATTAACCTCAGTGCCTCATCCACATCACTCTGAGCCACACTTTCAGAAAATCTAAGTCTTGCCAAGGCCTGTAACCAAATGAAATCAACTTCAACTGGTTGATACAACTCAAAAATCAAGATAAATTTGACATGTCAACTGATTTATCCTATGGATGGGATCAGGTGTCTTTGGTCTAGCTATCAGCAGCTTAAAATCAGCTTTCTACAATACAGCTGAGCAATTTTCAACCTGGACTTCGTAACCTGAAGTACAAGCCAAATTGGACCTGCAAAATGCTGCCCTCGTTAAGGTGGAATCCTGGTTATAATTTGTCAAGGAAGTAGCCCCGCCCTTTGCCCAACCTAGACCAGATAGTGTCCCATACCCCATTTCGATGCACTAGAACAGCCATCTCTTATGATTAGAGAACGAATGAAAATCAGGACTTACAGCTGATATGCGGAGTATGCTAAGCAGAGTTCGGACAGTCGTGTAGGAATGAGGAGTATTCGATTTAGCTTCTTCTTGCCGCATGCCTGAGTATGCAGTAGCAATGTATTCCTCCAGTTCCTTAGGCACATAAGGGGACAATCTTCTTGCAGTAGAAATATATGCCCTATGAAACATTGAAAGACAAAGCAATCAATTTTAAGGCATTTAAATGCTGGTCACCTAGAAACCAGAGTCAATTTTACTATAGTCAGTATTTTTATTCTAAATACCTTCCAACATTTGGAATGAAGCAAAAATCAATTTTTTAAACTTAAAGATCTTTTTCAAATGCCAAGGCCTCCCTTAATCATCATGAAAAAAAAACAGAAATTAAAGGAATTTAAAGAAACCAATAAAACACATGTAAATATATAAAGAGCGGTAATCAAAGGAGCATGTCTACACCAGACAAAGAACTTATATGTTTGAGCAACTTCAATAGTGGGAGTGTGAGTTACAGAGCAATTTAAGGATCCATGGTGAGAAAATATAAGCTACTCAATCACCTGGAAAATTGTGAAGTGAGTCATCCATAAAACTTGGTACTGTCAATTAAAATTAATTATGTAGAGATGTATACCGGAGAATAGATGGTTCAAGTGGAGTGAAACCAAGAGCAGGAGATTCTTTATTCTGGTGCACGTAAACAACGTGCCTAGCCATTTCAAGGTCGCTGTCCATATCTGCTCGATCAAGGATCAACCACAGAAGATCAAATCGTGATAGGAGAGCAGGAGGTAGATTGATATTTTCAGCTGGAGTTCTCCGTAGATCATATCTTCCCCTTCAACACAAATAACAGGACCACCAAACAAATTTAGACTAGTTTTTTGTGCATTGTAGCCAGGGCATTTGTACTGTTTAAAGCAAGAAATTTATATTGGCTTATTTGTGCACAATAGCTAAGAGGTCTTGTTTTGTTCTGTTTAAAGAAGGGAAAAAAAAGGAAAAACTGCCATGTACTTAAAGCAACATATTTAGGTAAAAGTAATGGAAATAATATGGAATCCAGCAAGTGAAACAACTTTGAGGATGTTAGGAAGGTTCGTACCAGGCAGGATTAGCAGCAGCAAGAACAGCAGTTCTCGCATTGAGTGATGTTGTAATCCCAGCCTTGGCAATGCTGACAGTTTGCTGCTCCATAACTTCATGAATTGCTGTACGATCTGATTCATCCATCTTGTCAAACTCGTCAATAGCACATATACCCATATCAGCCAGAACCTGAAAAAGATAAATGTTTTTATTTGAACCAAAGACATCTTCACAACAATTAGATTTAAGAACCGAAGATTATGCTAACATAATTAGATCAATATCAGATGAAACCATTAAAATTAGCTAGCTAAAAGTTAGTAGGTCAAAAGACTAAAAAGTGAACTATAACATAATTAGATCAATATCAGATGAAACCATTAAAATTAGCTAGCTAAAAGTTGGTAGATCAAAAGACTAAAAGATGAACTACAACCAGGCCAATGTAAGCTCAGTGGTTTGTAATTTATGCATGCATGGCATTAAGTAGTAATGATCTTTCCAAAGCCATCTCTTCACATGTAGATAACTAGTCAGTGTCCTTTTTGAAAAAGTTAAATTTTACACAAGTACAAAACTCACCAATGCTCCTCCTTCCAGGACCATCTCGTTTGTAACTGGATCTTTCTGAACAGCAGCAGTTAGACCAACTCCACTGCTCCCTTTGCCAGTTGTGTACACTCCCCTGGGTGCTACATTTATTATATGCTTCAGAAGCTGACTTTTGGCAACACCAGGATCACCCATCAAGCATAAATGTAAATCTCCTCTAATCTGCAATTCATTGAGCTCCTATAACTCTTAGGCTATCACAGAAAGCAAACAGTATAGAAAACACTGAATAGTCTTCTTGTATTACAAAAATGTTCTACTCATCACTTATACATAGAGGATAGAAATGATATATAACAAGCAAAGTAGTCTATGTAATGTTATAAGTATCATAATGATTGGCAGAATACATCTGCTAACAAACATGATGTGATCTCAAAGAAATGCATGCATTTACCTTCATCCCATCCTTTAACTTTCGATGAGGAGCACCCACGAGAAGAAGAAGTAAAGCCTTTTTAATATCTTCATGTCCATAGATTTCAGGTGCCAATGATTGTGCCAACTTATTGTAGATATCTCCATCCTCAGCCAGACTTGCAATCTGCTTTTCCTCGTCTCCTCTAAGTTCATACCTGCAGTACAGAACAATTGGATCACAAATTGAACTCTCCTTTGATCTCACTCACAGGCGAAACAATAAAAAGCCTTGCCAGTGTGGCTTCATCCAAGATGGACATATCTCCTCAAATACTATCAATAAGGTGAAAACTCACTCCACGAAACCCTTTAGATTCTAAACACCATTTATCTGCACAAGGTTTACCATAATTGCATATTTGAATTGTTAGCACATGGATTTATTTGGACAAACTGAACTTATTTTTATCTAGACCACAAAGATGAGTAAGAAAAAAACAAGAGAAAGAAACTTATCAGTTATCATATACTGGATTATGAAGTGATTATTTGATCTTTTTATCCAATTCAAATTGTCAAGTTCCTAATAAATAAATGCAGATAGAATGACAAGTTTGAAGAATTATACGTTAATATAGGAAAAATCCCAAAGAAACTGAACCTTCCCTCACTGGCAAAGAAAGCAAATTTAAAAGAGAACAATAGAAAAAACACGATGCTTTCCCTCCACTTTATCATAGAGAAAAAGTTAAAGACTCCTTTTGCATCTTCTATTTTCCCCCATTTCTTTTCTTACAAGTTTTGTTCTTCTTATGGATAAACCTTCTATTAGGCAGAAAGTTGACAAAGAAATCTAAACCATCTACCACTAGAAAAGTAAACTCCATGGAATAAAGGTGTCAACTCACCAAATAAGCTACTGTTCAAGGTTCAGTAAGTTATGGGGAAACTAGAGAGAAGTTAGCTTCATGTTGATAAAACTCAGTAAGCAAGAGTACTTCACTTGATTCAAATAATTACAAGTGTTTTGTGATAAAGAACAGAAAAATGGCCTACTCTTCATATTTTTTCTTGAAATGAGTAACAGACATGGCCTCCAAAAATGTGTCGGCAACTAAGCCAGCACGCATTGCTCTGAAACCAGTGTAAGGAATTGGAAGGAAGATCCCTGATAATTCAACGACATCACCTGGTGCTACCTGGAAATTTTAAAACCAGGTAAGTAAAAGCTAAATGTGCCAGTAGCATGTAAGACATTCAAACTATGATAAAGCAAATGATGAACCTGTTTGCATGTTGCAATTAAAAGGACCAAACAAACATCACTTACTTTAAGGACGCATACAAGAAACAATTTCACATTAAGTTACTCGCTACAAATTCTCTCTATTTTATAGGCAATTCACAATAAGAGCAGCTAAAAGGGTAAACAAGATTTCTCCAGAAAGTGTGATCACAACACCAAAAAAACTTTGCTACCATCAACTAGAGATGGGGACTTAAAATATGAAACTGATGACCGGGAGTATAAAGCTACTGAAGGTTCTTTTTCTCTTGTACTAAAAGATATTGACACCGTTCCCTCAATGAAATTCTTGAAATTACCAACCTTTCTTGTGAGTTCTCCTCTGAAATGAACAGTCATCGATCGTGGAATGTGGCCTTTTGGAACATGTTCTGCTAGCTCTTGCATTTTGGCCTGAAGACAATCATCTTCATGTTACAACCAAGCAGAAAGGTTGGGTTTGCCATTAATACATTGTTTATGACTGAAAATTAAAATAGTTACCTCCTGAAACTTCAGAAACTTTGATGCTCTGAGTTGAAGAATGAGGTTCCCCTTTGTGTTGTTTGTTTTGCAGCGCTTAGTTGGGCACTCAAACAAGGGCATGAAGACTCGAGCGGTTACTTCCTGTTCAATGCACAAGAGGACAGATGAATGGAACAGAAGAAAAGAAGGCAGCAAAAGAATTTCAAGAACATAATATTATCAAATGAAATAAATAATAAAACAAATCAGCAAACACTACCATCAACAAATTTCTTGTCAATCAAATTAAACAAGATGTTCATTTCCAACAAGCTAAGAAGGTAATGGTGAAAAAAGAACACTTTAAGAGCAAAGAAAGTGTCATTTACACAACATAAGACATAGTTGATGAATCAGACAAGACAGCTTTGCTTGTTAATTACCTGGTAAATTTCAAAACCACATTCTTCACATGTATACACAGCTACCTGCATCAGTGGTTTAACATCTGAACAACGTGTCACAATACCAGATATCTTCACAAGCTGGCCAATGTTTGAAGCCTTGACCTCTCTAATGGTAGATGGCCGCCCTTTTGAAGGTGCTCTAATATAAACTTCACTGGAAGAAGAAAAAATACACAAAGAGACAGAATAAGTTAAGTGACAGCACAATACACCTAGAACTAGAAAACATGAGATGCATAAGCAAACCCTTCACTAAACACGAGTAACCATTCATTCTATTATAGACGCCAATAATTGATGTGAGAATGGTTTTTATCAAGACTAGACTATCCTGCAAAATTTGTTCAGAATCTCATTACATGCTAAAAATAATAATAATAATAATAATAATAATAATAATAAATGATTCTGGGCTAACAAACAGAAGCGGTCCAACACTTATCAATGTAGGAAACAAAGATATGCTGCTCAAATCAGAGACAAATCCAGAAATTAGCTGCGAATTCGAACCCAAACAAAAAAAAATCAAAGACAACACCAGAACAAAGAACAAATTCAACAACTATAAAGAAAATGTCAGGGTAATGCTTACAAGTAACGCTTGATCTCTGAAGGCATCTTCTGATTCGCATCAGAACCTTCAACGTTCTCAGTTGCATCCTCAGACCTCTGTGTCATTAAAATATCATGGTCATCATCCGGAAATGCTTCAGTCGGCTTTGGCAACACTTCGTCGATAGCATCAGCAAAAATCCCAACATATCGACGTGTGTTCTCAGTAACACGTCTAAGGAATTCCTCATCCAAGTCCTTATACTGTGAAAAAAGAAATAGAAAAGAAAATTAGCGTTTTTAAAATCTCAACCAAATAGAGGTAATTATAATAAGAATTTACATTAATGAGGTCTTCGAGATCGATCTGGACAGCGCGGAACTTATGATTTGCAACATCTTGCTGAAACAACAGAGGGATCAGGGTTAATTCGATGATATTTTATATATACTTAGAAAAATGGAGGGAGAGGGAGAGGGAATAGGGAAAAACTCACAAGGATGTTCATGTATTTAGATTCGCCATTTGCGTCGGCGAAATTTGAAAGGAAATCCTTGGCGAGATCTGAAAGGACCGAAATGAACATTACATAAACAATAAAAGAAGAAGAGGAAGAGGAAGAGGAAGAAGAATGGACAGAGGGAGATTTTGTTACTTCTCTCTTCTTCGAAGCGGACGGGTTTCATGGTTCTACGGCAGAGAAGGCACGGAAATTAGACAGACGGACAGAGAGGGCAGCGGCAGTGGTAGAGATTTGAGTAGATGGGAGGGAAAGAGGGGTTTGGCGGCAAATAATGATAGGTAAGGGAGGCTTTTGGCGGGAAAATGAGGTGTAATATAATTATGGTACAGGTGGGATCATGTGCGGACCCGCTTAATGGGGCAAAAAATATAGTAAGAGGTCAAATGTGGCTGCTGGGATTCGAGCCCAGGTCTCTACGGCCACAACGTAGAATTCTTACCACTAAACTACAGCCACTTTGATGTCGAGGTTTTGTAAATATTATGTTAACACTATTACAATAGAGTAGAGGGCCCCTTCTATCGAGATTTGATTAGATGCGCTAGAACTAAGGCCACGTCAATTGGTCCAGGCTGTGTCATTGGCTTAAATTTAATGCTGTTGGATCCACCTTATACAGCAAACAACGCTGTGATATACGATATGACATTGTAACATCATCCTATTACATCCTCGATTTCACTTATTGGATTGAAATCTTTTTTTTTTTTTTTAAGTCTATCTTGGAAATCTTATTTTAGCTCTTAATATATTTTTATTTACCATTCTTTTATCATTTTAATGTAGAGATTGATCGAAAAAGTATTATCATGTTGTATTTTTTTAACATTCTATTTTAATTTTAATAATGTTGGTCTTGAAAAATAAATTAGATGATAGAAATACGTGAATAAAGCATAATTACTAGTGAATGTACATGATGGCTTGATATATGAGCATGTCTAACTTGCTAAAAAAGGAAGACTTAGGAGTGTTTATGAAAAAATATTCTAGTATTTAAGCCAACAAATAATACATGAGTGACAAAAAGGTTTAAATAGAGTATTCTAGTATTGGAATTATTTCATGTTTGATATCGAGTTAGCTTTTATTTTTTATTTTTTATTTTTTTTGTCTGAAAAAAATATTAAATTAATTGTTTTTAAATATTTTTCGATGATTTTAATATATTGATATTAAAAAAATAAAAAATATATAATTTCTATATATTTTCAGTTAAAAAACACTTTTAAAAAATATATCATACACCACATTAATAAACGAACATTAGTATTGACAAATTACCTATGTTTTGGAGAATTTTGAGAGAGAGAAAAAAGGTTTCTTGCAAGTTTTAATAGATACAAACTCAATCTATCTATTAAGCTCTCCATGAACAATAATAGCACTACCTCCTTGGTATCTACTTCAAATTGAGCATCATGCAATGTTGAAGCTTTTCAGATAAAATGAGATATGAGTGTTAAATTTTACTGTGATTGTGTTTGTGTTATGGATTTTATTAGCTTCGTAATGACTTATTGACAAAAAAATAAAAGAAATGAAAAGGTCAATGAAAGAAAAAGTTGAGCCTCTTATAGGAATTACGGATTTCAGCATGGCCTTCGTAGTAAGAGTCATGTGCAGTTTTGATTAACTACCCTATTAATGATCCTTTACCTCCTGCTATAATCCTCTCTTCATATCTTTCAATTCCTTCTTCATGGGTATAGTTTAGATACTTATTAACATCAATCATCTTACCGGTTATAATATTCTGTAATGCAACATCATATTTGTAGGAACAATATATTTCTTCATACCAAGCTCGCACCATTTTAGTTATTGCATCCAAACTGCCAATTTCCTTGCCTTCATTATCATGCTTGTTATCCACATAATTATTCCTTCTAGATAATGCATTCGTAACCAAGTTTTCTCTGCTATTTCTATACAGAACCTAATAATTCAAACCAAAAAACTTAATTAGCCCTTTCTTTTGAATTGTAGAATGGATCTTTTGATCCAACAAGTATTTAAGACTCTCATGGTCAATTTGAGTTATAGATTGTTCTTGTTTTAAATAGTGTCTTCATTTGTATACTGCCATTAAAATTGCTAGATATTTCTTCTTATAGAAGAACAGTCCCAAGTGTCTCATTTCCAAAGCTTTGTTGAGAAATGTTAGGGGTCTTCCTTCATGACCAAGCGCTGCACCTAAACCAATAGCACATGCATCCGACTTTAACACAAACTTTTTATTAAAATCAGGTAAAGCCAACACTGGAGCCTTACAAAGGGCCTTCTTCAGAAGGTTAAAAGCTTCATATGCTTCCTCGTTCCCCTAAAATTATTATTCTTCAATAGATTTATCAGTGGTTTCCTTATAACGCCAAATCTTCTAATAAACTTTTCATAATAGCCAGCTAACCCCAAGAGTCACATGCTAAATAGGGTTCAAAAACTAACTAATTCCTCATTGTCTCAGTTTTATCAGGGTCACATGCTAAATCTTTTGCTGATATTACATGCTCTAAATATTCCACTTGTTGCTCACCAAATATGCATTTGGAATTATTTACAAACAATTGATTAGCTTTTAGAGTCTCTAAGACATGTTTTAAATGGTCTACATGTGCCTTCAAATAAGAATGGTAAACTAAGATATTATTAAAGCAATTTAAAACAAACATTCTTAAGAAAGGATCTGAAATATTATTCATTAATGCTTGAAAAGTAGCAAGTGTATTCGTGAGTCCAAATGATATTATCTTCAATTCATAGTGTTCATGGTGAGTTCAAAATGTTGTTTCTTCAACACCCTCTTCACTCATGCAAACTTGATGGTAACCAGAGCTTGAGTCCAGTTTGGGAAAAAACTTAAAATCTTGCTGCTTATTCATGAAATCATCTATAAGGGAATTAGAAACTTGTTCTCTATTTTCATTTCATTCAGTTGCCTATAATCCACACGTAAATGCCATGTATTATCCTTTTTTATTAACCAATAATACATGTGAAGCAAAAGAACTCACACTGTTGAATTATGTCACTTCCCAACATCTTCCTGACCAGTTTCTCAATTTATCTTTTTTTAACAAAAGAATTTTTATAAGGCTTACAATTGACAGGTTAAACCCCTAGTTTGAAGGGAATTTTATGGTCAAACTTCCTAGCTGGTAAAAGGCCTTTAGGTTTCTTGAACACATATGCATAATCTTCCAAAAGTTTTTCAATTTCTAGACTGACTATAACAATCTTTAGTTCTTCCATTACTTCTAGAATAATTGTTCTACAAACCTCATCATTGATTTTTTGAAACTTTTCCGGACTTTTTTTGCTATAATACACTAAAGTCCGACTCTATTTACAATTTCTTTTAACTTTATCATTCATCCTTTTTTCTTAAAAGATATATTTATCTTAATTAAATCAAATAGGATTGGGGAGTAAATTCTTAACCAATCTACCCCCAACACAAAATTACACGTGCCTAGTTTAAGAATTCTCAGGTCTGTTAAAAACTCATGGTTTTACATGGACCATTTAAAACTAAGAATATAAGAGTCACACAACATGACACCATCATTTGCTATTATCACTGCTAACATAGAAGACTTAACAATTGAAGATTTTAGCTCTTTAATAACATGATCATCAATAAAGCTATGGGTACTTCCACTGTCAATTAGAATAATCAACTCATTTCCTTAGCAACTTCCTTTAATTTTGATAGTGTTGTGAGCATAACTATCAACCAATGCAATGCATTTAGTGACATACCAAACTTCTAAATCTTATTATTCTTTATTATACTATCATTGTTATTATCTATCTCAGTATCCAAAAATTCTTTACTTCATCCTTATTACCTTCAGTCAGTTGCAATCTTTTAGTATTACATTGATATCCAGGTACAAATTTATCTCCACACCTAAAACACTACCCTAATATACGTCTTTATTCATACAAGGTTCAAGAAGCATTTTTCTATCACTGACTTTCATTCTTATATTGATTAAGAGGTTTAACTTGAAGATTATCTATTGGCTTCTCTATATAAATTGTAGAGCTAATTCTTGGCACAAAATTGTTTTTTCTTGCTACAACATTGTTTGATTCTTCCTACCAGTTAGCTTGCTCAAAAGCTGTTATTAATGTCATTGGTTTGAGTATCTTCAGCATATATTTAATATCTTTCTTTAATTCATTAACAAAACTAGAAATATAGTAAGTTCAGACGGTGAAAAATTCACAGCATGCATCAAAAATTTTAATTCCTCAAATTTCCCTATATATTCATCCATACTGCCTTTATGCACCAGTTTGTTGAATTCTTCAACTATATCATCTTTACTGCCAAACCTATTGCACAATTTAGTATGCTTTCCTACCACATATATAACTCTCAAACCAAATCTTTACCTTTCCCTCGAGTAAAGTGATCTTTACCCAATATTATATAGGAATCAAGTTGATCTTGAAAAACTTCATGCATTTCCTCAAGTTATTTCTCTGTAATGGTGATAGATTAATCCTTGAAAGAGATGGATTATATCATGTCCTGTGATGTTTTTGATTATTAGTTTGACCTTTCACATTGCTTTTGAATCCTTGCGATGCTCATTCTTGATTGATGTGAATTCCAATCTCTTTTCCCATTGTTGGAGTGTTCAAAATTCATTTAGAGTTGGCTCCAATTTCTCTTCCTGCCATTTGAGTAGCAAGAAACAACCTGAACTGATTTGATAATGCTTCAATCTACAGATTAATCTGATTGGCTCTCTTGCTTTGTTCCACCCATTGTTCCTACCACTTGCTTTGCAGATCAGCCACTGATTCTTGAATTTCCCGATGAAGGCCTTGTAACCTTTCCTCCAACCTTCTGCAATGTTATTCAACAATTTTCACCTTATTGTTTTCTACCATTTTGAGTCAAGATTTACTTCAAGCCCAGGATAGGCTTTGATACCAATTGTTAAGCTAATAGCTTAACAAGGAGAGAATTGAGAGGAAGAATGAAAGAATAGAACTGAGAAGAAAGAAGAAATGCACTGAATTCTTATTCCTTGAGAGTAACGAAATCCATCTTACATCCTTTATACAATTCAAGTTCAACAAGTAACTTGACTAACTAACTCTGCTGTCTTCTAACTAATTCTCAACTAACTACTAATAGTGCTTAACTACTTTTAACAATATGAATCACGTGGAATTTTGCTCTGCAATCCATTTAGCAGCTGTTTCAGTAGTTGCTGTTGCTCCTGTCTTTCTTCTTTACTAACACGTGCATTCCTTGATTATAACATGTGCAGAACGTAACATAAATGATTGTGATGCAATGCAAATTGATCGACCAATAACTAGACAAAAATATTGATGTTTGATTTGGAAGCGTGAAAACTATTTCTTCCCTACCATAAAAAATTTGAGATAATAGCACGGTGATTTATACAGTGTACAGGCTACATGATTCCCAATGGACAGCAACATTCCTATACTCATCATATCATATGTTCTTACCAACGTGGACCATGAGAGCAAAACTGCAGTAATCAGATCATGAACCATCAAAGTTACACCTTCAAGAGTAAAATCATGAAAGTTTGCAGGGCCATTATCAGGAACCGGGAAACACATACCATCCTTTTGATACCATCTAACCACCCACACCCATGACACACTCATGGGCTCGTGGATGCCTGTGAAGCTTCTTTGACTTGATCATTCCATTCAGAAATACACTTTCCAGTTTCTGGTTACTCGAGACATTCTAACCACTGATTCGACCTTCCTCTAATTACAGAGAAATTGGAGTCTGTTCCTTCTCTTTTGCCAACTTTGCTTGAATTAGTTTATCCAAGATAGGAGGCTCTAAAGGAATTGGATCAAGACAACGTTCTGAAGCACCAACAATCACCTGCTCCATAAAGAAATCAATGCATGCCATTTATTGTTAGAAAGTTTCAAAGTTAACCACAGATATCATAAACTCTGAACTCAAGAACTACAAGTAAAGGAAAGGAATCCAGCCCCCATCGATCGTTCCGATATCTACAACACATTTTCATTTAATAGAACAACAAACAAACATGAACTCCCATAGAAGATTTCCAGGATTAAACTTCAAATTTTTTAGTCAAGTTATTCCTTGATTTACCTCATCAAGCAAAAAGTCAATGGCAGCTTCGTCTTCAACAATTTCCTTAAGAGAAGCCCTTAGGAACTGAATATCCAACTGAATTTGCTGGAATCCACTCCGGTTGAAAGTCTGGAGTCGAACAAATTCTAGTAAACTCTTAAGACAAAGTTTTACTACAGTAGTAACAACAGATTCCTGCAAATCAAGCAGAACCGGTCCACGTTACTTCATAGTCCGTACCAGCAATTCCTCCCTTAATAAAGTTGAGCAAGTATAGTTTCATACCTGTGTATATTCAGTTTTTGTAAAAATCTCAACTTTTTGCTTGAACAATTTTGCCAGGTGGGTTTCAAGAAGTTGACTCCTGGCCCTATGAGTGTTTGACCGAATCATTTTGTCCTCTCGTAATGGATTGCTGCGAGAGGAAGCAGTGCTTCCATTGCTTTCAGAGCGACGATGCTTGCGGAGTACTCCATGAGGTAATATCTGCTTTGCCTCTGTTCTTATTGCTTCCAACTAGTCAGGACAAAATAAAAGTAAGTCCTCAATATTTCTTTTTTTCCAATAAATAGGCGTGGGTCCACACACCACAAATCTACAAGTTGTCACGATTGTCATTGTAGGAAAGTCAAATTAAATAAATTTGGCATCCTAATATACCCCCTAAATATCAACAAGATAATAACCCCAAAAAATCAATGAAGCAACAAACCTCTTGAAGGAATAAATCAACAAACATATGAACTTCTCTAGGTTCCTTGTGCTGTAAAAATAAAGAAAAATTAGAGTCAGATATCAAACTAATTCACATCAAAATAATCTTCTAATTTCACGTGTCATACTAACCTTGACCCAATTTGGAGCTGTAAACCTCTTCCTCAGGAGAACCAATATTTTTTGAGTTATCATGTTTATATACTGAAAAACAGTAGCAAAATAGCAAAATGTTAGTTGGAACAGCTAGTAGAAGTGATGTGTGGATGACAAACGTTACTCAAATTAATTAATTCTGCATTGCATTTTCTGAATCAATCTGAGAGAGCAAATGATATCATAATAGCAAAATGGTTAATGAGTTTCTATGGCACCCATGTGGAGATAATTGCCTTTTTTTTGTAGGGGGTGTTGGGAAGGGGGAAAAGAAGGGAAGAAAGCAGATTTTCTATTTTCATGAGGAATGGGGTTTTTATTTTTGAGAGATCATGGCTCTGCTTCGATCCCATCTTTCTGTTGCATGATTGGGCAAAATTCAAAACCGGAAAGATTCAGTCCCTGATGCTGTGATGGGACCAGTTGTGAGCAAGGGGAAAGTTTTCAGCTATCCTCCAACAGACAGGTGTTTTGGGAGCGGGTAGTGTGGAGTATAACTATGTAGTAAATAAATTTATAGGAATTTTTAAAGCAATGAAGTAGTGATAGTGCCATGAAAATCCAAAATTCACCACACCACCATGAAATTTTTTTGAACCATCACATAAAATAGACACTTAGACATTGCTTCAAGAATTAAAAGATCTGAATAGAGACTTTAGTTCATACATGCTGTAGAAGTATTTCACCATCTGAATGAAAGGTTCGACAAATTTCACCAGGAACAAGTGCTGGCCCATTTTCAGAAGCAAGACCACCACCACCAGAGAAATAAGCAGCTATTTCCTGGCAATCAGGACATTCAACTTAAAGGTAAGCCCAGAGACTATAGAATTCTAAATTATGATGTTGTACCCGTTAAAAGGAAAATGAAATGAAACTGTGAGTGGCTCCTTGCCTCAGTAATTCTAGGGATGGCAGTTTGTTCAATAAAGACAGACAGTTGAGCCAGCACAAGGACAAGGCCTGGAATCACTTTCTCAACCTGCATACCCTCTGTGGAATTTTCATCTTGACTGGCAGATTTATTTTTCCCTGAAATCAAGAGGAGCCGATCATGAAGTGCCCTGAAGAAATCTTGAAATCCTTCTCGAACCCACACAATAATCAAGTTGCTCAGTTGAAGCCCTCCTAAGTTTTCCTCAAGAAGTTGGCGGAAGTCCTGGAATGAATGAGCCAAGATATTCAAAAATGCTAGGTGAGGATGTCATGTAGATGACAGATAATGTGCCTGTTGGTGACAGAAATATCGAAATAGAAGAATTGAGGAAACAAGCGCACACAAATCATTAGAGAAAAAATAGAATGGAAAGCAAGGCTGTAATATCATCGCCATATATTTGTTAAAAAAAACACCAAATAGCAAGCACAGAGAAAGTGATAGAAACAGAGTCTAGTTAAATTTTCAAGGAACATAATAGATATTTCAGCAGGATTTGTAAATATATATATAGCTTTGGTACAGAGGAAAGGTAAGACTTCAGTTATTCCTGGAAGTACTAATGTCTTAATGGCTATTTATTACCAGTAACACATTCACGCTCCCTTGAAGAACTGCAGTTTTTCCTGCCTCAAGGAAAACCACCAAAAGATGCTCTTTTGCTTCCTCCTTTGGTTTGATATGGACATTGGTTAGGGAATCTGCCAGTTCAAACGGAATTTGAGTAACACTGTTAAGGCTATCTAAAAATCAATAACAATTACGAATTTTCTGAGCTTTTTGGTCAACAAATTTGTGTCCTTTGTAAAGTCATTGGGTGGTGTAAGGTTACAGCCTTATGGGTTCCCACCACTCCAGTATCCTTCATAACCTACGAGACATTCTCAAAAGGTGGACAATTGTATTGACAAGCAAAAGAACCTATCCAACCAAGTTTTATTTTGTTCATGGTTTATAACCACAGAAGTAGAACTTTATTGAAAATGTAACAATACCTGAGATATCATGAAGAAGGTGAGAAAATGTGCTTTTTATATATTGTTTGACAGCCACCTGGGAAGCCTGTGACAATGTAGGATTTTTTTAGTTACAAAGTCCCATAAACAAACAAAATTATTTTTCTCATTCCAGACCAGCGAGAGAAGGAAAATGCAGGTAGGGATTATTATTGAATCAAAGCACAACTGATATTAAAGGACAACCTTCAAAGAACAATCAGGGAGAAGAGCCTCACGCAACACTTTATCCATCAGGTGAACATCTTTCCATATAATTCCTGTATTTGGTAAAGCATTTCAAGAAATCAGATGCAAAGCTTCCAAACAAGAAAGAATCAGCACATGATATTTAATTAACCAAAAGTCATCCATAGGAAAACTGGAGGGAATTCAGAGTAAGGACAGTCAGGAACAAAGAATGTTGAATTGATTTGATGGGTGATGAAAATATTAAAGGAATCAAGCATTTCTTCACCATGATAGTTTTATGATGACACATGCTAACTGCATAAAATTTATACAACAAGGGGAAGTTTCCAGACTCATAGCATCTAACATAACAGGTTTCATTACATGGAAAGATAGCTTACTTTTTAGAAACAAAAGGAAGAAAACTTGCTTTTGCAGGTATAGGATGAGTAAAAAACTTCAGTTTCCCACTATCTTTAGGATGGTGAAGAGACCATTTTACAGACCAAACTAAAGACAGCAAAAACAAATTGCAAGAATGGCTAAAGCAAGCTGGAGGAGCATCAGAAAACCAAGCAGCTCGATGAGTAAAGGGAACACTGAGGAAGTGCATCACAATTGCAGAGCACTAGGAATAGAAACAACTTAAAAACTCAAGTCCACATGGCTATCTGGCAGTCAAGGAAGTTTTTGATGTTGTGGTTTCTCCCAACAAAACACCTGACATGGCCCCTAAAGCAGAATGGTGAATTTGGTTGCATTCATGTTATAATTACAGCAATTGATGCTGGAGAACAATGCAATCCCAGTAAACAAACTTTCACTTCTCAATGTGTATTTCAACACTCAATCAGTGATCAATCAAGTATTTTAATTTTTTCAATGGAATGTTTCAACTCTCAATTTTTTTCTTTGCAGTTAAGAATTTGAACTCTCAATTTGGTTTACATCAAGTACCAAATTACATCTACTTTTTTTCTACATATTACGCACATATATTGGCAAGTATTTTATTAGTTATCCCTGGTTCTGGAAGTGTTACGTCACGCCATCACTTAATGACCAAATTATTTTATTTTTAACAAACATCCAATTTAGTATTGATTGTCACAAATTGGAGAGTTGAGATATGTTATTGAAAAAAATAACAATTGAAATACTTGGTTGAAAAAATCAAGAAAGTCCATGTACTTGGAGTGCATTTTCTGGCAAATGATGCATGGTCATAGAGAACTTGATGAAAAAACCATTCAGTAAATTTTTAAAAAATCAAATGAAAATCTTGACTGGTCGGGGAAACGAACATTATATTGCCGTCTAGATTGTGTTGTACGTCATAGCTAAGTTCTAACCTTGCAAGAAGGGGTGCCAAAGAACAAAATAGTTCAATCATGGTTATTGTTTAAGGCCAAAAAAAAAAAAACCCTTTCAATTACACATATTTCTAAAGCAACTTAAATAAAGGACATGAAGAAGAAAAAAACCCTTGAACTCGAGCATAAAGATGCCCCAAACGCATGCTAGCGTGTGTATAGAGAAGTGACATCGTAGAGGAATGACAAACTCAGCAATAAAAATTTAAATTAAAAAGGTAGACAATTTAGAGTAGAATTTGTAGTCCAAAACATGATTTCCAAGAGAAGCAGTGTTGAGAGATCCGTAGTACTTACGAAGAGCACCCAGAAAATTAGCAATTGGAATCCACTCCTTTATGTAACCCGTAGTAATCTCAAAGTGCCTAAAGAAATTGCCAATCATATTACATGAGGAGTCATGTGTGTTTTAAATTCATGCTGTCCAAAAATTGAAAAATAAATAAATATAAAAGCTGTTGTAACCAATTCAATGCCCTTACTTGGCAATCAAGTCTTGAGAAAGTTTAATCAGTTGCTTTTCTGAATCAGGAAAAATTACTTGATAAGCTCGAACAGCTTCAGCAAACTCACAAACTAAAGCCTAAGATCACGCTCAGGATAAAGTTTGTATTAGTATGAGAACAGATTTCCAACAGATATAAAGCTGGTACGTGTTGCACTTACATCATGCGCGGAACCAGGAACTGACTCGGTATTGTTTCCTTGTTCTGAAGGGTTGTTAGATTCTACCAATACATTGGCTATGTCTTCATGCTTGAGCTGAAGGCCTTCAAGAGATTGCTCTAGCTTTTCAAATAGTTTTGCTTTTAAGTTGTCCATCTGCTAAGACAAAGGGCCATTCGTCATCATATGCACACTGGTCTCTCCAACAAAAACATAATAAGAGACACACAATACACATGCCAGGCCAAATAAGTAAAATTTAGCATCTATCAGCAAGAACCAAATGGAGCCTACAACTCATTAGTCAAAAGAAATTAAGAAAAAAATATAAAAAAGAACTGCATCCTCATTAACATGCTAGCCAACCAACAAACAATCTGAAGTGATACATTGAGCGCTATACAAACCGGAAAATTCAACTTCTTAAGAAGTACTGCGGCCTCAGCCCTTGCTTGTATGGATTCAGAATCCAAGAATAGCTTTCCCTGAAAAGCAGATGAAACAACAAGAATTCCACATCAGAAAAAAAAAAAAAAAAACTTAACTTTTATAGCACATATCAATAGAAGTCAAGCCTCGGAATTAGGATTTCATTCTTTCAGAAAATCTCTTACCTTAATTTGGAAATCTTAAAGACTATGCCCAAAGATATAAGAAGTCTTAAAGATTTATGACACGGTGAAAAAACTTTGTCAGAGGCTTATACTGGAGATTCCCAACCTCAAAGCCTCATGTAAAGAAATCTCAATTTTTTGCAATACTAACGCTATTCATGTTGTATGGTTTGATATGTGGTATCCAAGTACAGAGCACCGTCCAAACATAAGGAGCATCAACTGAATTCAAATTACAAGTAAACAGCTTGCAATCTAAATGGCCAAAGAAAATGCTGGGAAAATAAGAGACGAAGACACCATCCATGGCTCCCCCGTCCATATGTTTAATTGGGAAAGAAGAATATACCTGCAAATTTTTTGTAATAGTGGCCATAGCTTCTTCAGATGCTTGCTTACAATCCTGGAATGATGAGTCCCCATAGGCCTGGTACACCCAAAAAAAAAAAACTTAAATTTGAAAGTAAAATATGTAATAGAAACAAAAAGACAATTCCCAGAAAAAATCAAGAAAAATAAAAGCTTGAACCCACCATCGAAGGACAAGGTATAAAACGACTAACCTTAAAAATTGGCATTGCTCCAATGTAGATCTTGACTGCATCAGCATATGTCTCTGATTTAATACACTTCCCGAGTCTAGCAGGTAGATCATATATGAACTGCTCTATTCCAGAGAGGAAGAAATTCGTATGACTAGTATAATGCCAAAAACTGGAGTTTTAATTATGTAGAATAAGCGGATTCCATTCGATCCATTAAAAACTTGACTAAAATTATCAAAAAAAAAAATTGAACTACAAGACCCAACGTTTACTAAAAAAATCCATTGCAGCCTTCATTATAGAGACTCTTATGAAACAAAAATGTTGATACATGTGATCATTACTGTCAAGTAAAAACTGGCAAGAGACTAGCATGCAACATGCTCAAAGTTCAACAGCGTAAATAGGTGCACATCACATACAAGTCAACTAGCGAGGTCAAAAACAAAAGTGACTATACAACATCGACGTTATACAGTTCCAATTCAGCATACTTGGCAAGGAACATTCTCTAATCTTCATAAAATACAATTCAATGTTAGTTGAAAATTTTCTCAAAAGTCACCTGCAAGCATGATGTTATCAGTATATAAATATGAATCGTGCAAGAAACGATGGTTTTTGAATACCTGAATTTTTCGAAGAAGGTTGTGTGTGCGATGCAATTTCTCTATATGTTCTCTCTTTTCGAAAAGAGAAGTGTTCACACCATCACTTCTTGATTGTACCGATGTTATCTGCAATGAATTGGTACATTTTGTGATGGTTATAACACTTGGGCACCGGCATTTACATATGTGCAATTCAAAGGACATGTTTAAACAAGGGAATATGAGAAATTTGGCACATGCCTTGCCAAGAAGCTGCTCCATACTTGCTTCCATGCCCACAATATTACTTTTCATCCTGTAGGACGAGAGAAGAAAAAAAAATCAAAATTGCACTGAAAGGAATTGTTAGCAAAGTCAAATTGTGAGTGGGAAGGGATACCTTTTAATTGTGTCGGTAGCGCTAATAAACTTGTTGTAATTTTCATAAACTAGCATTTGCAAATCGGTGTCTAGATTTTTTATCTCAGCTGCCATTTCAACATGCCTCTGTAGAAGCCCTTCCAAATTTGATTTTTGCACCTGAATTCAAGTTATAAATTCATGAATTAATCAGGAAAAAAAAACAATAAATGATCAATTTAAAAAGCAGGCGTACCAGGAGATTCATGTACTGTTCGGCGTCGAAGGAGGTGGTGTTAATGGCATCTAAAGACGCAAATTTGAAAGAATTGCTAGTATTAGAAACTGAAGGGTCTGGAGAATAGAAGCTTGATAACAAATCTCTCGTTCTCTTTGCCTTATCATCGAACGGCACATCGTCTTCCCCCATTTCGTGAACTATAGTTTCGTTTCGTTCCGATTTCACAGATTCGATTGGTGAAGCTTAGATTTTTATTGGAAATCAATCGATTCTAGGTCCAAGATAATGGCGATGGGTTTGATAATTTGGTTGAGGAAAAGTTCCAGTGAAGTAAGTTTCGCTGCTTTTACCATGAACGTCTGACGAGGTGCATGGCCGCATGGGCACGGCCTACAGAGAGGCAGCACCAGTCTACAAGCTCGTTCCATTATGGCCCAATACTATGCACTCCAAGCCCAGCATCATGTAAACGTTTAGTTTAGTATTATGTTAGTTTGTTTTTTATTTAACAATAAAGAAAAAACTGTTTGGTTATTTTAAGAGTTTAGTATTGTGGTATAGATGTTTTTTTTAATTAAAAATATATTATAATAAATT
>Ga0307511_10001756_pt1 | contig 22781 bp, 29 predicted proteins | sample 13_EM_MG_FD_200266 | JGI IMG/M metagenome (GOLD analysis project Ga0307511, IMG submission 200266) | Populus trichocarpa ectomycorrhiza microbial communities from riparian zone in the Pacific Northwest, United States - 13_EM | ecosystem: Host-associated > Plants > Roots > Unclassified | place... | reverse complement strand
CTGGGGTGACCTCCAGTGGATATACAGATCCTGGAGTTGTTGCACGAAAATCCCGGCAGTCACTCCGGATTTGTATAACGAATCGTGTCAGTACTGTTGCCATTTCCTTGTGATGTACTTGCAATGTACCGGCCTGGTAAATGAGCCCTTGTCCCCAGTGAAAGTTGAGACGCTTTGTATGGCTGGGACAGAGAGATATTTCATCAATATGCTGATGTCGGAGAGGTCCACTGGCCTGAGGTACTCTCGTGCTTTGGTAAGGGACCTCAGTCTGCCGGGGGCCTTAGGCATTTGATAAGCATTTGCGGGAGGACGCTGGAGACCTTGACCGTTCTTTCCGCTTATACTTAACCTTACTAATGCAAGTGAGTGTTCTTTTTTTTTTTCTTGCCCCTGTTGCTTGTACCCTAAACACCAACGCGCCAACGTGCATTTTTATTGAAGCCCACAACCGGTATGAACGTCCAGGAAGTTACTCGCTCGAATCGTGCATGAGAGACTCCACCTCCACGGAATCGCATCAATGTGCACGCCAATAATTGATAGATCCAATTCCGAAATCCATGACTGTCACTTTCCTCGCACAGAATGCGAACATTAATTTCGATCGTCCCTTATGCAAATAAGTATTGGAGAAAGGTCGACGAGGCATTAGCGGTTCTCGGAAAAAACACTTGGAGAAGTGTTCGATGGGTGGAGAGCACCCACTGGGGATGAGGATGCCACAACGGAGGGGTGGAGGGCCTCGTGCTTAACTTCGCTCAAGTCAGTGCGTCGGTGTGACGGGAAACCTCGTTCATGATACATGAACGTTGAACTCCCAGAATGAACCCGGCTTCTTCCCGCACCCCCTCTCCCCATTGTCACCGTTGTCACCGACACCCCCCTCCCCATCATCCCATTCACTGATGGCCCATGGCAGTGACACGCCGCCTTCTGTCGACTGGACAATTGTCACCCAAAGTGGTTGATGTTCATCATCCAACGAAATCTAGGCACTGTCTCGAGGCGTTTATCAACAGGGATATTGCATCTGGAAAAACCTTGCTGACTAAGCGGTGCTATTCGGCGCTAAGCGATCACTAACCGGGACTATTCGCCTAGAGCGTTTAGCTATGGGATAGCAGTCCTCCTATGAGATAGTTCTCGGCTAACACAACAATAGGTGCCAAATAGCGATGAATTCGTGGTATGATAGGGATGCACGGAACCTCATTATTTCACACGCTTCTGATGATAAAACACATATATTTGAATCGAGACAAGGTAGTAAAACATTTGTTAATTTCTATATGAAGACTGAAGGCCAAAACGGACCACGCCGGTTGCTACTCCGCAAATCACCATAGGATGCACCGGTTGTGAGGGTACAATCCTTGTTATCTATGAGATCGAGGTAAGGATTGTCTAGACGTAAGACCGAATGGATTCTCACCCGTTCAAGCTTGGCTCGCAAGGGTCAAAGGCCGCAAGGTTGGGTATGTCGGTTTTGATTATCTCGTTTGGGTCATACTCGACTGTGGATCCACCAGGACGGTGGACCCTTGAAAGCCGGGATGGCCGGGGCTACTGTATGGTGAGAGATGGGCGGAAGAGGTGGTTCAGTTTACTGCCTCGGTGGAGAGGGGGTTCGAACGTATGTTCGAGAGCCATTGGACTGAGGAAATCCTTCCTCTCACCTTTGTTATTATAACCGGCCGTCTTTGGAAGGAGAGTACGGCAGGTACATCCTCGCGGAGGACGAATGCCCCGGGAGCCGCGGGAGAACTAGTGAGGGGAACGGTGTTCTCCGGGGGTGAAACGTCCACCACTAAAATCGCACTGAATGATGGCGACTTCGGGCGGTCCTGGGTCCAATGCTTATTTGAAAAGAGTGGGACGATTGCGTGTGGGCCGTCGAAGTGGTGGGACAATATCTGTAAAAGGTGAATATCAGGGTGTCGAGACACACCTCACATGAATGGGCGGTGCATACTGTAGAGCCGCGCCGGTGCGACCTTCCAGTGGGGTCCTACCTGTAAACTCAGGGGTGTCGTTCGGGGTATCCTTCAGACTGAGCAGCCCAGGCGGATCGAAAGTTGCCAGGCCGGAACTGTCAGGGATGAGGTAACGACTCGGTTGGGCGAAGTAAACAATGCATCACCACAACCGAACTTGGGGGTGTTAGACATACTTCTGCCACATTGGAGTCTACCAGGGTCGCCTGATTGAGGTCCTCCTGGGACAAGTCTCCTGCGATCAAAACTTCGTCATGTACCTTGTGGTTCTGTTCAAGAGTCAGACAATGCAAGGAGGTGTGTGGCACGTACACGGACGAAAATTTTGATCTCTATGATGCGTCCGAACAGGAATGGTGGCAGGGGACCCAGAATGACAAGGATGGCGAATAATCCCAAGAATACTCCACCACGGTCGTTTGCTACAGCAATGTGAAGTGTTGCAGAGCAGAAGACGATCAGGGGACGGACTCGTATGGTCGACGCGAAAGCCTTGATTCCCGAAACAAGACAGTCGGAAGATATAAACAGCGGTCATGATACTTATCGGGTTACGCGACAGATCGCGGAGTTGGTGGCCCAGGCTGTTTGAAATGGGGTCTTAGAAAGTCTCGATACCCAACCAGCGTGAGCTCACTCGCTGCCCCCACGTGTTGCGCTCCAATTGCAAGAAGGATGTATCCGAGGGCGAACCCGATCCTCGAGCACCAGCTGAAGACGATGAGTAGCACGATGAATAATGTCCTGGCGGTTTCACAGGCAGCGCCATAAAAGTAACCATCTGGAACAATTGTATTGAAGTCAGTGACTATGGTGATTTCACCTATACGCAAAAACTCCCCGTTCATTCATCCTTGAAAACCTTCCAAAAACAACCGGGACGCCCGGAGCCGCCCGGACTGTCGTCGCGAGGCAGTTGAGCGAGCCATCCAATGCTGTAGTCGGTATAGAAGCCGGGGTATTGTTGTTGAGGAACCTGGGTGCGGGTGGAGCGAGTGCGCCTGAAGTGAGGGGGCAGGTGGGGGGAAGGCGGGGGGATAGTGGGGGTAAGTATCAGAGCGACGTTGCCACGTAACATGGTGGTATCACAATCACAGGAGTTCGGGTGGAACGCACCACATGCCAATCGGGGAAGTCGGCACATAACTTCCGCTTATAAGGCTGTTGAGCCGAACTCTGGCTACCCTCGATGCGACAACAGGTCAGGACTATGGGGTCCCTCTCCCTCCCGAGGGAGGCCCGGTTCTCCGCCAACCAGAAGACAGCACGATGGATGTGAGCGTGATTGATGGGTTTGTGAGGGAATCCCATCGAACCATGTTTGGTCTCGTGCCAAGAGCAGGTACAAACCTATCAGACCGAAGTCCACTCGCCGGACGAGAGCAATCGCGATTGCGACTCTGAACAATGGACTCAAGAGGACATTACGCCACTCGGCTGCTCTCGGTCAGGTGGATTCAGTCATGCTCAAGCGGCCCGTTAGGGGGCAGCCCAATGGACTGGCTCTACCGTCCCTCACCATCCGTTCGAGACGTGAAGGTATACTATCCGATCGAAAATGAGCACGATCGTGTTGACATTTGTCGCTGTGGCAGGGGGTAGTGTTCCATTCCCTTGGTAGTACAATGCACCCGACCCACCCCAATCATCAAATGTGGTGCTCGGAAATGTTAGCCAAGCTGGTGGGGCTAGTCATGTACGAACATTCTTCAAGTCGTGAGATTGCAACTGAAGTAGTTGTTCTGGTATTGAACGCACGCTCAGCATCTCGCAACCGACTGTAAGAACGGCACCTGCGGGTGACGTCCGGTGTCAGTGTGGACCCCGAGTGCTTCAAGGAGCTCATCCGGTGCTGGGGTGGTGTTACAGAGCCTCAACTAAGCTCAACCGGCCGGGGTCAATCTCATGAGCCGTAGACGATGTTGTTAAGTACGGTCTCACTTCCTCTCACTGAGTCGCTTATCGGCCAAGTTTGGCTTCGCCATCAGGCACAGAGACGCCTAGTGCATCGTTGTAGGACTCAGGCGAAATTGTTGATGAATAGTTGATAGATAATCCGGCTAGATCGCTATACTTCCGGCTAGTCTCGCTTAGTCGGCAGGATTTTTCCAGATGTGCACAAAGTTCTCGTCTATCCAAGCAGCATGATTTCGGATCCAAGTGCCCAAGTTTCCGAAAGTCTTCCCCGATCTGGGTTGTCTGGCGCAAGAGTACGTAGAATCCTACCCCGGGGCCCCGGACGTCGTTTCCGTGTCCGTTACCAGCGGGCCCACGCTTGCATAAGTTCGAACGGGTGTGAACAAATATCCGTTGTGTCCCCAGCCGCCGCAGCTATTTACACATACGGAAACCCTGAGTTGTGGGGCGCCTGGTTATTGCCGTTTAATACCACACGAATTACGAGACAATACATTTATTCCTTGACATCTAGACCGTACACTTGTTCAGTAATGAGTGACTTTCCGTGGCCAAGTTAGAACGGTTTAGAAGTTCATAACGGGTCCCAGTCACTGCGAAATGTATTGTTTTGAGCCCCAGACAACGGTCGGGGTCCTGACAGTTCCCTTTTCCGGTCAGGATATTCGAGGTTTCGAAAGCTCAAAAGGCCACGGAAAGTCACTCAGTCTGTGAAAGCCTCAACTCTCCTCACTTTGCTCCGTGGCGCGGGACCGAACGACGAAGCAATGGGGTATCAACTCGGAGCACTCGTGACTTGCGTGGCAGCATTTGTTTACGTCTCTCTCCGGAGGCGTAGGAAGTTCTCCTCGGTTAAGGATGTACCAGGACCGGCAAACCCGTCATGGATCTTTGGTACGTTCCTGAGGGCAAACCAGACACCCTCACCTCCCCGATGCCGATAGCACTGAGCATGGAAACTTTCAAGGACACCAGTGGTATTTTCAAGCCGAAGAAGCTGGAGGAGTGGAGAGGAGGTTCCTCAAGAATTTCGGGAATATCGTTCGTTGGAACGGTCCGTTTGGGGTGCGTCTCACCTTTTGTCGAACGAATGCCGGTGATTCACATCGGGAGTCTTCACTGAAACATTTGGTGCGCATTTGCAGGAGGATCGCTTGTGGATCGCGGACCCGACGGCCGTCAACCACATCCTGCAGAAATCCGGTCGTTTGTATGGGGGAGTGAGGGGCGCTCAGGAGCGGACAGCGTTGGTGGCCGGCCGCGGTATCTTTTGGGCACAGGGTAAGTTGCCTACCATTGCCAGCCCTTCCTTGCTTGTCTGACGATCCCACAGGAGAGGTGCACAAGCGCCACAGGAGGGCGATGGCTCCGGTGTTCGGTCCTGTTGAGGCTAAAGCGCTGTTGCCGTATTTCATGGATGCTGTTACCAAGGCACGAGAACTCCGTTTCTATTTGGTCCTAGAGGCTCACTCGGGTCCTCGTCGTCAGATGGCAGACAAGTGGATTAGCGTCATTGAGAATGGCGAGTCCGGGTATTCAGCCACTCTCGACGTGAACATGTGGTTAGGAAAGGCTACTCTCGATGCGTACGTCCTAGCCCTGGTGTTGGATGTGCGTTGGCTACGGATTAACCAAGAACCCTTCCAAAAGGGTTGGCACAGGAGCTTTCGATTACGACTTTGGCGCCCTCGATGATGTGGACAATCCGTTTACCAGATCTTACACGAACCTAATGTATGATCGCCTATCCCCGCCATCTGCAGTCCAAGGTTCCCACCGCGCTGACCGCTCGTCCCATTCGTCAGGTTTGCCGCCATGGGTAACCCCTCTCGATGGCTCGTTTTCTTCATGGCCATCACGGGATGGTTCCCGGGGTTGATCACATGGCTCTTCAACAACTCCAGTGATCCCGGGATGCAGAATCTCCGACGGAACAGGGACCAGGGGCGCATTGTCGCTCGGAAACTACTAGATTCCAAAAGGCAAGAATTGAAGGATGGTATGGGGAGGAAAGATGTCATGAGTTTGCTCGGTTTGTCACTCCCCCATTTACTTCTGCTCACCTGGTTGTTGATAGCCTTTCCACCCCAGTTAAGTCCAGTGATTCTCAGCGCCAGGGCTGGCGATTGACCGATGAAGAGATAATTCCGCAAGTCCAGTGAGCATTGTTACCGGTTGCCACCCCGAGGTCCCCGCGCTCACTGTTTGTAGAACGATCGTGTCTGCGGGACACGAAACCACGGCGAAAACGGTCGGAAACATTTTCATCTGTGCTCACTTTGAACGTGGTCCTCACAACTGCTCTAGCTGACCTTTGCGCTTTGGGAGTTGGCCAAGCACCGCGACTGCCAGGCGACACTGCGCGCAGAGATCAACGAGACTCTGATGAGAATCAAGGCGAGGGGCGATGCTGATTTCACGGCCAACGATTTTGAGACCATGCCATATTTGGTGGCCTTTACGAAGGTTCGCCGGGACTATTCGTTCGTGTCCCTAACCTAGATCAGAATCCACTCATTCCTTGTGTAGGAAACTTTGAGGCTCCATCCCGTCGTGGTGGAAATATTGCGCGCTTCCATGGAAGACGATGTCCTACCACTCACGAAACCGATTGTTGGTATTTCCGGGAAGGTGTACACCGAGCTACCCATTCCCAAAGGTACTCACGTCGCTCTCTCAGTGCATGGATACAACTTGTACGTCTCTTTTACACCGCCCCGATATCGCGCTCATATTGTTGTTTTCACGGCAGGAACAAGAATCTGTGGGGTCCGGATGCTCACGTGTTCCGACCGGAACGTTGGTTCGAAACGAACAAGGAAGTTGAACCGTCCTTTGGGGTGTATGGGAACCTGTACGGTCATGCATGGTGTTCCGATGGAGTCATTGTGTATTGATCTTTCATTCGCTCAGTTCCACATTCTCCGGGGGTGCTAGGAGCTGCATCGGGTGGCGATTTGCGTGAGGCGATCCTCTTTATATCATCCGCTCTCCTGGAGACGCTGAAAACAGTCTTTTGGATAGCGTGATCGAAATGCAAGCGTTCCTGGTGACACTTATCCGCAAGTTCGACGTCTCCCATGCGGACCACCAGCCGCAAATCAAGAGGGCAAGGCCAGGGATGATGTTCCCCCTAGTCCTTGGAGAAGAATACAAAGGCCCGCAGCTCCCTTTGAAGATCACCACTGTTGCGTATGTGTAGATAATGTAAAGCACCAGATGTGCTATCTCCTTTGCATGAAAATGAACAACGGTTTTTTTTTTTTCGCTCGAGTCGATTAACCCTAGAAGCTCCGCCTGGCTTCGCCACTGTGAATAGCAGTTACAAATCAACTTGATCAGTGGATAAGAAGAATAACGATTATGATTGTTATTGTATTGAAGCCCAGTGGGAGGCATGTCTACGCCACAGGCAAAAGAACCCTGCCTTCCGCAGAGCGGTGTGAGATCAATTTGCGCCTACAAAAAAACATAGGTGGATGCGAAAATCACTATCCTGCTACCCCCAGAACTTGTCAAATGAAGTAGCAGTTGTTTCGCCTCACATGCCATGGTAGGATTGATTCTTTTCAATGGAGGGAAGATCCTAAAAACTTTTGTTAAGCCAAAGGCACCCTCGCAAAATAGAAGTTCGAGCGAGGGAGTATACTACAACCGAACTCCTGTGTTCTGCCGCCTATTTGAAGGATTATGTACAACACGGGGTACGTTCCTACGTCGCGTACAACAAAGCGGTCAGATATACGGTATCTACGTTAGGCCCATTGTTTCCGTGTGTCCACCAAAAACTGAGTGATGGGTTTTCGATCGGTAATGCCAAGCCCCAGGGCGCTGAGTTCGTCGAGCCGTATCGGTAACGTCCAACAAAACCATAGGGTTACCCAGCAATAACCAATAACCCTCACAACCACTTCTGCCCAAGATTCGTCATCTCTCCCAGGTTTGAGTTCGATCCCCCCCCAACGAAGTAAGCGTTTTGCGATATAGATAACGAAGTCCTCGAAGGTGATGGCGACGGCTTGGAGGAGGGAGAATCTGAACGAGCCGTATACCATCCGTTTCTCGACTATGAAGTCGCCACCGAAGTGGACGAGTCCCGAGAGGAAGAAGACGACATAGAGTTGGGTGTAGGACGACCGGTTGGTACCACGAGGGAACTTCAAAAACTTGTTCGCAATCAGCCTTCCAAACCCTACGAGCATCTGATCGACGAGATCCTCAGACCAACGATCTACGGGAGGACAGGCAAATTCCACGTACCGGTCGCAGCTGTTGGTGCCACGTCCGCCTAAAACGTGTCTGGTTATTGATGAGGAGGTGGAGGGTTCATCAACGCACGTACCCCCAAATCTTGCGCACGGTGTATGCATCCCCCCAGCGACCGCAGATGTCCGGCCACAGTGTAGGGTTCGAGTGACCAAGGCCAACGCACACCAAAGCCAGAGCATTGTGCATAGCGCCTATCGATGCTCCTGTCCCAATGCCCCATGCCAGGGTGTAAGGTATGCGGCGGAAGAACGGGACAGCGGCGAGGTAGGTTTCAGGGCCATCGGTGGGATCGTGTAGACGATGGTCGAACGCTGGGGTCAGAGCGAGCGCGGAAATCATAATATCGGCGGTGGTGGTGTTCATGATGAATTTCAAGAAGGTTTTCCAGAGGAACGTTCGGCGCGAAGGTGGTGGATGGGGCGGCATGCAATCTCGTGGTTCCTGGACCCAACCAATCATACGCACGCTGTAAGTGATATCGACCATCCACCAAAGCTTCTTCGTCAAGGGGAAGTTTGAGGGTAGCTTCTCCAAACCGCCCGCATCAGCCTTCACATTGACCTCGTCACGAACGCGCCTCCAGTGATCGGGGAAGGATCCCTCCGTAAACAGGAGGTACACCATGAACATGAACTTCGACGCAATCGCACAACCAACGGAGTGCGTCGTTGCGAGTGGGTAGGTGACCTCCGGTGTTAGGAATATTCGCACTGCCAGGTAGACCGCGGCAGCGAGGAGGACCACACGATAGGCATGATGACGTGTTGGGTAGAGAATGCTGTTGTGAAGAATTTCGAAGAGAAAAACCTCTGCCCACGGATATTGTCCCATTTCCGTTACGCGGGCTGGCTTGTCGAAACGTGGATAGGGAGAAAGCGCAAGAGCTTCAAGATCCTTGTACTCGCGGCCGGTGGCGGCACACAAGGGCAGCGCCACCGTAGCCAATGAACGGGCCGTCGGTCCAGCCATTGAACCATGTGTTTATCCTAAAGGGTGAGCCGGCTGGTGATTATCCGTTCAACGGTGCCATAAAAGCGTATCGAACCTCCTGTGATCGTCGCTGAATATTTCACCTTTTGCTGACTTGCCCCGTGTACACCAACTCCAGACAAAATCGACGATGATCGTTCTCGGAATGAGCACACGTTGATTCAATTGCACACTACACGAATCCCCAGCGGAGCAGCTCCAAAAGGCCGGGAATTTCAGCAGAAGCGCATTCGTGAAAAGGCGCCCCCAGTCAGAACCGCTGGATGCATTTCCACTCTGTAGTATGAGGGTGATTACGAGTTGTGATGCTATCGACATTTCTGGCGCGTAGCCACCGAGGAATTAATGGGAGGATGAGGTTAAGAACGGGGGCGGCCCATGTCAGGGCGATTTTGAGTCGCAGATCAGGTTGCGCAGTTCGGCGGGACCGACGGCCCTCTCGGGCCGGCGATTGCGGGCAAAAATACCTCACAACTGCGACGCGGGAGTGGGCTGGGGTGGTAAAATACTGCAGGGTAACACTAGCCACTTTGGTCGAGCGGACAACTGACTGGCCGGTCGCGTTGCACATGGAAGCGCCCGACGGGAAAAGAATTTGAACATGAAACCATCTCGACTGGCTGAAATTTGGCGCTGCTAGGCCACATGCTTGTGTAAATTATCTAGCTTTTACTCCAATCGTAGAGCTACTCTCGTAAGATACTTAACTGCGGTCGCGGCCACGCCCAAGTATAGCTCCCGTAAAATTTGCAATCAATCAGAGACAAAATAAACGGAGGTCCGTCTCCTTTACTATCGCGCCCAATGACGCTGAGACCATGCACCCCCCCATCCTCGGGGCCTCAAAACCCCATGCCTTCTTCTTTGTCTCTTTCTTGCCCACCACATGTCTACTCTCAACTCTATCGCACTAACCTTCGTCCCCGGCGGGGACAACCAGTTCGTTGTTGGCGTGGCTCTCGTCCTTGCGATAACCGGCGTCTACTACGCTCTCAGTTCCAAGTATATGGGGCACGACTTCCCCAAGCTGCGGGGCATTCAATTCTACCATGCTTGGAATTTCTTCCAGCGACGGTATGACTTCCTCCGGTCGAACTTCAAGCAGAACCTCGGAAAGAGTTTCTCCTTCAATGTGCTCCATCATACAATCGTTGCGTTGACCGGGGAAGATGCTCGCCAAGCTTTCTTCTCCGATCCGCACCTCAACTTCCCTGAGGGTTACAAGATACTTGTGGGATCTGTGCGTGCTTCTCTCCCGTGCCGATCGAACATTACGCCGACCTCGATGACACCAGGCGCCACTAGTCAGCGACGTGAGCACAGCGACGGAAGAGACTGAGGAAAGAGACGTCGTTCTCCTTAACAAAAGGATGAGCAAGGTCTTTAGCAGGGCCCGCATGCAAGATGGTACGGTCGATCCCCGCAGTGCAACCGCCGGTCTCGAGCGCCCATCTTATTTCCATTTTAGTCCTCCCCACATTAATACAGGACATTATCCACAAGGCTGACAAGTGGGGAAACGATGGCAGGATCGGCAGGATCGAACCGTTCACCGAAATATATGATGTGAGTCGATCTCGCAGTGTGCACTTTGTTGTCGGTATTGAACTTGCCTCACTCAGCTTGTTTTCGTTATGACCGCCCGCATGACCACGTGTCGCGACCTGGCAGGGAATGAAGCCGATCTTAAGAGGATCGGAGAACTGTTCCTGACACTTCAGACCAGTGCCACCCCCACCTCCCTGCTCTTCCCTTGGTTCCCCAGCCCGGCGAGGAAGCGGGGAAAGGAAGCTACCATGGAGATGTATACCATGCTTTACACCTACGTCGAGTCCAGGAGGTACGCAGAGCTTTCGAGTGATGCCATCGACTTTTTGATCGCCGACGGAGACACAAACCAAAATATCGTTGGGGTGGGTCCGGCATAGAAGGTTATATGAGGTTTTATAGGGTCTGATCTGACCGTTCTAGTTCGTCATGGTGGTGCTTTTCGCTGGTGTCCTTAACACTGGTATTGTTTGTGAGTCTCGGTCGTTGGCGCGGTTCGCAAACGACTCACCAATAAAACCAAAACAAGCGTGTTGGATGCTCATAGACCTGGCCATCCACCCGGAGTGGAGAGAAAAGTGCAAGAAGGAGATCCGAGATTTACTTTTCCATCACCTGGGCGACACCCTCTCCTCTGCACCACTCTCTGAGAAGCTCGGAGCCATCCCTATCTCCGCATGGGAAAACGAACTCCCTGTCCTCGAAGCCTGCATCCGGGAGTCGCAGCGAATCACGATTAATGGTGCCGCCATCCGAAGGAACCTTTATGGGGAGATGAAAATCGGCGAACAGATCGTCAAACGGGGGGATTTCCTCACGTATTCCTTGGGTGACGTCCACCTGAACCCCGAATGCTACCCTGAACCGTACAAGTACGACCCTGGTCGGTGGCTGCGACCCGACCCAGTTCCGAATGTTCCCTATCCATTCCTCGGTTGGGGGGTTGGTAGGCATCCTTGTACAGGGATGAGGGTAGCCAAGTTGGAGATGAAGTTGATGTTAACGATATTTTTGACGAGGTATGATTATGACCTCGTGGATAAGGACGGAAAGTTCCCCGATCCCTTGCCTGTCCCGAATAGGAACGACATTCACCAGGTTCGCGTGGGATTGCAAACAACGATGTTCTGTAAAGGCGCTCACCTCTCTCTCCGTGTTGTCCAGGTTCGTCCTCTTGGAGCTACACCTTACTTCGACTTCAACAAGGTTGTGGAGTAGCCGGATAGTTGTATATATGGATCACACTGTTGAGTCCTCCCACCCTTCTCTAGCGGTCTAGCTCGCTCTCGAGGTGGCGACACTCTAAATATACAGGATAATGTGGAGTAATTCGGAAAAGAGAAGATTGAAACATCCACGGTGCATCTCCATGTCCTGTAGTTGAGCGTCGGATCTACAATAGTACTGCCGTCTGCCGTTACACCCAGGGCACGCAGATAGGCACCTTGGGTGGCTGCCCTACGATGACAACGAAAAGGCAGCAGATCACACCAACGAAGGAGCACTAATGACGGCTGCTGCGATCGTTGTGTCAGTTCCCCAAATGCGGAGGACTGAATAACCGAGCGGCGAGTGCGCGAACTGCATTACCAATGGCGACTGTTGCATCGCATGGCAGGAATACCAGGCGAGGGCACCGCTGAGTCCCTTCTGCCTACTAGTTCCGTGGCGGACTCTGTACTCTGTAGGGCTGTGAGAACGTTGATACGGAAGGAGCTACTGCCAAGCTTTGAATAAGAGCAAGGAGAGCGTCTTCGTTCAAGATCCTCCAGACAGAAAACTGTGACATCGTTTTCTGTAGGATTCCGCATTGTGTGTAATCCACGGCATTCTCCGGTGATATACATCGAATTGAGTGCCGATTGACATCAGCGAAGATGAGAATCGCTTATTTTCTCACTTTTCCCACCTTTTCCCACCTTTTCTGTCACTTTCTCACTTATTTCCAACTTATAGAAGCTATGTCCCCAAAATAAATAAGTCATTGAATTAGGAAGCACGCGTTTTTGGTGGGCAAAAACAGCCGAAAAAATAAGTTGATTGCAGTCTTGCTGATGGAGTGTCGAGATCGCCCTCATATAAGATAATGTTAAGTATTTACCTTTTCCGTGCGTCATCCCGGGGTGACGCGTGATGATCAAAAGGTAAACAGCGAACTGGGCTGTACTAGTTATAGTTGGAGCTGATCGCGTTGACTCCCGTTTTCGGTTGCATGGACCACCGAGCAGATCTCGCCCACCATTAGTTGCCCTTTCTATTTTCCTCCAGTACCCTGACTGGAACCAGGCCATATACAATTAGACGGCACCACATCATCCCGATACAAGAATATGTCCAGAGTTGCCAATTCGGTTGAATTTCGACGTTTCCCCGGCCCAAGGTCCTCACATTCAATCGAGGAAGCGGCGTATACGTACCATGGCGTACCCCATTTTCGCGATCTTCCTGGTACTTGTGGACAACTACCCCCGTTTTCCAACGCAGTCATTACATAACTTACCCTCCCGTGCCTCCGTTTGGTAAACCATTCCCAAGCATGCACTGTATAACAAGGTCTTTTCCTGGCCTCTGGATAACTCCGCCAACCAGCTCCAATCCGAGCACGCGTTAACCACCATCTTGTTCCTGCCATTTATGCGATCTCCGGCCACGTTCAAACTCACGTTTGGGGGAAAGTAATAATTTCGACCGAAGGAGTGTAGTCGACGGGCTGTTTTGTTATATACTCCTACGCATCAGGGCGCGTACCCAGGGCACGTTGTGGACGTTCGAGGTGAGAATTATAGGAGATGATAAGGACCATCATATTCTGACGGTTTTCTTCCGACTTTCAGGCCGAGCCTGTACTGTTTTTCTCTTACGGTTAAGAGAAGACTTACTCCGCGTGGGTTCGTCGTTTACCAACGCCGACCCATGGATACTTCCGGTAGGCCTGGCAACCCGTTGTGGTGACACTGACAACAGTCACCCGGTTGTATTGGGTTCCTTCGATGCATCGGTTTGACACTGTTCGCGCTTCCTCCTTATCGTTGGTGTGCGTTTCACTTCTTCTATTTCGCTGTGAGCATAAGATTCCTCCCGAGGTGTTTTGCCTGGTCGCACGTGCTTTTCAGACGAGGAATAGTTAATGGTTCAAAATAGCTGACGCGGCGGGTTTTTTCCGTTACTTCGCTCATCGCTTACACGTTTTTGCAGCCACTGCTAGGACCTCGAGAACTCGGTGGACCTACTGGATTTCTCCGCCGTTGAATGCCTTTCGCTAACGTTGGGCTTCTCCTGAAGTTCTGACTTTTCATTCTCAATAGTGCAGCTTGCAGTGTTGTATGAATCAATTTGTATGACTCACAGGCCATGTCACTTTGTGAGTCGAGGTCCACGTGCCAGTCCCCGATAAGGACAAAAGCCGGCAATCCGGCGTGGTGCTGCTTCTCTATGTTGGAGTCCCATTCGTTGAGGATGGGAGGGAGCTTGGCCATATCGTACGATGGAAACACAAAGTTCCAATCGAGACTGTTTAAATCGAGACTGTTTGAGCGTGGATCCCGACGGGCAGCGCCCCGAGGAACTTCCGCTCCGATTTGAGGCATAGGATCTCCAGATATCACCGCCATGCACTCGTGTGGTTACGATTTCACTGTATTAACAGTGATGGTGACCGGCTGAACCATCAATTGCAACTAACGGCAGATTGGGTGTAGCGTCCTGTTTCGAGGCGGTTCCGGAGGTGAGTCTTTAAAAACCTCGGTTCTCCCCACCCTGCTCCGCAGCGAAAGTTTAAACAACAAACTAGCCATGGTGTATCAGCTCGGGGCACTCGTGGCTTGTGCGGTAGCCCTCGTGTATACTCTTCTCCGAAGGCATAGAAGGCCGTCTACGATTAGGGACGTACCTGGGCCGGTGAACCCATCTTGGATTTTCGGTACATTCAGGGGTTAAGCTGTCCCCTTCTTACCTTTTCCTGGAGGTCGATAGTACTCAATGTGACAACTCTTAAGGACACCAGTGGTACTTCCTGGTCGAAGAAGCTGGAGGAGCAGAGAAGAGGTTCCTTGAGAAATTCGGGAACGTCGTTCGCCGGAACGGCCCTTTTGGGGTACGTCTCGCCTTGCATCGAACAGATACCAACAAGTCGTTGTCGGAGAGTCGACCGAAGTGGTTGACGTGTGCGTACAGGAGGATCGCTTGTGGATCGCGGACCCGAAGGCAATCAATCATATCCTCCAGAAATCCGGTTATCTTTACGCGAAGCCGAACGACCTTCAGGAACAGGCAGCGTTGTTGACCGATCGCGGTATCGTATCGGTAGGGGGTGAGTCGCCAACAACGATCGAACATTCCCCGCTTCCTGCTCGTCTAACGATCCTGCAGGCGACGTGCACAAGCGCCATAGGAGAGCAATGGCTCCGGCATTTGGTCCCGTCGAGTCGAAGGGTTTGTTACCGCATTTCATAGACGCTGCTACCAAGGTATGCGAACCTCGTTTACACCTAATCTTGACGGCTGACTGGGATCCTCGTCATTAGATGGCAGACAAATGGAGTAACGTCATTGCGAACGGCAAGTCCGGGCATTCGGCCACTATCGATGTAAACTTGTGGTTCGGAAAGGCTACTCTTGACGCGTGCGTCTTAGTCTCAGCGTTTGGGATGCATGGGCCCCGGACTTACCACGAACCCATCTGTAAAAAGCATCGGTGCTGGCGCTTTTGAGTATGACTTTGGCGCCCTAGACGAGACAGATAACCCATTTACCAAATCTTACATGAACATAACGTACGACCACCTACATTCTTAATTCATGGTCCCAGGTTCCCGTCGCCCTGGTTGTGCTAATCGTCCGCCTATTTATTAGTTCTGCGTCCTTCGGGAACCCCTCTCGATCGCTCGTTTTCTTCACGGCCATCTCAAAATGGTTTCCGGGATTCATCACGTGGCTATGCGATAATTCCAGTGACCCTGGAATGCAGAATCTTCGATGGAATAGGGACGAGGCGCGCAGTGTGGCTCGAAGACTACTCGATTCGAAGAGACAAGAGCTAAAGGACGGCACTCCTGGGAAAGACATCATGAGTTTGCTTGGTTTGTCACTCAGCCATTTATTTCTGCTCTCCTAGGTATCGATAATCTTTTCACCCCAGTTAAATCTAGTGATTCCCAGCGCGAGGAATGGAGGCTTACTGATGAAGAGGTCATTTCGCAAGTCCGGTGAGCATTGTACTATCTCAGTGGTTACGCCGAGATTCCGGCACTCACTGTCTGCAGGACGATCGTGTTTGCTGGAACAGAAACCACGGGGAAAGCGGTTGGAACTCTGCCCTCAGCTGCCCACGCTTTGAACGCGGTACTCATTGATTCTCCAGCTAACCTTCGGACTTTGGGAGTTAGCCAAGCACCAGGATTGCCAGGAAAAGCTCCGTGCAGAAATCGACAAGACTTTGGCGGCGGTCAAAGCAAGAGGTGACGCTGATTTTACGGCAGAAGACTTCGAGAGTATGTCGTATCTGGTGGCGGTTACGAAGGTTCGTCGAAACCGTTTGTTTGTACTCCTAAACAAGGGCGAAATTCATCGGATCTTGGCACAGGAGTCTTTGAGGATTCACCCCATTGCCGTAGAGATAACGCGCGCGCCTACGGAAGATGACGTCCTACCCCTCACGAAGCCGATTATTGGCACCTCCGGAAAGGTGTACAACGAGCTGCCCATTCCCAAAGGAACCCGTGTCGACATCTCGACGGCTGGATACCACTTGTACGAATTCTTAACAAGCCACTACTTCCACAGAACTCTCATTGCTGTTTCGTGACAGGAACCAGGATCTATGGGGCCCAGACGCCGATGAATTCCGGCCAGAACGTTGGTTCGAAACGGATGGACAAGTGGAATCGCCCATCGGCGTATATGGAAACATGTATGGTCATACATGAAGCTCTGGCAGAGACGTTGAGTACTGATCCCTCACCCCCCTAGCTTGGCGTTCTCCGGAGGTGTTAGGGGCTGCCTTGGGTGGCGAGTTGCGTGCGTTGAACATCTCTCATATTATCGACTCTTCCCAGGACGTTGAAAACCGGATTTTGGATAGCGTCATCGAGATGCAAGCCTTCCTGGTAACTCTGGTACGGATGTTCAACATCTCCCATGCGGACCACCACCCGCAAATCAAGAGGGCCAAACCCGGATTGATGGCCCCCATAGTCCTCGGAGAAGAGCACAAGGGCGCGCAGCTGCCCTTGAAGATTACTGCTATTAGGAATGCGTAGACGATGTATTTTGTAGTAGGCCCGATTGGCTGCGCCGGAGGCATACCTGGTCTAAACGGCTCAGCACGCTGACCGTTTTTCACACTGCTGTCCCGATTTGACCAGAAGCGCCCATTTGATCACGTGGGTGCCGCTTCCACGTCACGGATGTGACTTCAAGTTCAACTCAATCAAGCCACCACCCTTTTCGCAATCCGTGCACGCGTTCGACCTCGTTAAGGGCAGGAGGGGGACGAAGATGTGGACGTCCACGTATCCAACCGGAGTCGTGCCCTCGTCGCTTGTGCCTTACGTTTACCTGTCAGACGCGCCCAGTCCGCTGTGTACGTTTGGGGCGGTGATTACCGTTGGATGGACAACTGTCTGTCGGGTGATTACCTCCCTACTCCGAAGGAGATTTACCCGACTTTCAGGCTGTGGGACGAACCGTAGTGTTCCTGTCTTCTTGCGATCAAACGACGGCCTACATACTTTGCATGGGTTCGTCGTTACTCAGCATTGGCCTAACGGATGCTGACGTTCGAAAAGGTCTGATAACCCAACTATGCTGTGGTAGTCATCGGTGTGGTGACCTGGGCAATCGGAGACTGAATACTTCCAAATGACCTGAGCCCCATTTGCAATAGGCGTACTGTAGTTCTTCCGGAAGCTTTTCGTGCAGTTTTATACATTTTTATGTTCCCCTAACGCTCCGATGGTCCTCCGCTCCCCATTTAGGTGCAGTATCTCGGGATTCCGTTGCTATGGATACAAACAACTTCGACTTCAACAGGTCTATTCGGCGGAGGGTAGGTCATAAAGCCTGGGCCATTACGAGTGCGGGTTCTGGAGGGCGGTCAGAAGCTCGGTTCTCCTCACTCTACTCCACAGCAGAAGTTTAAACAACGAGCCAGCCATGGGATATCAACTCGGAGCACTCACGATCTGTGCGGTAGTCATCGCATATGGCCTTTTTCGAAGGCACAGGGGACTTTCTACAATCAAGGATATCCCGGGACCGGTGAACCCGTCTTGGATTTTTGGTATGTCAACGTGTCCCCTTCTTACCTCTTCCTGGAGGTTGACGGTACTAAACGTGAAATCCTCCAAGGACACCAGTGGCATCTTCTCATAGAAGAAGCTGGAGGACCGGAGAAGAGATTCCTCGAGGAATTCGGGAATATCGTTCGTTGGAACGGGGTTTTCGGGGTGCGCCCGGCAGTTCATCGTACATGCGCCGGTGTCCCGTGATCGAACTGAAAACGATTGGTACGTGCTTGCAGGAGGATATATTGTGGATCGCGGACCCGAAGGCCATCAACCACATCCTTCATAAATCTGGCTATTTGTATGCAAAGCCAGCCAATTTTCGTGAAGGGATAGCGTTGTTGACCGGCCGCGGTATCTTGTCTGCAGAGGGTGAGTTTTTAACCACGATTGGCCCTTCCTCCTAACTCACTCCACAATGTCCCAGGCGACGTGCACAAGCGCCACAGGAGGGCAATGGCTCCAGCGTTTGGCTTAGTCGAGGCGAAAGGCTTGTTACCGTATTTCGTGGATACTGCTACCAAGGCATGCGGTCTTCGTTTATATTTGCCCTTGAGGGTTAACTAGGGTCCTCCTCAGATGGCGGATAAATGGGGTGGCATCATTGCCAACGGCGGGTTCGGGCATTCAGCCACCATCGATGTGAGCACGTGGTTCGGAAAGGCTACTCTTGATGCGTGCGTCTTAGCCTCGGTGCTTAGTGTGCGTGGGCTGTGGGCTGACCATGAACCCATCTCTCAAAAGGATTGGTGCTGGAGCTTTCGAGTACGACTTCGGCGCCCTGGACGAGACGGATAACCCGTTTACAGAATCTTACATGGATATCATGTGCGGCCAACTGATTCCGTTGTCCCCGGCCCAATGTCCCTCGTGCTAACCGTCTCTCTTGTTCCCCAGTTCCGGAGCCGTCGGGAACGCCTCCCGAGCGCTCATTTTCTTCATGGCCATCACGAAATGGTTCCCGGGATTGATTACATGGTTATTCAAGCACGGCAACCATCCTGGACTCCAAAACCTTCGATTGAACATGGACCAGGGACGTATTGTTGCTCGGAAACTACTTGATTCGAAGAGACGAGAGTTGAATGATGGTACAGCGAGGAAGGATGCCATGAGTTTGCTTGGTTTGTCGCTCCCCTTCTTTTGTTTTAGCTTGCGTGGTTGTTGAGGGCCTCTCTCCCAGTCAAATCTAGTGATTCTCAACGTGAGGACTGGAGATTGACTGATGAAGAGATCATCCCGCAAGTCCAGTGAGCATTGTTACTGACGTTACACCAAGGTTCCCGCGCTCATTGTCCATACTTAGATCGATCATCTTGGCCGCGCACGAGACTACAGCAAAAGCCGTGGGTACTTTTCCTTCGGCCTCATTCTTTTTTAACCTGTCCTCATAATTTACCTAGCTGGCCTTTGGACTCTGGGAGCTGGCCAAGCACCGGGGTTGCCAGGAAAAACTTCGTGCAGAGATCGACGAGACTCTTGTGAAGGTTAAGGTGAGAGGTGACGCTGATTTCTCTGCCAAAGACTTTGAGAGTATGCCATATCTGGTGGCCGTTACGAAGGTTCGCCGGAATCACTTTTTAGTGCCCTAAAAGGTGGCAAGGTTCATCTAATCTTCTCACAGGAAACCTTGAGGCTTCATCCCATCGCTGTGGAAATAGTGCGCGCGCCTACAGAAGACGATGTCCTGCCTCTCACGAAACCGGTCGTGGGGAGTTCTGGGAAGTTGTATACGGAATTACCCATCCCCAAAGGAACTGTTATCTCTATCTCGACGATTGGGTACAACCTGTACATCTGTTTCAGCCGCCAATTCTTCCTTGATATTGACAGTGCGCTCGTGTCGTTGTTTTCCCGACAGGAACCAGAGTTTGTGGGGTCCAGATGCCCAGGTGTTCCGACCGGAGCGGTGGTTCGAAATGGACGAACAAGTGGAATCGCCCGTTGGAGTATACGGAAACCTGTACGGTCACGCATGAAGTCCCGATAGCGCCTTTGAGCGTTGAACCTTCATTCGCTCAGCTCTACATTCTCTGGAGGTATTAGGGGCTGCCTCGGGTGGCGAGTTGCGTGCGTTGACCATCTTTAAGATCATCCGCTTTTCTGGGGTCGCTAAAAACTCCTTTTTGGAAAGCGTCATCGAGATGCAAGTGTTTCTAGTAACTCTAATCCGAAAATTCGACATCTCTCTCGCGGACCATCAACCGCAAATCAGGACCGTCAGATCCGGATTGATGACCCCCGTTGTCCTCGGGGAAGAGTACAAAGACACGCAGCTCCCTTTGAAGATCGCTACCGTTAGGAATGTTTAGTTGATGCACTGGAGAACCCGATTGGCCGCCTGGCTTGTTGTTGGACAGACTGGCATAGAACCTTCCTTCCTGTTATCGACGTGTTTTCTGCCTCTCTGATGCGATGTGACTCCGTGGGGCTGAAGGCTTCGGATGTAAGACGCGCGACTGATATGATGCTGGGATTGGCGGATGTACATCCGCCTTGGATGAACCGTCGAGCCAGCGCGAATAATGCAGAGTTTTTTTTTTGGAGTCCGGTCCCCGAGTGTTTACCTGCTTGAGTTTGTTGTACCGCCCGAGGGGGACCTCCACAATTCAATGTTTTGGAGTGGCCATAGGAAGAGAGGAGGAAGACGAAACTTTGGTTGTGGGCGGACAACCAGACGTTCGACGTTACGTCGGCGGATCAAGTCGAGCGCTTTGATTTTCACTTGCCGACGTGTTACCTGTGGTTTGGTTTACATGCCAGGGACGCCGTCAGAGTTTTTGACGGGTGGCGGGATGACGATGAAGACTGACTTCTGTCCGGCTTCCAAACAACCTCATCATCACCCGGCGGATCACGAACCTAACCTCTCTCCATTCGATGTTACCGGTGTCCACCCGTCTCCAAGCCTGGAAACTCGTCGCCTGATATCGCCGCGCTCCGACACCACCATGAAATCGTCGACGAGAGCATTGACTGCCTGGCCGCCACTTCCGCACTCGTCTCAAATCTCGCGCCGCCGTTTCGACAGCGTGGCTTTCGTGGAGTCAATCCCATCTGTTTCATCCCGTCAGTCTTCGGTTCGAAACAGAGCTCAAGCGGTGACGCAAGAATATCACGGGAGAAAGGGCTAAAGTTCTGTCGACGTACGTTGGGTGGTTGGGTGATGACTACTCTCCGCGAAATCAAGAACACCCCCGAACGATTCGCCTACCACACTCACGCCGAAAACCTCGACATCCTCAAAGTCCACGGGAACTCACGCGCGGCCCATCACTGCAAAACCTTGCCCGTAGACCCCAAAATGGGCGGAATTAGACGGGCGGAACACAGCACCCAATCCCCATCGTTCCGACGGCCCTCCGTCATCTACTCGAGGTCCAGGAACTCAAAATACCGCCTCTATACGCTTACACGATTTTGGCTGTAACAGATTCTACTCAATAGTAGCCGGCGGGTCGTGGAGGGACCTGGATCGTCGGTTATCAGAATACAACTCCCATTACGGCTACGGGCCCCGGAGGTCGAGCTGTTGGAAATCCCAACTCCTTGAAACGGCCGCCATTCCCACGTCTATAAGAACCTCAGCTCTCCTCACTTGACTCCGTAGTGAAGATTCGAACGACGAAACCATGGGATATCAACTCGGAGTACTCGCGACTTGCGTAGCGGCCTTTGCGTATGTCTTCCTCCGAAGGAGTAGGAAACTCTCAGCAATCAGAGATATACCGGGACCAGCTAACCCATCTTGGATCTTCGGTATGTCCCCAGAGGGTCAACGCGACCTGTTTTCTCCCCCTCCTAGTTGACAACACTGAACTTCAAAATCACAAGGACACCAATGGTATCTCACGCCTGAGGAAGCTGGGGGACCAGAGAAGAGGTTCTTCGAGACTTTCGGGAACGTCGTTCGATGGAACGGCCCCTTCGGAGTGAGTCCTGTCTTCCATCGAACAAATCCTGGTGTCTTGCGTGCAGTGTTTTTACTCAAACGATGGTTGTGTCTGTGCAGGAGGAGCGTTTGTGGGTCGCGGATCCGAAGGCCATCCACCACATCCTCCAGAAACCTGGTCATTTGTACCTGAAGCCGGATGACGGTCGGGAACGGGCAGCATTATTGGCCGGTCAAGGTATCCTATGGGCGGAGGGTAAGTTGCCAACCGTGCCGAGTCCCACCTTACTCATCTAACGATCCCACAGGTGAGATGCACAAGCGCCACAGGAGGGCGATGGCTCCGGCATTCGGTCTCGTGGAGGCTAAAGCGTTGTTACCATATTTCATGGATGCTGTTACCAAGGTACACAAACTTCATTTTCACTTGATCTTGGAGGTTGATTCGGATCCTTACTGTCAGATGGCAGACAAGTGGAATGGTATCATTGAGAACGGAAAGTTTGGAGATTCCGCCGTCATCGATGTGAATCTGTGGGTCGGAAAGGCCGCTCTCGACGCATACGTCTCAGTTTGAGCGCTCAGTGAGCACGGCCACGGGTTGACCCCGAGCTGATCTCTCAAAGGATCGGCGCAGGAGCTTTCGGTTACGACTTTGGCGCCTTGGACGATGCGGATAACCCGTTCACCAAATCTTACACGAACCTAACGTACGATTGCTTACCTTCGTCATCCGTGGTTCAAGGTACCCATCGCGCTAACCTTTTGTCCTACTTGTTAGTTTTGCTGCCTTCGGGAATCTCTCTCAACTCCGCGTTTTCCTCGTGGCCGTTATAGGATGGTTCTCCGGGTTGATCACATGGCTCTACGATAACTCCACTGATC
>Ga0307511_10001755_pt1 | contig 22809 bp, 17 predicted proteins | sample 13_EM_MG_FD_200266 | JGI IMG/M metagenome (GOLD analysis project Ga0307511, IMG submission 200266) | Populus trichocarpa ectomycorrhiza microbial communities from riparian zone in the Pacific Northwest, United States - 13_EM | ecosystem: Host-associated > Plants > Roots > Unclassified | place... | reverse complement strand
TTAAAGAGGTTAAAAGTGTAGTATAGGTTACATTTTGAAGTGTTTTTAATTTTTAAATGTATTAAAAAATATATATTTTTTTTAAATTTAATTTTTGATATCAACATATAAAAAATATATAAAAAATTAATTAAAAAATAATAATGAGACAACAATTCAACTGCAAGGCACGTAGCAGGAAAATGGGTTAAGATGTAAATTAAAATTATTTTTGTAAAAGGTTGTTGCGTGGAAAATTCAAAGCATTAATTATTACTTGTTTAGAGGTTAAAAGTGTAGTATAGGTTATATTTTGAAGTGTTTTTAATTTATAAATGTATTAAAAAATATATATATTTTTTAAATTTAATTTTTGATTCCAACATATAAAAATATATATAAAAAATTATTTTAAAAAAAATAATAAAACAACAATTCAACTGCAAGGCACGTAGCAGGAAAATGAGTACTTAATACGAGAGAAAAAATGAGCTCTTACGGGGGGAAATAGTTTGCGTTAATTAGCAAGAGAAACACTCAACTAAAATATTCCTCTTCATCTTCCTTAATTACGAATTATATGTAAACAATGAAAGATGTATCTCAACAACTTCATCTTCGACTATGTTACAGCTAACCTAATTAACAAGGACAACGCCTCCCCAAACTAATTAATGATCATGAGTTTAGAATTAAAAACATACTTAGCTGAATATTAAAGCCATACATAAACAGCATTGCGCATTAGTAATGTATGGTAGATTACGAAGACGGCAAAGATCATGCATGGCAGATGCAAGCTGATCAGGCTGCTTAGAGACAGAACCAAAGATCTAGCAACTGGTGTGAACTCAGAGTGGATATTAATGGACAGTACTCAATTTTTTTTACTAAAAACAGCCAAGTCGAAGCTCCAAATCCAAAACCTCCTTCGGATCTTCACATCTCATTTCCAAGTCCAAGCTAATAATCCCACTTGTCCTCGAAACTTTAAGCTGATCACCATCTTGTACGAAATTCTTCTTCAATTCTCCAACACCAACCACAGCTCTCATATCGCTTATCTTCCTTGTTGAATTTATACTCTGAGGACATTCAACTATGGATTTCTTTTCTGGGTAAGAAGGTGAAGAGAAAGAAGCGAGGAATGGAGAGAGCAAGGAATGATCATGAGTGTGATCAGGGTATGGTGAGAACTTGGATGAGGGATAAGGAAAAGGTTTAGGGTTAGACATGGAAGTAGGTTTTGGACATTCAAAAAACCAAGAAGGTAGCTGTTTTAGCCTGGCTCTATCTCTCCTGTGAACATTCATATGTCCCCCTAGTGCTTGAGCTGAGCTGAATTCTCTCTTGCAAAAGCTGCATGTGTAATTTCTTTTCGGCCATGAAATACCAGTTGAATGTTCTCCTTCAAAGATCACGTTGTTCCACTCCCATTTGTCTTTAACAGTGGTACTTTTCTGCAGATAGTTCCTGTCCATGGCTATACACATACACTTCCGGTTCAATCCAACGTAAGAAGATCAAATTAACAACAAGACCAGTTAGTTTAAATGCAGGCTGAAAAGGGGAGAGAAAGCTCAATGAAGTGAGAAATGCTGTTGCTTCATGAACTCTCGGGCTAGTTATGAGCCAGAAACTGAAAATCCCATCAATGCAAGTGTACTCACCTGCAAATGTCTGCTGCTATTTGTATATTACCTCAGCAAATTATGTACATTGAAAACTTAGGGCGCCAGTGTTGTTCTTTTTTTGCTAAATCCAGGGGAGATCTAGTGGATGGTTCTCTTACAACATTAATAAATGGTGGTTTGTGAAGTACCCCTAACTTTTCAAGACAAAGGGAACTAGATGTGTGACTATATATATTTATGTGTTAGGTTTAATGACAATATATATATATATATAGGTTCAGGTGATGATTTGAACAATTGAATCTGAAGGATTTGGTATGTGAGGAAGTGTTAGTCCATCCATCTATAGTAAATCAATTTTTTTTGTTGCTAAATTTGACTTTTAAAGGGACTGTTCAAGATTTTATTGGTTCAGATTTTAGACAAAAACTGAAAAAGATTTTGCAAAATTTTTATTCATTTACTAAATGGAAGTATTTTTTTCATTAATTTTATATTTACGCTAGCAATTTTTACTTTATTTTAGTCCAAAAAATAAAATAAAAATTGAACAAACTGTTGACTATTTTTATTTTTTAACTGATTCTTATTCTTTTATAAATCCAAAGAAAAATCTTATACATGTAAGAAATATAAAAACATGAAGATGAAAACTCAAAAATCATATCCATGAAAAAATACATTTTTACAACCATTAAATGTGTTTCATAAATACATTTATCATCTTGTCTTTCATTAGATATTATTAGATAATTTTTACTTACAAAACCTAAATGATCGCTATGTAATTAGATGTTTAGTTTGTGATAGCAAAAATAATTAAAAAATTAACTAAAAAATCAATTTTTTTAATCTGTTTTTGACTTCTCAAAATAAAAAAGAGGAAGCATCAAATAATTAATAATAATAAAAAAATGTTTAGACAGTAGAATAACCTTATATTTAAGAGAGAAAAAAAATGAAAGCAATTAAACTTGTAGGAACATGTTGGAAACTAGACATAAATTATAAAGACAAGATGAGCTAATTCTCCCCTCGAAGATGCTCCAAAACCTCCAAGTTGAAAAAATTATAAACAGCCATCTTACGAGTATTAATACAGCCAGAAAATGTTTGAATGTATGTTGCAACTTCAACAACAGAGATCACGCATTAAGTAGCAAAGAGCCTAAGGCATTCCGAGACTAAACAGAAGTGCCAGTTGATGATATAAAGGAAAGGGGATATCAAATATAATTTAAAGTGAGCATAATTGGAAAAATTGGAAATCCTTAAGACAATCTCAATACCAAAGGTGGTTTCCCTAAAGGGAATCGGCATCCGAGCTGCTACTTTGGTGCTCCGCGGCATGTGCAAATTAATGGGAAAATCCTTGTTCCCATGCTGCTTCTCTTAAAATGAACTTGTCGAGTTTGATGAAGCAGTGCAGGTTCCCTTGCACTTTTACATAGTTGAACAGTAAGTAAGAAGCAATACAAAGTGAAAGGCAAAGCAAACTCATACAGCAAGTTGAGAGACCTGTGTTTTTCACTTTCAGCCCTTGTTAGAAGAAAAGGTAAACTCATCCTGGATGTTAGTAGTACCAACAATGAATTTACAATTCCATAGAAGTAACCTTTTGACCGTTTAACCTTGGTAATTACTGTAGAAATATTGAGAGAAACTCTAGCTATGTATATGATGTTGTGTGTAGAAGTTCAAGCGGAGGAGCCTACTCTATATGGCAAATGTGGTTAATATCTAAGCCAACAGGGATTTGTAGGAGCTACTCTGCCATGCCAACAAGTAAAGACTGAATAGCTAAAAAGGAAGGAAAACAAAAATAAGTTCCATCAGAAGAAGTCATCAAATGCACCCTCTTTATCACCGTTATCAGAACCTGCACGGTGAATCATCAATAGAAAGAAACGTTAGTCTTCATTACTGAAGCAAGGGGAAAATAATATTGTAACGAATTTCTGAATCATGTGTTGTTTTGTGGAAGAAAGAATTTAATGAAACGAGCTTTCATTTTAATGAAAATCTGCAGATACAATTTCAATCAGGAAAGCAAGCTGACCTGAAATTTCTGTTGTTGAAAGATCCTGAACTATCAGCTGGAAAGCATTAGGATCAGGGGAAGAGAAGTCAACTGAGGCAAGGGCAGGAACTGGAAAAGTGAAATCAGAGTCACTGGATGAGGCATCAGAGTTATTGGGAGCAACATCAGCCTGAACATCAATTTTGACGGGTAGGGAAGTTGAATTTGAGTTCGATGAAGCATATAAGATCATTTTCAGCTCTGCAAATTGATCGGACATGGAATATAACATCCTGAGACACGCTAAAACAGGTCAAGTATTAGTCACACTAAGGATTAGTTTATAAATTGTCATGAACAAAGCAGATTTGACAGTGCAGAGATCCAACAAAGTGTGAAGAGTGGTTCAAACTGTCATATAGACATATCCCACCTTATTTCATACATTACTTGTCAAGGATGCAGTATGTTGGACTTTATAATTGACATCCAACATAAATCTAAAAAGATAAATCTTGAGGCAAAGTTATTCTTTTCAGTTTATCACACTATCCTTACTTGTTCAGTGAGGCCTGAAGTCGATAGACTCTTCGTTCAGTTTCTTCTAGTTTTTTGCGTCTTTTTTCACTTAATTTGCAGACTTCTGCATATGTCCTTTCAAAATTATCAGCTCTTTGTTTTTCTGACAACAACAAGGCCTGTCCAACATAAAAGAAGGGCCTACATTTATTAGAATCCAACTATAGGATTTAGAAACAAAAAACCACATTTCTCTTAAACAATATAAATTACAAATTCTAGCTTGAAAAGTATGCAAGCAAGGACAAAGAGATTTTGACTATTAGCAAAATCTGCTCCTAGTAAGATGCTTTCACCATTTTAAGTATTCTGACAAACCTACTCATACATTAAACTGTTAATATTTATATTCGTTTTCTCAATTGGCAATGGCATAAACTGTTTTCTCACTTTGAATTCTTTTCTATACCAGGTAAAAAGACAGTAACTAGCAAAAACAAAAATGCTGCCTTTTAACCAGCAACACCCTGAAAGGATAAGGATAGGGGGAAATTCAAGAATAAAAATTCCCTATGAAATACTGGCATTCTGTTAACCTTATTTTCATGAATTTCACGGTTCCTACAAATTGAATAAAGCAAATAAAAATTTAAGCAACTCTACAATTAGACAAAAAATAATTTCAAATAGAGAAATGCCCCATAATCTTTTAACATTGATTACATTTTCAACTTAAAAACCGAATTTCTCAGTTCTTTCCTCCTGAATATTGAATCTTTTCTAAAGTCATTTTCTTCCCCACGAGTTATTACAGTGAAAGCATCTTGCTAGTTGTGTGATTAACCTTGTTCCTGATTAGGGGGGAGCTTCTGAAATAGACGCCTTTGTGTTGTGTTAATCACCTTCTATTTGGCCCTACTATTAATTGTTAAAACTGATCATACCCTTGAACTGAGTGAAATTGAAAATTGGCAAATAACAGAGCTCTGAAGTGGATATCATCACCTTCAATTTTTTCACTTCAGCATTGAGGTTCTCAACCTTCTTAGAATCTGAGATTGGAGTTGAGGTTTCTATTACAGCAGGATGAACTGCAATTGTTCTCAGCACAGCATAATGTTCCTCCGGAGGCAATGCATTTGTTTCGTCAACTTTGTTTTGGGAAGTTTGTAGAGAAAACCACGACTCATCTATTTCTTGTGTTTTTGTTTCTTCCAAGTCCATCTGAATATATAAATTTGAACAACAGAAAGATTGTCACTCATATAAAATCGCAAAAATACAGAAGGCACATTCCTAAAACTCATGAGGGCTACAACCATTCTCAACATATGTTGGCAAGAAAAGATCATCAATAACATGATTTCAACTAAGGCCAATAATTGTATGAAGCAATGACCAATATTTCAGTCACTACAGCCCCCACGGAAAAGCACAAAACCAAAGGATACAAATCTTTTCCAAACAAGAAAACATGTTGCTTTATATGGCATTCGTATCTTATCTTACCTTTGGATGTTTTTCTGACGGAAAACAGCATCTGAGTTCCTCCACTTGTTTTTCAAGTTTATAATTTTCTTCTTCATCTGAACCTGTTTCTCTTATTGCCTGAGGAAAACAGAAAATGCACAATAGCACACACAACTCAGGAAAGAAAACTGAGAAGCTGTATTCATAGAAAGGTATCAATCTTTGATACAATTACTTTACTTTAATTATCTGATAAACATAATGTATTTTGCACGCCTCTCAATTCCCAAGGGGTTATGTTTATTCTTACTTTATATGTGTGTTCAATAAAAACTTCCAAAATGAGACGGTAACTTCCTACCTGTAGATATAAATTTATCCAACCTGTCAACCACTTCTCAATTCTCAAATTCAAGTCTATTATTGCTGATGTTCCACGGGAAATCCTTAATGAGACCAAAATATGACATGAGAAGGGAACCCAACAGGCAACCCAAGATCATCTCAACTGGGAACCCACCTAGAACCTCACTCACTATTCACCGTCTCATCCAACAGATCATCTACTGTCGAATATGCATGACTTCCAAATAAAAGAGAGGAATGTGCTGGACGTTGAAGCATGCAGGGAAAGGTTCCAACAGCTGGTTTTGTAAGTTCCCTGCAGTTTTAGAGAAGTTTGGGGGCTTTTAACATGGAAGCGGAAGTTACTTGGAAGCCCGTGATCCAGACTAGGAATAGCTTCTGATTTGAGCCAATCTAGGGGTACTAGGTGCTCCTATACCATAATCAAAGATTTAGTACTTATAGAACCTCTATAAGTACTTAAAGGAAATAAATATTTAAGTGAGTGATTACAAGTGATAGTTTCTAACTGGTACATCAACAATCAAGAAAACATGACAATGGAAGCACGAACTAGTTACTAAAGATTTATCTTATGTTGATACCTACCATCTTTACATTTGAATGCTCCTTCCCAGCAGTTCTTCTCCATGTGCACTGAGAGATAGCTGATGCTGTTTTTAGTTTCTTATAGTAAGACACAGCTCTATAGCGACGCCAGTAAGCCTGAAAATATCTTAAAATAACTATCATTCTGGCAGAACATCACAAACAGCCAGGTATACAATCTGTCAAGGAGCAAATAAACAGATAGGTAATAACCTGGATGATAGTTGCGGCCTCTAAATTCTTGACTGTTCTTCCCCTCCATCTGCTTTGTGAAATAACTGATGCTTTCTTCAGCTTCTTATAGTATGACACAGCTCTATGACAACGCCAACAAGTCTGCAAATACTTAATTTAAGTAATGATCTTTCTGGTAGAACATGGCTAACAACTAGATCTGCAATTGCACTTGTGAAGGAACATCGAATCAGCTAGGTAAATAACCTGAATAATAGTTGCTGCCTTGGTTTGCTCTCTAAATCTGAAATCCTTCCGTGCAGCCATTGCCCGAAAACCTGTTTGCACCACAAGTGCAGATATTCTAATATCGGTATATGCCCTTCTGGCCAATTGTCTACGCAAATTCTTTTGAATTTTGACTGCTGCCACCTCCTTTCGCTTGTACTTATATAATTCACGAGCAAGTCTTCCTATACGTCAAGATTAGCGTGAAATTAGAAATAAGAACTATTGATACTAGCTGATCAAATCTCCAGATAGAAAAAAATGCACTGTTCAGGAAATAAGAGAGTCAAGCGACTCAAGCCGTGACCAAGTAACCACGAAAAAATTCCACCTAAATTCTATAAAGAACATCAGCTAAGAAATTCGGATACATGTCAACATCCAAAAAACAGACTACATGGTTGCTAATTGACTTACCTCTCCAATGAGATTGTATATGAATAGAGGACTTCCGCAATACAATGTAATCTTTACGAGTGGTGTAAGTTCTAAAGTGCCTTTGGATAACTGTAGCTGAGTTGCGAAGTAATCTTGCTTTTTTTGCATCTAGCTCAGCCATCTGTTCAGCTCTTAGAAACAACTTTGTTTTCCCCATCTGCAAAGCATTTATCCTCCCTAAACTAATTAGTAATTTCTAGCATTGAAAGAATCAAAATGACAAGAGCAGTCGCAGCAATGCATATTTTTTAGCTTAACCATGCATCAGCAGCAAATAAAGCTCTCATTTTTTTTAAACGATGTCACAGTTCTCATTTATAGCATGATAGATGTGGGTGAGTACCGATATGCATATCTGAAGCACTAGCATCAAAGGTTATAATTGTAACTTCCTGGGTTGAAGATAACGAGAAGTTGCATAACATGTGAAAGTAGTTATAGCATTACCAGATATCCTTTGAGCTCCATCTTTTCCAGAATCCATTTGCATGCCACCTTTTCTTCATAACTGTTACAAAACAAATGATCTCAGGACATGAACCCGGAAAATTCTGCAAAACATTTAAGTTCACCCAGAAGAAAACACAAGAATTATTTTTATTCAATTTGGAACATAAAGAAATACTTACTTCCCTTTAAAAATCTCTGGTGCAAGAATACCAAATCGAATTAGGAATTCAGAGAAGGTCCTATGAGCAGGGTAACCAGCACATTTGATTCTGATTACCTCTAGAACTCCCTACATGAATTACTATTTCCTTGAAACACATACAAGTAACTAGTATTAGACAAGACTTCAAACAAAATTCCAAATTTTACTTACACCAGAACGTAACTGTTGAATGACATTGATTTTGTCAAATGTGGCAGGTTTTAATAAATTATTTGGTTTCACACATCGAATGTAGTGGGGCTCTGTGGAATTCAGTATATCCATTAATTGCTGTAGTTGGATCTGCATCAAATTAGGTCAGAGCATCAGTGTCATGATTCTAGGTGCTATGATCACTCATGATAAATGAAATTATCCAGTAAATAAATGAAGCTTTAGTGTGGTAAAGTCTCCACCATGGTTCCAAAAGAGAAGATAGCAAAGAAGACCTTAAAACGGGAACAAACAGATGAGAACTTGGATGGTTTGGCTGACTCCTCTGAAAGTGGAGGAAAGAGACCTGCTATAAAAGAGCATTTTGAAGCACTCAACAAATCTTGATGTTCAGCAACCACGTAGTATTTGTTTTTGTCTAAAAATTGACCAGACTGATATTGAACCTGAAAAATAAGTGCATGAAATGATAATGGCTTATTCAAATTGCTAGCCAGGTAATTGAAGAGTATAATGCAGGAATAACAGCTCACCTCTCCAGCATAATGAACAATGGTAAAATCCGAGCGAGTCAGTTTTGGCTTGATGAACCGCTTATGATCTTTGAATGTTTGGTAGAGCTTTTGTGCAAATGTCTCGTGAGTTGATTTAGGAAACATGCTGCAAGAAAAAAATGCTCACCACTTAAGCAATTCACTAACAAAAATTAGAAGACCCTGCAAAGAAAGAACCTTTAGTGGGATAACATCACAACGAAAATTGCACAGAAAAAACAAATTCCTATGATTAATTCTGCAGGATTAGGACAAAAAATATATAAACATACCATGCTTCGTCAAGCAGAGCAATTATCCCACCCGGTTTCTGCAAAAGAACTAATTAGAGCTCTTATGCATCAAATTTCAGTCACCAGATCATCTACTAAAAGTTGAATTGCTGACAGAGAAATTCATCCACCGACTTAACATGGATGATAAAGAAAATGCACCAGATATATGTTTTCTTTAATGAATACCATTCCCTTATCTTTTTTTCTTTATGATTTATAACCTGACCTCTGAAGCTAAAATATACAGAGGGTGCAAACAGTAGAGAGTCCTAGGATACATTCACAGACAACAGTCTTAGAATTTCCAAATGGAAACAACATCGTACATTGCCCAACCAAAATGTTGCCACATCCTAGGACCTAAATATTGTTCAAATGCACTTCTCTGTAGGGCAAACCCCTATTAACAAAATCAAGTTCCACTTAATGACTTCTACTTCTGTTAAAAGGGATATCAGGCATGTAGCAATCATGTAAGCCCAACCTCCCTTACCGCTAGACTGTGATTTATAACTACAGGGAAATATAAAGAGAACCATGTAGGAATATACAAGATTGAAGAATTCAGAAAGTGTAAACCTTCTCAATAAGATCCAGAACATCTTGATTATCAACAAATTCCACATAGTTCCAATTGATTTCCTCTTTTGCATACTCCTCTTGCTCCATCTTGAATACATGCTGAATGGAACATGGCTTTCAGATTATAGGATGAGAAACATGAGCAACTAAAAGACAATCAAATATGACTAACCTCATACCTGGTTGAAGTGTTGTTGCAGCTTTTCATTTGTAAAATTAATGCAAAACTGTTCGAAACTGCCAAATGATGATGAATTAATTCAGGTCAGAATGAAAATTTATTCCAAAAGGATGTAATATGACATCAGATTTTGACATAAACTGTAAAATGACTGCTCAAAGGTGGAAGGACTCCCAAGTTTCTTCGTTGTAGCAAGGTAGGAGCTCAAGGTTCCCTATGGCTGTTTGTTCAATGACAAAATAAGAAATGAGATTCTCCACTATCTTAATGAGTTGTGATTCAGGACCCCCAATCCTGAATGGCAGTATAATGTAACCCAAGCCACTAATTCTTGACAATTCAGAAAATTGTAAGCCTAAATAAAATATCACACCATAACTTGCTGTGAATCTTCTAATTCAAGCCAATACAACTGCACCATTGATCAAGATAGTGCCATACCATGGTCCCTTCCTTCATAGGACTGCATTTTCATATCCAACTGCCTATCTATCCAATTATGTGTGCACGTGTATATGCAGGTACCTACTTTTGTGTGAATGTATGAGCATTATTCGTTCATATAATCAAGCATTACCTGTTAGCCTTAAAGCTTTCGAAACCATAAATGTCAAGGATCCCAATCAGGCATTTTGAGTTAGGATCTTGCCCAATGGAGACATTAATTTTATCCACCAACCTGGACAGAATAATCGTAGATGCATCCTTAGAGGAACATAGACTAAGAAACCACTTTAATGTTCTATAAGTTACCAAGCCTATAACAATGATCCATTAACTACCCGCTTACCACTCAAACAAGCGAGAATATATTGTCTTGGCCAAACCATCCCTGCTCACTGCTGCAGCATGAGGATCAAGACTTCTCTTGATGATTTCTTCTGGGGTTATCATTACACGCTTACACAGTGCATCTTCCAATGAAAGAGGATCGCACCTGAAACAATATCAACTCATATGACATTGAAATATGAAAGTGAAATGAAATCTAACCATAAAGCTATGAATCTCTAGTCTCACATGAGAAGGTCTGCTGTCATTTGAAGATGAAATAGGGATTGCTCATCTTTTACTACAGCTGAATCAATGTCTTCATCCTTTTCAAAATTGATATTACCAAGATGAAGAATCGCAGCCACAACTCTGAAAATAGCATCCTGGGAGAGAGATTGCAGTTATCATTTACAAACAAGTTTAACACTTTCCTAGATGATAAATTTTATTGGCAAAGCACAAAAGAACAAATAATGATACATGAAATGCTTACAGATAATTCTATCACTATAGGCATATCATCATCCTCAAGATAACAAGTTTAAATAATACAGGACAAGAAATGAAAAGAACAAGCATATTAGGATCAATAGCAGAGGCCAGACCTGCTCTTTCTCATTTATCCCGACAACATCCATGGCTCTCCTAGTGGCGATATACTCTTGGGCATCACTAACACCAACCAGCTCATAGCAATTGGATTGATTAAGGTAGTGAAAAGACTTGGGATTTCCCAGCTTATATTTCTCAATCTCCTGACAAGACTCAAAGTCTATTAGCTATAATGATGGCTAGATACTTGATTGACTACAAAGGTAGGAAAAAAGAATATCTAGCTAAGATACCTACCTCATGTGGTGCAGCACATAAAAGGTAAAAACAGTGATAGTTGCGCTCTGGGTCAGAAATTTGGCAAACACGAGACCTCTCGAGAAGATAAGTTCTGATAGCTGCTCCAGATATTCTTCCCTTCTTATCAAACTGGATCTCAACAAATTTTCCAAAACGGCTGAATCAAAATAGTCAAGATGACATCAGAAGGTAGAGACTGCCATCTATGCAAATGAGTGAAACACATTCACAATCATCCACTCTCTCTTAACAGCTGGAAAAATTACATGTGAGAAAAGAGAGGAGGTATAATCTAGATACTAATAGGTTGATGTTTTCTTGTAACTATTTCCAAAGTTAATTAACAAGCGTGCAAGTATGTGAGGTCACAGTATGTAAAAGCTTGTGGTGCTTGTAGATGCAAAGACATTCTTTAAATGTTTCCATCCTTTCAGGATACAAATAAGCAACAAGGAAGAAAAGGCAGGCATGATATTTCTCACCTAGAATTGTTATTTTTAGCAGTCTTTGCGTTGCCAAATGCTTCAAGAACTGGATTTGACTGCATAACACTAGTTAGTACAACGACTTAAAATTTTTCTAAGTTAAAAATTCAGTGAACATAGCTAAAATGAAAAAAAGAGGCAACCATCTAGCATTCATTTCAGCTTCGGTTTTTACAAATGATGAAAAGTAATTAACTTTGGGTCTCATTACAATAGGAAAAAGAAATGCAAATAAGCATGAAAAACCTACATTGAGCTCTAATATAGGAAGACATGTTTGTCATACATTTAGCTCTAGAATCCTTCAAATGTGCTTCTGTAAAGCTCAATGGTATAAGGGATCCAACTTAGGTAAAGCTCAATGGTATAAGGGATCCAACTTATGTCAAGCTCAATGGTATAAGGGATCAAAACAATAAAAACACTGTGATCAACAAAAAACCACCCATAGAGCATTACCTAATCAAACATGCTAAAGTTGCCAACTAGTCCAAGATATTGTCCTTGATAATCTACTCAGTTTCCTGCTTCTACATAATACCAGGATGGCTTACATAAAGCAGCATGTGTCCACCAAGACAAAACTGACTAAAATTTTAAACTATGCTGCACATACCTAGGTGATTCAATCATGACCAAGATAATTCATTACTGAACAATGTATATCCAAGCTATATGAAGTAAAAGGACCAGACCAAGAACAGTTCATGACCTCCACCTTAATAAACCACTAGAACTGAATATCAAACATGCCTAATTTTTCCTGTTCTCTGATATGCAGGTCCACATCTGGGATGATGGCTCGAAGAATGCTATAGCTAGTTTTGCATCATATGTGGTGCCTCTGGTCATATTCTGGGAAAATATCTTTTTCTTGAAGCATTAAAGAAAATATGTAATGGTATCTGCTTGATTTGTATGCTGTCCACTTCTTTAAAATTATTCATGAGTTGCTATAGAAAACCGAATTTGTGTTATTTCACTATTACTATTATTTGTTCAGTACCATATTTTGGTAAGCAGTTCTGCATTCCAAATTTGCGCTCCAGTCTATGAGAAACCATTGAGGATTAGAACATTTATTTCAGTTACACTAATACTTCACAAAGGATCACAGCACAAAATTAGGACTTGCATGTTTCCTTTTGGTGTATTATGCTACACTAACATGCATGCATATGTTCACACTTGGAATGGTGCATATTTAATTTGCCACCGAGTCATAACCTGCTGTGAGTGCAGTGTATTTTTTCAGTTACATACCATCTATATGTCTAAGAGACTTCATGCCTTATACACTTCTCTGAAGAATTTACTTATCACTTTTATTTGTATAAAGTGTAGGCCCTTTCAAAACATTAACTAACATGAACCAGAGATTTATCATCCGACTTACTTCTAGAACTTGCTGTTCAACAGTCCGTCCTTCAGCACCAGAATGGCCACCCAAATATGCAAGGTAGCGCATGAGCATTTTAGTTGTTTCGGTCTTACCAGCCCCACTTTCACCGCTGACCAGAATTGAGTTGCTTCTACCCTCTTTGATCATTTCCCTGTTTCATATGTTAGTAGATAATTCCCATAATCTGTCAAGCAAGAAATACAAAGTGAAACACAAACAATACATACTCACCTGTATGCAACATCAGCAATTGTAAAAACATGAGGGCTTAGTCCTTCAATTGGGGCTCCTTTATATCGCTCCATCACGTAAACATCGTATAAATGTGAGAGTGGTTGAAACGGATTGACAGCAATAAGAATGTTTCCACTATAAGTCTGCAGTGACATCAAAACATTATAATACAGTCACACTTGATGAAGCAATTAATTTCTTACTATAACGAACATCAATCAACACAACTTAAAAGACAAGGTAATCTTACATAAATTTCATTGATTTCATATCTAGTTGCCAAATTGTGAAGGACTGCAGGCTCATGTAAATACTGCAGCCTAGTCATGTCATCAACTCCACCGGAAAGAGCCTCCACATCGTTCGGATAAATCCTCGATGAACTTACAGCAACCTGCTCAACATGAGAATAAAATGCACAAATTAGACTGCTTAATAATAAATAATTTAAAACAACTATCATAATAAATTCAATTTCACGACGAAGAAAATCCCTTACTGTCTTTCCATCACTAGTTTGAACCTCAACTTCATCTTGTTCAATATTAATTACAATTCCATCTATCCAAGCTACTTCAGGATCTTCAACCCAAACATGAGAACCAATTTCCACATTCGCCGGCATTCCCTGCAACAGTTGAATTTACTAAAAATAAATAAATACTTAATGATGCAAATGTAATAATGGAATAAATTGAGATAATTAATATCAACAATTTCAATTCCAATAAATCTTGTAAAATAATATATATAAAAAATTAATATCATCCATTTTCAATTCCAATAAATCTTTTAAGGAAAGAAATTGATCAAAAATCACATACCATTATAATCTTCCAGGTATCGACAGATTAATTCTGCATTAAAAAACCATTGAAATCTATGAAAGAGAGAGACGCCATGTTCCAGTTCCAGTTTTGTCCCCAACGCGGCACTGAATTTACCCAAATTATCGTGAAAGAAATTATCTTGGTGTGGAGCTGTCGCAGAAACCATCAATTTCTCCATTTTTGTAGCCTGTCTCTTGAGCCGCTTTTGACGGAGAAGCGGGTAAAAATGCCACCCGTCCCTAACTATATTTAAATTAAATTGAATTAAAATCATTATTATTCTCTCTTAAGAGAAGAAGAAAAAAAAAAGAACCACAAAGATTTTTTGGAGCTACAAGGGGCCAAAGCCCGAAATCAAAAAGACCCATTGAGTTAGCCAACAAGAGAGTCCAGAGCTCCTCTGGGACTACATCAAGTCTTTTCATCGCTAGGTCCATATCATCTCCAAACCTGGCGCACCAGTCAGCACAGATGTTGCCCTCTTTTCGTATGCGCGCATGCTTGAAAATGAACTCCTATGGCCTTCCTCTTGGTTGAGAGATTTTTCAGAGAAAGGGGGAGTGGGCATCCTGCGACCAATCCCTATTACGCAGCATAGTAATGACATGTTGAATATCACTTTCCACGGTGATTTTCCTTTAACCTTTGTCCCATGCAAGTTCTAATCCATGAATGACAGCCCAAAGCTCGGCTTTAATTGGTGTGCAAGTGCCAGGTTAATTTGCATGCAAATCCCCCTAGAAACCTACCTACCACACCAGCCCCTGATCATAATGCCTCCAGCACCAGCGTCTCCCGGATTGCCCCTACTAGCTCCGTCGATATTTAGTTTTATCAACTTCTTGGGAGGAGGCGTTCATGTGTAGCTGCTAGTTCCCACCGCTTGTTTTCCCAATAGGTGGGCCTTGGTGTCTTGGTGATGTCCATGAAATTCATGATAGCAAAGTTGTAGATATCCTTGAAGTCTCACTTATTTCGCCTTCTCCACAGGCTCCAAACAGCAATACCATCTTTTTAAGTAACCTTTAAGGTTGCTTATACACCAATCTCCCCGATAATATGAGAAAAACATTTACTTTTCGTCATCAAGGAGGAGCTTGGACCAGGATAATCACGAAGAACATGAAACACAGATTCAGCAATACCCTGTCAACAATAACAACTAGGGTCTTGGGTAAGTGACGGATATGCCTGTGTTCACTTAGAAGAGTGTCTGAGATTATGTTAATTTTAATTTCGAAATATATTAAAATAATATTTTTTTAATATTAACACATTGAAATAATTTAAAAAAATAATAAATAATAAATCAAAATTTTTAAAACTCTTGAAACATCCTCTAGATGAAAAATACAAAATTAAATTTTTTTAATAAAATATAATATTTTTCCACTCTCTAAATTTTTATGGAATTTAAATAAATATATTTTAGAGGTTTTCTAAGTGTTTCACTATTTTCAAATAAAAAAACTAAAATGTAACTAATACAATATTTTTTTTTATATATACATAATTTTTAGCAATGTAAAATATTAATATTTTTAAAAAGACAATTTAACACCCTTTTAACCCGTAATAGTGGATTTATCTACTACTTTTTTTCCTAACTGGGTTACTTGAATTGTCACCTCAGAAAGTCACGTCGAGAATTCATAATTTTTTTATTTGATAATAAGTAATATCTACTAATTTATATGTTAGTTTTTTTAATAATTTTATATATTAATATTAAAAATAAAATAAATATTTTAATATATTTCTAAATATAAAATACTTTTAAAAAATAACTTAGAATTCAAGTACAGTTAGTTTGCGTTAAAAACTTAAAGCTTCCTAGTTTCTTGTACTGACTTTAGAAGGAGCAATTAAGACAAAGATTAGGACTAACAACCATTCTAATCACCAATTAACCTTTCACTAATCCAAAAGTCAGATACGGATGATGCTCACTGCTTCCACGTGTCAAATAAAAAAGAAATGTCAAATCGACGGAAGGCCCTTTTAGCCTTTTCAAAAATCTTTTTGCCCAACAAGCTAAAAAGAAGCAGCTCCTGCTGCTGCCAAGGATCGCTTGAAAAGAGAAGAAAGAAGAAGAAGAAGAAGAAGAAGAAGGAAATGGAGACATATGCCTCGTCATCATTATCACAGCTTCAAATTAATGAAACCCAAACCCTAATTCCAGGTCTGCCAAACGACATCGCATCACTAATTCTGTCATTGATCCCATACTCGCACCATGCCCGCGTCAAACCTACTTGCAAATCGTGGCACACCTTTCTCTCCTCAACCGAAGCCCTATTTTCACTCCGCCGTCATCCCCGCCGCTCTAACCACCTCTTAATAATCTTCCCGCAGGATCCATCCATCTCTGCTCCTTACCTATTCGACCCGCAAAACCTGGCTTGGCGTCCACTTCCACGCATGCCATGTAACCCTAACGTCTACGGACTCTGCAATTTCACTTCCATTTCGATGGGCCCTAATCTATATGTTCTAGGTGGGTCTCTCTTCGACACCCGGTCTTTCCCCATGGACCGTCCTTCTCCAACATCGTCTGTTTTTCGGTTTAATTTTGTTGATTTCTTGTGGGAGAAACTGTGTCCAATGTTGTCACCGCGTGGTTCTTTTGCCTGTGCGGCGGTACCTGATTCGGGGCAGATAATTGTGGCTGGAGGAGGGTCGAGGCATGCGTGGTTTGGTGCGGCGGGGAGTAGGATAAGTTCGGTGGAGAGGTATGATGTTGGGAAGGGTGAGTGGGTGGCAATAGAAGGGTTGCCGAGATACAGGGCAGGGTGTGTGGGTTTTTTGAGTGGGGATGGGGATGAAAGGGAGTTTTGGGTGATGGGAGGTTATGGAGAGTCGAGGACGATTTCGGGGATTTTTCCTGTGGATGAGTATTATAAGGATGCTGTTGTGATGGACCTGAAGAAGAGTGGATGTGGGAAGTGGAGGGAGGTTGGCGATATGTGGAGTGATGCGGGTAGAGGGAGGCTCGGGAAGATTGTTGTTGTCGAGGAGGATGAGGGCCGGCCTGCTGTTTTTATGCTTGATGAGAATGAGATTTTCAGGTGAGTCATTAGATTGTTTGTCCTGTTATTGCTGTGAAGTTTTTTTGTATTGTTAGTGTTTGTTCTGTCTTTGAAGTAAGAGTTGACAGCTATCTGATCGAAGTATTAACTACCTCATTGGTATTTATAGTTAGGGATTCTGCTGTGTAATGTTTCTTTTAGATGTTATTTGATTGTTCTCTGTCGGATTCTGTTATGCTACGTAGAAGTAACAACAATTCAGTTTCATTCAATGAACTAGAGAACATTTTAAATTAAGCAGAGTAGATTGTACAAGTAGGCATGTAAACTATTGCAGCAACTCAAGGGCCATGGGACCTTTTTTTTTTTTTGGGGGGGGGGGGATTGAGCAGCTTTGTCCTTCCAACCAGCCAGGAAAACTTATTCGTGCTTTATTGGTCCTATGGTTAATCGCCGCTCATGCATTCTAGTTTTCCAGAATCGGGTCTCTGAGGCCAGCTGGCACAGGTTTGGGGTGGACAAAACTGCACAAATTTTATACATGGTTATTAGATTGCCAAATACGCTAGCATTAATCGATAACATACTATAAACATGTGTTTTTTCTTGTGTTTATATCATCCGTTGTCTTTATGTGTTTCTTTACTTCAACTGTCAAGAGATTTGATAAAAAAAATGCAACAAACTCATTTCCCCTTGTTTTCCATAACAGATTGCATAAAACAAGATGAATACTAAATAGGATCAATCAAGAATCTTCATGAATTAATGACATGGCGCACATAAACAAGAGTAGGTTATATGTTATATTGTTCCTTTTTTTCTTTGATATGCTTTCGCTTTTCGAGTTGTTTTTATTAGTAATTGCAGTTGGTATTAATATTATTGGATTATAATAAGTCTTGGTCACTGATTACTGCTGGGATGCTTAGCTAGGCAATGTGGAGGCTATTGCATATGGTTCTGTAAATGGCTGTCTATTGTGAGTATTCTAGTCCTTTTAGCGTCTTATATCTTGAGTTTTTTTAAATAGTCAGGGTTAATGTTTGGTAGGATTTTCTTAAAATTCAAAAACAGTAGTTAAGAAATTAAGAACATCACCCATACTGAAATATCATCCCACTGAAGAAGCCTCGCAATTCAAATGAGCCCATCAAAGCTAATTTGAAAACCATTCCTTCCAATTTCAACTTAACCTTAGATATTTTAGACTCTCTCCACTCTCATTATTCAAATGAAACATCAAATGACATATTCCTTGTTTTCTTTTCCCAGAAAAAGAAAATTTTCCCCTGTTCCTTGGGCAATGAGAGAGAAACATTTGTTCTGGTGTCAGGATTTGCATTTGAAACTCATTTGCATTGAATTCTTTGAATGTAAAATTATTATGAGTGGGAGGTCAGTTGAAGTGTTTACCACTGTCTTCCATATAGGAGATGATGCAGATTAATATGTGTTGTGTTTGGCTATAAATATTGATCTTTGCACTCTCTGCTCACCATTCAATGATCTGATTTGTGTTTCCATTACAGCCCTCTGTTAAGTTTCAAAACATGGTCGAGCCTAGTAACCATCCCTTTCTCTTTTTTTGGCATGGAGGGTAAATTTTTTTGCATATGTATATGGACTATTGTGTATGCACACTTGTACATATATATATATATATATATATATATATATATATATATTTTGACATATTTGTGTATATGTCTTATTGATTAAATACTTTCTTAGGAGTTTTGGAACTTGACTGGTTATTATTAATTTATCCTTTCAAAGCTATTCAAATTTTAAAATGGAATGATTAGAACAACTGCAGCATCTGTTTTCAGGTGTTTCCAAATGTGATACGACCATGTTCATTGAAAAGTACAGATTCTTATGCTGATTTGCACTTATATTATTGTGATATTGGAATCTGATTATTAATAACAGTGGAATGCTTAATTTGAAGTTCTCTATATGTTGAGATTACCATATTTATACAATCAACTTGGTAGTGTGACTCTTTTTTTTTTGGTAGGTACAGGTATAAAGAAAATGCTGGTAAACAAATATGGGCTGTGTTTTTTATGTCTCTGTAACAGTAGATTATTTGAGGGTTTTTGTTATATGATCACATAGAATGGCACACAAGGATCCTTGTAGCCAATCCGAACTAGTTTGAGATTGAGGCTTGGCCGTTGTTGTCATTGTTACGAATTAATTTATTTGATTTTTTGGATGTTTCCTTGGTGGTGCTAATTCATGTGTTCTCATTGCAGATATGACATGGCTTCAAACTCTTGGCAGAGAGAGTCCATTGTACCTCGAAAAGCTCCTCACAACTCCTCATGTGGTTTTGCTGTGTTGGATGGGGAGCTACATGTAATGACTTTTCTGCGAGGAGATGATTTAGTCAAAACTCAAAGGTCACGGCAGCAGAAGAGGGGAGGAACACTTTTCGTCCAAATCTATCATCCTAAGAAGAAGACATGGAGATCACTCGTTACAAGACCACCATTCTGTCACTCGTTGGATTTCAAGACTGCAATTATGTGCACCATTCGGCTTTAGACAATTACATCTTGTGAATATCATAGTTACAGCCACCCGATTAATGTAATAATTGTGTTGCCTGAACCTTGCCCTTGGCACATAGCACATGGTGGAGGCCAATGTACATACAGAATGATGAAGCACAGTACGGCACCGGTTTAATTTTAAATGAATGTAACTACAACGTTTTCTTACATAAATATGTAGTGTGCATAAAAGCAACACAGTGTTATCGAGCTTTTGTAAAGGAAAAGATGTCCTAATAAGTATTTAGGTGCTGGAAATAACATATGCCCATTTGAATTTCTTCTCGTTCTTGGGGTATTCGCTGTGGCTCTAACATCCCAACGAGCTTTATGCAGGTGAAGTTTTGACACTCTAGTTGAGTGGACTCGATGTTCATCTGGAAAGACCTGTGAGCTAATGGTTTTCTTTCTCGTGGCTCATGTGAGTTCACGAGTGGAAAAACTCAGATAGGATTGAGTCGCATGCAAGCCCAGGCCGTTCTTTCCTTTAGAACAGCTGAATTTTCTATTCTCTTGCATAACTGTGTCAAGGGCCAGGACTCAAAAACCCCTGTTATGAATTACCAACTAAAATCATCCAAGTGATGCAAGTACGTTAGTATTTTATACTCTCTTTAAATCCTCTTTGTTTTGCAAAAAAATAAATAAAAAATAAAACTCGATTCCCCGCTTCTTGTCCTTGTCCCCTCGTCCGTCCGTCCTCCATCCTTTGTAAAACAGAGGTAAGCATGGTGGCCTTATCCAGTATGGGTCCTACTTCGAAAAAAGTGGATAAAATACTTCGTTTTTCTTCCTTGTGATGATCTCTTTTAAATTTAGCGGGAGTAGATTGAAATTATATTTTTAAAAAATTTAAATTATTTTTTAATTAAAATTAAAATTTTTATATTTTTAGTTTGTTTTGATATATTGATGTTAAAAATAATTTTAAAATAATAATAATAATAAAATATTATTTTGATGTATTTCCAAGTAAAAAACACTTTGAATCACAACAACCATTACACTACTAAATATTCTCTTAGATTAAATTTGACAAATTCAACCATGTATTTAGATTGGATTGGATTTTTTTGATTTGATTCAACAAATTATTACAAAATTAGTAAAATAAGTTTGGCCAAATCAATATTTGATCTGAAACAACTCAAAAACTTAGCTTGGATCAATTTTTAAAACCCTAGTATTTTGAATCACAAACTAGGTTAAACAACTATGATATAAAATCTTTTACAGGGGATGGAAAGGAAACATGTGAGCTTTATACCTTTTTATCGAATTGCACTTGCGAGATATTTGAGCATCGCTGAACAATACGTATGGGATTTCAACTATGGCGTGCTGGATAATATCTGTACTCGGAACATCCTCTCTTTTTTCAAGACGTCTATACAAAACAATGCCATTAGCATACCAAAAAAATTCTATAAAATTTTTATATTAAAAAATGTGAAGATTTATCCTTATACTTTGCCTCAACCCTTTATTGGTTGCATTTTGCCCTTTATCTCTTCTTTATTTCAATGTTTTGATTTATTAAAAGATAAATTGACGGTTGTTTTTTAATATATATCATTGGTTGATACAACGGCCAATTAAAACGTTGGTTTTTACCATCATTAAACATTGGACTCTTCATCAAATAATTGTTTGTTTTTGTATTTTAAAAGTATTTTTTAAAAATTAAAATTATTTTATTTTTTTCTTTACTTCAAATTAATATTTTTTTAAGTATTTTTAGATCATTTTGATGCGCTGATATTAAAAATAATTTTTAAAACATAAAAGGGTATTATTTTAATGTATTTTCAAGTGAAAATAACTTTAAAAAACAGTTGCAACCACACTTCCAAACGAGCTCTTCAATTAACTTATATTTACAGCTAGAAGGCAACCTTTATCTATTAAACCTAAAATACAAGCTATCAATCATCTTGATAAAAAAATATTATTAAAATTAATTTATTAATCAATTATCCAATCCAAAAACTCCATCTATAAACTAGTTGTATTCCCTGTAATAACAGAGCAGTCCGGTACATTATCAGCTGAGGAGGCTCAGGATCCACAGGAGTTTTTCTATAGATTCTCAAAAGAGAAAAAGAAAAAAGGGAGCATGCGAACATGGAGTGAATCCACAGGTCGGTATTAGACAATGTCCAAGATCTTGGTTTGAATTCAATTTTGAATTCTTTGCTGCTCTCGTCGTAATTAAATACTAGTCTATTCGTGGCACACATGCATGTCTTTTAGCTGACTGGGATTGTGGCTGATTTTGACTTTTTAATTTTTCCACCTTGTTTACCGAAATTCTAATTTTGGTTTTGATATATGTCAATTTAATCCACATTTAGTCGTATAATCAACAAATAAATAATAGTTCATGAAATAAATATTTTTGGTGGCGAAAGGATCATTTCAGGAGGCAAATTATAAAAATAAAAGGCACTAATTAATATTGGACGAAAATTAAAACATCTTAATAATTTTAAGTTCGAAAACGAATCAATAAATCCATTATTTTTCTGGTGTAACATCAGTTTTTCCTTATTTTACATCACAACCAAACTTGAAATATAATTTAGAAAGAAGGGAATTAGTAAAGCTGCAAGGATTGTATATGCCTCATGATCATCTCCATTTTTGGGATTCAACATGTATATATTTGCAGCACTGAACCAGTAATTAGAACGCCAGATCGAAAGAAGCAATATCAAGAACTTCGATCCTGATCACGAGTGTTTT
>Ga0307511_10001753_pt1 | contig 22831 bp, 20 predicted proteins | sample 13_EM_MG_FD_200266 | JGI IMG/M metagenome (GOLD analysis project Ga0307511, IMG submission 200266) | Populus trichocarpa ectomycorrhiza microbial communities from riparian zone in the Pacific Northwest, United States - 13_EM | ecosystem: Host-associated > Plants > Roots > Unclassified | place... | reverse complement strand
TTGTCTGAACTCTGTCTGAAGTGATCTGATATGAGAATCCTCCTCCAGAAGGGCGGAATGGCTCAGTACTTATACTAGCCGCCAAGCCTTCTGGAGTCTGAAAAACCTGTTTTCTGGCCTTTCCAGAAAATAAGCTTTCTGACAGTTCCAGAAAGCACTCCTCCATGACCATAAATATAGGTGTGGGAGGTCATGCCTCTAGTACTTAGAAATACAAGTATGGATGTGTAATGCATCATGATAAAGGAAAAGTATATAAGGACCGGATACGCTCAAGGCCGTAGTATGTTAGGTACTATGCTCGAGCTATCTAGTATACATGATATGTGCTAGGAAATTCATACTAAGACAAAGATAAGAAACAGTCTTCCATTACAGTGAGCTAGCTTACTAATGTATTCTGCAGATTCCATACTGTAGGCAGTACAAGCAAGAAAACTTGGAGGCATGATTTGGAGCTCCATCTTCTATAACTTCTAATGATTCAGGTAACGAAATCTGCCTTAGAAGTGGTAGTAGATATGGTCCTAGAACCTCCTCACAATATTGCTTGAAATTCAAACTCAATCGGTCCTTATCATATATTCTTTCTGCTGAGGTTTGCTTTCAAATTGAAACTAGAGGTGAATGATATCTATATCTAACTGCTCTCTAGAACATAACTGATGCATGTGCACCCTAAAATGATGGAGCAATAAATCTTTCATCATAATCTGAATTTGGGGGTCGATGGACTTGAAGACATTGACCTAATAAGGTTAGTACAAGTCTTGGCAATAAATATTTAGGCAAACACACCACATGGCGATAATTCAATATGTATTTCATTCATGAATATCCTTTTCCGCCATTCAGGAATAGTCAAATATTGTTGACTATGTGCCCAAGAAACCCTTTTCTGTCCACTGGCTGCTGAGATATGTGGTTTCTTGCGTGCATATCTCACTCGACGGCCACTAGCCCTTAGAATACGACCCGCTGTTTCTGGTGAAATATTCAGACCGGATGCAGCTGTAATTTCACTCAATGAGGCATAGGGATCTGAGTCTGAGAGGCGGTATAAGTGTCTCTTATCACGAAAACTCAGAGTTGTAGGGCGACCACTGCATGAATTTGCTTTCAGTTTTGGCTGAGCATTCTATTCTTGAATCACTCGTTGTATAGTACTGCGTGGGATCTCTGTTTTTTTGGCAATCGCACGCTGGGAGAAGCCTTGGCCATTGAGTGCAATGACCCGCACCCTCTCTATTATCGTACATTCACGCCGTTTTCCTGTATCTTGATCAGTCGGCATGTTGTGGTTGAAGAATGTTACCTTCTCGGTGTCACTAAATTGGTTGCAATAGCCAGGGTGGCCCATGACTTTTGTCGGTCATCTGTATGTTTATACGTACAGTGCCATGCAGTCCACGTGCAGGCCGCGGCTAACTGGCTATTCAGACCCGTCCCCTTGGTGTATTTATTGATCTCATCCGACATAATGCTACCATTTAACACTTTGGTAGCAGACAGGCAAAGGTATGAGTATCTTGGGGTTTGGGCACTCGGCTAGCTAGGGCGTATAGGTTTAATATGGAATAGCCGCGGCCTGCAGGTGCGCTGATCCCTGCGCGGCTGAATCTCGAAGACTTTGCGCATGGCATTGTACCTAGTCCCAGTCGTCCATATACCCATGGCTGGATCACCGGGGCAGTTAGTTACCAAATAGTCTAGGCTAAGCTTTACGCAGCGCTGAGTAATCTCTCCAACCTGTATGAAGGAGCTTCAGTTAGAGCCACAACCAATAGTTGGTAACACCTTGCGGGTATCGCCCCGCGTCCATGGCGAGGAGCGTTCGGCATCAGTAGGTCACACAATGGAAAATCGGCTGCAGTGGTGGTGGGTATAGCGCTCAGCCGCAGCATTTGCCCCGCCTTGATAAAAGTCCTCCCGAACCCAATCAGTTCCTATCACGAATGCCAAATAAATTCCTCACCATTTAGCCTGCACTATAAGTACAATACACGCAATTAAGGTTCAGACCATGTCTTACTAATTCAGTTGTATTTATTCTAATATTGAATGCTAGATCTGAATAAGACCCATCATGGAGCCAGCTGGCCTTACCATTGGAGTTGTCGGCCTGACCGGACAGTTAGCTAAGGCCGCCATGGACTGCTACAGGATCTTCGATGACATGAATGTTGTTGGCTCCACCCACGATGCGATCTTGCATGAACTACGCACTCAGGGACTTCTTCTCAAGAAATGGGAGCAAGCTTAGGGGTTCGGGAGTGACTCCAATCATCCTCGACTTGATCCTGGAGACTACAGATACAGATATTCTTCTGCGAGTTTGGCAAGAATAGTTGCAGTATTCGCCAGTGTCGATAAGCTGCAAGCGAAATATGGAATTGTGGTAAAGAAGGAGTCGGTTGTTGCAGCTAGCGGGGAAAAGCGGAAACCACGCTTTTGGGATCGATTGTCGACATCATTATCTGTTCGGCTTCGTTCAAAATCCCCGAGTCCAAGCACGAGTACTCAAACATCTGTGACTCAAACATCTGTGACTCAAACATCAATTTCCGGTGCGACTACAGATGACCTGCATCTTTTAGAAAATCCTCGGGTGCTGGGCGACGAACGCATTCTTCCTGGACTTGATGACGAGATCAAATCCATGACCGAGGCAATCAACCGAGTACAACAATCCTTACCCATTTCCCTTAAACTCCGGTGGGTGATTTGGGATAAGGCAAAGCTAGAAGAGCTATTGGGAAAATTAACAAGCCTTAACAATGGGCTTTTTCGAGTGCTTCCAACATCAGAAAGCGCCTTAAATTCTCTGCAAGGTTCACTGCTTAAGCTCTCATTCGATATTCCGTTCCTTCCGAACATTCGAAAATATTCCGAGTTTGTAGGGAGAGAATACCTTCTCGAGAACTTAAAGTAGGAGGTGGAAGCAGGCAAACCTACTCTGAATATCATTGTACTTTACGGTACAGGGGGCATGGGAAAAACTCAACTTGCGTTGGAGTATATTCACCAAATTTATAAAGCCTACTCAGCGGTCTTTTGGATTAATGCTGCTACTGATCAGACTACAATACTCGGATTCACTCACATAATGCAGCGTCTTATTGAGCATCATACACAGCTCTCAGGGGATTATAATTACTCGCACATAGGTCGGCTATTGGGTATGGGGGGCAAACTGGATTGCAACGGATGCTTTACGGTCATGCAACCATCAGATGCAAAATATGTTGTGGATGCAGTTAACCGGTGGTTTTCATTGCCGGAAAATGTGAATTGGCTTCTTGTGTTTGACAACCTTGATGATCCAGACTCAGTTGATATTGAGGAATATATTCCGATATGCAATCATGGGACAGTGATCATTACTAGCAGGGGGCGTGATCTACAACAAGGCCGGAGGGGGTTCGAAGTGAACCAAATGCAGCCGATGGAGGGTATACAGCTCCTACTTAGAGCAGGTACAATGCCTAAGTTCGAGGATCTAGTACCTAGTGGTAAGTGAAGCCTAAGACCATCTATTATGCTAGTACGGATATCTAAACTAGAAATGCATATCTAGAGCAAACCTCTGCCAGTACAATAGCACAGGAGTTGGGATGCCTCCCACTTGCCCTAGATCAAGCTGGAGCATATATTCATATGGCACAGTATTCGTTAGGTCGATATCTGAAAGAATTCCAAAGCAATGCGAGTTATCTCCTAAGCAAAGGATGGAAAGGGGGCAAGCTGGATAGATCGGTGTTTGCCACATGGGAGATATCGTTCAATGCAATCCAGGAAAAGAGTCCGGGGGCAGCAAAGCTACTATTAATCTGCGGATTTCTCAACAATGAGGATATTTGTGAAGAACTGCTCAAGCGTGGGATGATGCTGGACACATATGGTATGGACTTTATTTTGTTTTATTTTATTTATAATTATTCTAGTCGTATGAGATTATTCGGGATAGTTTTGATGACCTCGCTAATGTGTAGATAATTGATTCATATAGCTCTGGAGGAATCAATAAGGACATTATTTTCATACTCGCTAGCGAAGCGAAGCAGCAACGATGATAGCTTCAGTATCCATCCTCTAGTACATTCTTGGGCTAAGCTTCGACTGAAGTCTGAGCCACAAAGGGAAATAGAAGTAGCAAGGGAGGCGTTCAAAATGCTTAGGTCAGGAGTTCACATTCCTCACCAGGGAAGAATGCGTACAGACGACTGGATATTTGAGCAGCGAGTTATGCCCCATATTGATGCAGTAGCAAAACATATGGCAGATTATGAAGGGGTTGGCAGCATGGATATACAGGATAGTTCGAGTTTTGGTCATTTGTACAAGAGACATGGACGGCATAATAAGGCGCTGGAATGGTATATGCGAGCATTGGCTGAGCAGGAGAAGGTATTGGAAGTGAACCACCCAGACACCCTCGCTACCGTCAATTGTATGGCAGTGGTATTCTCCAACCAAGGACAGTATGCCAACGCACTAGAGTGGTATGGGCGAGCATTCGCTGGGCGCGAGACGGCATTAGGAGTGGATCACCCGGATACTCTCGCTACGGTTAATGGTATGGCATTGGTATTCAACAAGCAAGGACACTATGGCAAAGCGCTGGAGTGGTATGGGCGGGCATTGGCTGGGAAGGAGAAGGCATTGGGAATAGACCACCCGGACACTCTCACTACGGTCCATTGTATGGCAGTGGTATTCGATGACCAAGGACAGTATGGCAAATCACTGGAGTGGTATGGGCGAGTATTGGCTGGGTATGAGAAGGCATTGGGAGCAGACCACCCGGACACTCTCACTACAGTCCATAGTATGGCAGTGGTATTCGACAGGCAAGGACAGTATGACAAAGCGCTGGAGTGGTATGCGCGAGCGTTGGCTGGGTATGAGAAGGAATTAGGAGTGGATCACCCGGACACTCTCGGTACGGTCAATCGTATGGCATTGGTATTCAACAAGCAAGGACAGCATGACAAAGCTCTGGGGTGGCTTGGGCGAGCATTGGCTGGGAGGGAGAAGGTACTGGGAGTAGACCACCCGGACACTCTCGCTACGGTTCCATGGTATGGCAGGGGTATTTTACAACCAAGGACAGTATGACAAAGCCCTGGAGTGGTGTAGGCGAGTACTGGCCCGGGAGGAGAAGGCACTGGGAGTGGACCACCCACACACTCTCACTACAGCCCATAGTATGGCAATGGTATTCGATAGCCAAGGACAGCATAAGAAAGCGCTGGAGTTGTTTAGGCGAGTGCTTGCTGGGAGAGAGGAGGCCTTGGGAGTGGATCACCCATCGACCCAAAATACAATCCGCTGCCTAATCCAGCTCTACGAAGAAATTGGTCAAATGGAACAGGCCCACAGCCTCCGGGCATGCTTGCATATGCCTCAGGGTCCCAGCAGCTAGACCGGATACTTTGAAGAGTAAGTAGATAATTCCAGAGCCAGTAGTAATTATCGATAAAGCAGGTTGATGTTACGCTAACAGAACCTGTCAGTAAATTCTAGAGCTTTCGTCCATACTGAGCAAAATATGGTACATAGTGTTGGAAACGGTCCGGGTTGGCTAGGTTGGCTGGTTTGGCTATCAGTGACAGGGCGATTGAGGTTGAGATCTTGAGCATATGTACCTACCATGTTAATTCTCAAGACAGTACTACTCGGCAGGACAGTTTACAAGACGGCCGCCAAGTCTGGGCGAGATATCCGAATCGCGTACCAGACAGTAAACCTTCATGTAGGATAATAGATGTAATATTAACGTCGACAGACGGACGCACTCTGTTTCAACATTCCACCTTACACTATGCATAATATGCCGACCACAAGCCTCTTGTCCTATTTTCCTCTCACTCCCTGTGCTACCTCGTGCAGGGCCTACCTAGCGCTCGAACAACAAGCCAATAACCTCGAGCAAACTCTATTTTGCCCCTTGTTAGATCTCAAAAACACCTGCTCATTACGGAAGAAGAGGCCGTATAATCCGCTAGGATTACACCTGGGGAGGAGATTTTGTAACTAAATTTGCTCTCGACCTTGGTCCAGACCTTCTGTTATAAGACAGCATCCCGTGTATAAGCGGGTATCATGTACAACACAGTAAATTCAAAACTTTCCTGACGACTTGGTCGAGTATAAGGCAGCTGGTTTAGTTGCGAATTAATATGGTATTCAAGTTACTCTCCTTATTCATAATTCATACTGGACGTTATTTTGTAGCTTGTATTTCAAACGCAACCAATCAAGATGGGGATATATTGGCCACCTATGGGCATGCGAGCCGTCATTATATCCCTAAGCAATCATTTTTCATTTTGTTTTACCGTAACCATGTGAAGGTTTATTATCTCATGTTCATTGAGCCGGTTTGCAAGCTGAGCATCAATCTGTAGCTCCAGATAGGTTTTTTTTTTTTGGAAGTCTATACGCCCCGTCAGCCTAAGGCTATGAGGCGAGGTAGGCTTCTTAGATGCTTTTACACCCTCGCCTTTGGACAACAGGGCCCGCTCTAAATTCGTAGCCCCGTCAGCACATGCATTCTGGGGCATGGATTATACATCTTAATTTACAATTGTTCTTCCTTGTCAGAACGAATTATTTTCCCATAATGATCAAGAATTATGCATATTAGCGATCTCCTAGAGCCTCAATCGGATACCCCTCCGGGTGGGCTTATCTAGTCTCGGCAGTGTTTATTTGTCATATATTTCAAACATAAAGATCCACGATGTCTGTGACTCCACAAAGCCACTTGAAGATCGGTGCATCTTTTTCATATGTACACCACACGCCTGTACTCTGTACTCTGATGGGTGTTTTAGTCTTTTCTCTTTAGATCACGGAATCTGAAAGGGGGTTACATACAATCAGGGCTGGCGTTGGCACTGATGGTAGTATATGTACCAGTAAATTCTTAAACTTTCCCGTGAATGTCCTTTTCTGTAGGCTATCAAAATATACGCATGGGGGAGATGCAATGAAAGATAGATAGCAAGAGTAGACAAGAGATGCATACATTGTCCCATGATATTGTTCATGTAATATTTCTACCGACCTTCATTTTTGGGTGGTTGAACAACACGACTCCTAATTCACTGAGATTTTCTCAGTATTTGTCAGTTCTGTGACGGCGATTATAACATGCCAACGAATTCGAGTTTCACCCCACTGACATTATTTTTCTCTTCCACTATACAGTTCTCTTGATACTGGAAACTTCTGTAAATGCCGCTTGTTAATAAATATTATCTCAAACGCCTCTACATAGTGGACTCTCATTATATGAAACTCCCCGGACGTGCCGGAAGTTTCTTCTGACGCGAGCCTATTATCGCACGGGTCACGTGAGCGGATGCAGTTACCCAGAAGGGGAATCGGCTAACTAGAATAGTCTCGGCACCAATTCACCAATGATATGTATAAAAAACCTTCCTTCGTTCTAAGAAACTCCTATTTTTGTTATGTTTAACTAAGCATAACCCTATAAAAACCTGGCTAAGTAGGTTTCTTATTTTCCCATACCAATGCTGGTGGGGCCGGTGCTCGGTTTCTTATATCGAGGGGTTTCTGATAACAAGAGATCACTGTAGCAGCAGAGAGAAGAATCCCCAGTTATAGTCGACAAGTCATTTGATATAATTCTAGACATCATCACTTGATAGGAAGTAGTGCCACAGTTAACCTATTTCCCCACAAGCCCTTTCCAAAACTCGTCAGATAGGCTGCCCCCAATTTAAACAGTACAACGGGGTTCTTTCATCAGCATCTGAGGGTCAAATTCAAGCCACAGAGGATGGGTGATATACGTGGCTTCTATGTGGCGGATAGTGACACGTCCCAGTAACTGTATTTTCAGGTGAATCAATATTCTTATGGCGGAGTCCGAGGACTTCGGTAGTCTCCAGGAGGTGGTGGTAGAACTTTGGGGGGTGCAGCCTGAAAACAGGGAAAGGAGAACGGTCTAATGCCCTGTTGGTAGAAATGGGGTTATTACCTCACAAGTAGCCATTATTTGAAAGAGCCGCTCCCATACAGTCTTCCCTGATAAACGTTCAATGGTACGTAGATTCGCTTGCCTCTTCACTTCCTGCCTGCCTCAATGCATATGGATGCATGTGCCTATGCCTGCATCTTTGTTTTGACTAGCTTGTGCTCCTCCATTCCTATAGATTACCATGGATGGAGTAAACCATTGCCCCTCTCCAACTGAGTTGTCAAGAAAGTGTATTCGTATTCAGCTTGCAGACAAAGTATCACCTTAGTAAAGACTAGTTCACGGTTACCCTGAGTCTAGCATACCATACCTACCCGGATATGGTACACACTTCCCATCTCGGCTATGTATGGTGCGAACTATTCTAGGTAACGGCACGAGACTAATTCCAACTAGCTTGATTAAATTAGTCCCATACTCAATAGAAGTTTGTGAAAATCTTCATCCGATTCTTCAACCTAATTATCTTAGCTATCATAGGTAGTTACAATAGTAAAGGCTCATACTTAAATCTCACCACCTTAAGCTTGTCCACCAAAATACTAGAGTATATAGTCGGCCCCTCATTCATGGATCTGGAGATCCAGAAGTATTCATTCCGATACCGGGGATGTCGACTTATGCCCATTCCCAAGTGACTAGATCTAGATATATTTTATTAAATAGCATTTTAATCCCCACCCAGCCCCAATTCAAATTCTATTAAAACTCCCTGCTTGATTTCGTGCCCAGATTCTACTCCCCGCTCTTCATTCGGCGCTTCTTCTTCCTCAATCTTACTTCCCGTTGGTGTTCACAACCTACTATCCTCCGTCTGCGTTATCTTAACTCTGACCTACGGTATTCAATGCACTTTGATATCGAGGGACTTCAACTTTAAGCTATACCCCCCTCCACACAACTAATACCCTTAATCTAGCCCCCTGCAATTATACGATCGGCGCTAAACCGCAAGCATTCCAAGTATCATGAGGTTTTGGCAGCGTCGCAGTGGAGCTCAATATATTAATGGACAAAGGTTTTCAATGCCACGGCTTATTGACAGGGGTTGTAATACCATTGCACCATCGCGAGTGTGCAAAAGGACGAAGTTACAGGATATCTATAATTATAAGAGGAATATGAAGATAATAAATAACATAGCGGTACAAATAAAGCTCAGTCATGAGGGGTCCGACATGTGCGTTACTTGTGTCCAGGCTGACTGTATGTGATTTTGATGCTATTATCGACCTGTTTATTTGCTCTGGTGGCTAGTCACAGGGATTGTTATTGCATTTGTATGACTCGAGATGTCTCTTTTGCTGCCACAATAAAATGGAATTTTTCCCGTATAGGTATTGTCCTTTAACGCATCAAGTGACACATATAACTGGATTCTGTAAGCCGGCCATATTTGGATTGTCCTAGATTGTATAACTTACAGCGCTCAACTGTATAATTTGCTGTGGTATGGTAGCGTCGTACCTAACGCAGTTGTTGCTGTGGCATTGTAAACCTATGCATCCCTGTCGCCGTGGCATTGAAAACCTTTGTCCTAATAATTATCGCGTAATCGATTCGCTGGGGTCGGGCCAAATACCTCGTGGCCATGGGAGCATGTAGAAGGTGGAGTGCGATATGTAGAAGGTGGAGTGCGATATGTAGCGAAATCTCAACCAGACCAAGCGAAACCTAACAGATCAGCCGCAGGCTGAGGACTCCTGATTCGGTTTTAGTCTGGCTGCAGTGCATCAGACTAGGTCTACTGCACAGTGGATTTAGCGGTGAGCGAGCTAGTGCTGCTAACTACAGTATGGTATCAATGCTGACCACACTAGCTACTTGGGTGCTTACCCATATCCATTTCAGGCAAACTACTTTCTAATTGGGAAATCAGTCTTGGCGACAGCTGTGTGCCAACAACACTGCCGGCCGACAAGACGCCATATGACCCTAAACAAAAGTCTTCGTAAACACACTAAAAGTGCTAGACACATATTTGCGCTTATCTTGTGAGTTTGCGGGCGGCTTATCGAATTGAGCTTGACTGTAATATGAAGTATATAATCCAAGTTTTCAATGGGACGCTATTGCTGGTTGGGACGGCCCATTCACCAATCTGCATAATTATTACTTCATACGAAACTATGGAATAATTAAGCCAGACATCACCATACAAGTTTCTAGTATTTTGTTTGTTATATTTTATTTGTTATATTATTTCTCGTATCTTATCTATGTTATATTTTTTTAAACCTCTGGGCGATTTAATTTCTAGTATTTTATTTATGTTATATGTATTTTTCATACCTCTACTTGTTTAGTAATGTCTGGCTTAATTATTCCATAGTTTCGTATGAAGTAATAATACTAGAATAATATGCAGATTGGTGAATGGGCTGGGCCCATTGCTCACTGGGCCGCACTGCTGAATGGGTCAGAACACCTCCGGTAGTCCTTGATTAGGGGTTGATTGATTAGTAGGTCTTCCACACTTTGGCAAAGACATGCGACATGAGCCCAATAGTTAATTCAACTGGGTCCCTGCTGCATATGAAGGGTCGATAATCTTTTAAAATCTTCCACTAAGGTCCTATATGATGGATAAACCGTTTTGCCCTCCAGAGCCTGATAATAGACATCAATCTAAGGATCGAGCTTCTATTTTAACGCTTCTGGTATTAAGCTAAAGCATAGACAGCCTCGTGCTCTGCAACTTCAAGGACTAGTAGATATGGAAATGCTTGAGGTGAACGGTAGGCTGGGAAAGTGGTTTATCAGATATCACTCTAGAAAACTCTAATATGAGATTGTCTTTGGGTTGGGATCTCATTAGAATAGGATATTTAAAACACCCAGATCGACAAATAGCCTCTGTCTCTCACAATGTAGCTTCATCATCCCAGCATAATTGAAATCATTCCTACCACCACAACCGCCAACACAGAACCATCCCCATGAATCCCACTAGCAGTCCTGAGAACCCCCTCAGTATCTCCTGTTACCTGTTGGATCAACTACCCAGATGACCAACTCCACCACCACCTTTGGAAAAACCTTCACTACCGGAAACTAGATGGTACTTCCATCATCCGCAACGCCTACCGTACAGCACCTCCGAGATATTCTCCGGCATCTACAACCACAATTATAATAGAACCACTTCGATGTACGGATGGCTCTAAAAGATTTAGAAAATCTAAAAAGTGCTGTAGTCCTACAATCAACAAGTATCCCACCACGGGAGGTTGCATAGAGATCTCTTCTATAGATCTGTACGAGTCAAAAATGGCCACCCAATACCCCAAAGCTAGTACCAAAACCTTTGAGATTGGTGGTTATGTGTCTAGGTATAGATATCACTTATAATAATAAAAGCCCTGTCGTTTGGGATTGAGCCATAACTGTCAATGAATGCATACTATTGCTAATAGATGAGCCTCATCCATGCCGCTACGAGCTTCTATCTCAATATGCTATGCTAATTGGAAGCTCCAAAATGTTGATTGCCTGTTCGGGGACTTCAGTTGGTCCCTCCGTCTATGGCTCTGCTCTGCCGATAGTGCCGTAAACCCGTATGCCTGTGAATGGGGTGGCGGACCCCCTGGCGTTCATGGGCTGGCCGGAATATATATAAGTCGTCCTCTCACCTTTTCCTCTCGACTAATCAAAATATCCCAAGGCCCCTTGCAGTCTTGCGCGATGAGCCCCAAAAAGTATTGGAGCAAATGGAAATCTCCTATACAATCCAATCAGTAGGTGCGGGTTACTTAGCTTCGCATTCCAGGGAAGGCATGTCGATTTCCCTCTCCTCGGCCAATAAAACAACTGCAAATACAGTTGCCTCATAACCTATCAGATTGGTTAGATAGGGTAGCGGTTATTCAGAACTCTCTCTCAGTTGCCATATTAATTATTGAAGATGTATAATTTAGCTTCAGATCACGTGGGCATATCCCGGTACAGTTTGTTGAACGCCCCAACCACCTCCAAAGGCTAGATTACTAGAACATAATCACCCTAGAAAAAACACAATATTCTTGCACTCGTCCATATTCTCTCAAATATAGTCATAAACCCGATACAGTACTGTAAGACCTTTCCACCATTTTAGAAGACATTTTTACCTAAGATATTAGCTAATTTAGAATTCGATAGTAAGTAGATTATTTACTAAAGTATGTAGAAGTTCTTAGATCATTAGCGCCTGAGCGTCATCTGCTCACTGACTCCTGCATAAGCTCCACGAGCTGAGTGCACGTGATTTGTATCTCCAACGGAGGAAATGAGTCTAATTGAGTTCTATATTTTCGGTTGTACATTTGTAAATAGGAGCCTCTACTTTGTCGTAACCATGTCCCATAGTTAAACTTGTGTCCATGTAATCGCTGCCGAAAGAGCAATCAATTAGTTGGTACTTACCAGAGTATAGTTACATGTATAGTGCACATATGTACGTGTGAGTTTAGATAATTTTCGATATGTATGTAGTACTTTACTACCATAGGCCTGAATAAATATACAAACTTGAAAAGCAATTTTGTTCTCAGGAAAGCCGTTTATTCTTGTGGTTATAGCGCCCTAAGCTCCCAGGAGGATATCTTACATAGTTACGGTGCTTACTCCATATCTCGCCTCAATCCCACGCTAATCCATATATATATGTTCAGGGCCGTTCCGGGATGGCATATATATCACCCCGGGTATATGTAATATAGCAAGTTGAGAGGAAATCGAGTCTACTGTGTTATACATGAGATATATACATAAGGAAAGTAAAAAAATTAAAAAAATATACAAGAAAAGCTCTGCTTGCGCAATGATCCGCTTGCTCAATCCCCCGCTTAATAATTTAATTATAAAATTACGTGGATATAGAAAATAAATACCTGTTGATTCATTGCTAAAATTGCTATAGGTAGAAACTGTCTCCATCTGTTAATACCTGTTTTGGCCTTTGCCATTTGGATCTTTTGCTTAAGTACGGCATTTGCCTATTCTTTCCCGCATGAAGAATCTTTGATGGACCAAATTGACCAACCCATACCATAAGTGCAATCGCACCTTCCATACTTTCTTTAGACTTCAGAGGATAAGCACAAGAATACTTGCTAAAATAATCTCGAATATGTAAAATCCATTGGTATTGTCCACGCTTTAGACTTGGTTTATTACGTCCACGCGGTTAACAGTGCCGTAAAAGTTCAACAACCTATACCACATATTAAGTAGATTAAGACTCATACGAGCTTATTCCTTTGATCACAGCTTAATTGCTGACATGTCATCGTTTGGAGCCCTCAAATTCGGGTCTTGGAGGTATGCTTAATTTTGCGATACCTAGCCACTATGTACCATACTGGAAAGAGATTTCAGGGAATTACTACTCCAAGGACAATTGAGATTTGTTGGTTTTTGTATGCAGATATTCTTCAAACTTGGTAACTTGAAGTACTAGTTAAATTTCTCGTGTGTATCGTGGTGTTTAGCAAGTGCGAAAAATGATCTTTTAAGCTACTATTGTGTGCGCTACATTTTCTGCTACATGAAACCTTCATTTCGGTATACCTCTATTGGGTATTTTTTTGGATAGGTCGCCGATGTTTTTGGATCAAATGTTTCTGCTACAAAACAATCCTCAGTGGCCCGATTTAGTAATTATAACGTCGCTGTGGTATTGTAAAGTGCCATACTCGTCTGCTGCGGCGCCAGCTCTCACTGTGGTATTGTAGAAATTAAATCCCTGTCACCGTGGCATTGACTAATTTTAATCCCGTAACGGCCCCGAACATATATATATATGTACCTAGGATGGGGGAGGGTCTTGATATGGTGTTGTGAAGCTTGTTCCCTGTATTATATATACTGTATAAGCCATCATCACCTACTTTTGTCTCGTATTACCAATGTCTCGACTTGCACGGTTCTCCTCATGGGGGACTATGTACGCGGAGACATTAATGCACCTAAAACCACCGGGACCTCTACGCCACCAAGACTCATCCTGTGTGCCTTTGAGTTTGCGCTCAAATACTGATAAGGTTAAGGGAGTCAATTTTTGCATTGACAGTGAGGTAAAGGTCAAATTTGTTGGCATGCTATAATCGCCGTCAAAGATTCTTGGTAATTGTTTTAAAGTTTTCAGTGAAGTGAGGTCGAATATTTCAAGCACCTAAATGATGATAATCATTAAAAATGTTACATGAATAAATGAACACTAAAGGATATCTCTTGCCGAATCCTATCTGTGCCGAAGACTGTAATGCTAATATATATTTCCTAACCTACAAAAACTCGCAGCGGCGGCACAATTGCCCCAGGAGTTTACTGGTATGCGTGCCATTAGTTTAAACGTCAACCTTAATTGCATAGCTACACATCGTGAAATAAAAATATACGATCACTTAGAAAGCTGATACTTTCCTACATATCCCCCCACCGAGACAATTGTGACATATCCTAAATAATATATCCCATCGGTAACAAGGCAAAGATTGCTTCATAAGATTAAATACTTGATGTAAAAAACCGCTACAAAGATTTATTCTGAGAATAATTAATAGGAAATGAAGTACGGGCGGAGGTTCTAGAATCTACAAGGACAGGTTGTGTTAGTACCATGTCAACCAGCTTATCGATAGAACTATTACCTCTAGAATTATCCACCATTAGGTAGGTATGCTCTTCAGTTGCTGGGACTGCAAGCGCTTCCGGAGGCTGTGGGCCTGTTCAGTTTGCCCAGTTTTTTCGTGGAGGTCTATCAGCGAACGGATTGTATTTTGTGTGGATGGGTGGCACACTCCAAATGCCTTCTCCCTCCCAGCCAATGCTCGGTCAAACCACTCTAGCGCTTTGGCGTACTGTCCTTGGTTATCGAATACTACTGCCATATTATGGACCGTAGTGAGAGTGTCTGGGTGGTCCATTCCCAATGACTTCTCCCTCCCAGTCAACGCTCGTCTATACCACTCCAGCGCTATGTCATGCTGTCCTTGGTTGTTGTATGCCAATGCCATATGGTTGACCGTAGTGAGAGTCTCTGGGTGGTCCACTCCCGATGACTTCTCCCTCCCAGCCAACGCTCGTCTATACCACTCCAGCGCTATGTCATGCTGTCCTTGGCTGCTGTATACTTTTGCCATATTATTGATAGTATTGAGAGTGCCCGGGTGGTCCACTCCCAACACCCTCTCAAACCCAGCCAATGCTCTCCCAAACCACTCGAGCGCTTTGCCACACAGCCCTTGGCGATCGAATACCAATGCCATATTATTGACCGTAGCAAGAGTGTCCGGGTAGTCCGCTCCCAATACCTTCTCTTGCCCAGCCAATACTCGCCCATACCACTCTAGCGCTTGGTCATACTGTCCTTGGTGTGTGAATACCAATGCCATATTATTGATCGTACCAAGAGTGTGCGAGTGGTCCATTCCCAATGCCTTTTCATACCCACCCAATGATCGCCCATACCACTCCAGTGCTTTAGCGTACTGTCCTTGGCTGTCGAATACCAATGCCATTCGATGGACTGCGGCGAGAGCACTTAGGTCTTCCACTCCTAATACCTCCTGATACACAGTCCATGCTCGCCTATACCATTCCAATGCCTTACTATGACGTTCATGCCTCCTATACACATCACCTAAACTTAAACTACTGGATCCACCCTGTATATTCATGTTGCTTACCCCTTCATACTGTGTCATGTGTTTTGTTACCGCGTCGATATGGGGCATAACTCGCTGCTCAAATATCCAGTCTTCCGTACGCATTTTTGCCTCTTCCGAAATGTGGACTCCTAACCCTAGTATTTTCAACGCTTCCCTTGCGATATCTTGTCCTTTTTTTGGCTCAAACTCGAGCCGAAGCTTAGCCCAAGAATGTACTAAAGGATGAATGCTGAAATTATCACCGCTGCTGCTTCGCTTTGCTAGTGAGTACGAAAATAATGTCCTAATTAATTCTTCGAGTTCTATACCAATGCATTAGCGATGTCATCAAAACTATCCCTAATACGCTCTTACTTCTATAAAAAATATATAAAATATATATAAAAGGCATTAAAATATAATAGATATCAACAGATAACAAAATATTAAACCAAATAAAATGGGTAATATAAAAAATGACCATACCATGGGTTTCCAGCTTCATTCCACGTTTGAGCAGCTCTTCACAGATGTCTACATTGTTGAAAAACCCGCAGATTAATAGTAGTTTTGCTGCCTCCGGACTCTTTTGCTGGATTGCATCGAATGATATCTCCCATGTCGCAAACACCGATTTATCTTGCTTTCCCCCTTTCCATCCTTTGCGTAGAAGATAGCTCGCATTGGCTTGGTACTCTTTTAGATATCGACCTAATGAATACTGAGCCATATGGATATACGCCCCAGCTTGATCTAAGGCAAGTGGGAGATATCCCAACTCCTGTGCTATATCACCCGCAGTAGTTTGCTCTGGATGTGCATTGTTAGTTTAGGTACTCATGTTAAAGAGCTATGCACCAGGGATCCAGAAACTACAAAAAATAAAATTTGACTTACCACTAGGTACCAGAACCTCGAATTTAGGCATTGCACAGGCCGTAAGTAGCAGCTGTATAGCCTCCATAGGCTGCATCTGCTGCACTTCGAACCCCCTCCGGCCTTGTTGTAGATCACGCCGCCTGCTTGTAATGATTGCCGTCCCATGATTGCATTCTGGAATATATTCTTCTATGTCAACTAGGTCAGGATCATCGAGGTTATCAAACACAAGAAGCCAATTTGAATTTTCTGGCAATGAAAACCAACGTCTAACAGCATTCACAACATGTTGTGCCTCTGATGGTTGAGCAACTGTGAAGCATCCGTTGGAATTCACTTTACCGTTCATACCCAATAGCCGACCTATATGTGAGTAATCCTCCGAGAGCTGTGCATGATGCTCGATAAGCCGCTGCATGATCTGAGTGAACCCGAGTATTGTAGTCTGGTCACTAGCAGCATTGATCCAAAAGACCGATGAGTGGTCTTGAAAATGTTGATTGATATATTCCAATGCAAGTCGAGTTTTTCCCATCCCTCCGGTCCCGTAAAGGACAATGGTACTTTGAGTCCCTTTGCCTTCTTCTATCTCCTGCTTTAACCTCTCGAGTAGGTATTCCCTCCCAACAAACTCACAAGATTTTCGAATATTAGTATTCGGAAGAAACGGAATATCGAATGAGAGTTTCAGTGTCGAAACTTGTGATTTGGCTGATGTCGGAAGCACCTGAAACAGTCCATCGTTGAGGCTTGCCAATGTTCGCAACAAGTCGTCCAGCTTTCCTTTGTCTGCAACCACCCACTGAAGCCTGCGGTACATAGGTAATGATTGCTGTACTCTGTTCATTGCCTCGGTCATGGAGGAGATCTCTTCTGGAAGCCCCGGAAGAAGTTGTTGATTCCCCAACACCCGGGGATTTTCTAAAAGCTGCAGGTCGTTTTCGTGCATGGTAGGAATTTCCAGTTGAGTGTTTGCATTTCGAAGCGGGGACTTGGAGCGGGACCTAAATGGAAGAGATACCGATAGTCGATTAAATCTTCGTGACTTCGATTCTTCCGAGCTTTTCCTCACGGCAATTCCATATTTCGCTTGCAGCTTATCCACACTTGCAAATGCGGCAACTATTCTTGCCAAAGTTGCTGTAGCGTATCGGTACCGGTAGTCTCCAGGGTTAAGCCGCCCCTGACTCACGCCGACGTCGTTAACGTTTCCGAGCCCCCAAGCTTCCTCCCATCCCTTTAGCCGAAGTCCCTCGGTGCGTAGCTTGTGCAGTATAGAGTCGTATGTAGTGCCAACACCACTCATATCATCGAAAATCTTGTAGCAGTCCATAGCGGCCTTAGCTAACTGCCCCGTCAGGCTGACAACTCCGATAGCGAGGCCAGCTGGCTCCATGATGGTCTTCTCCAGAATTATGTTAGAATTAATGCTAACAAGTGAAGTAGTAAGACATGGTTCAAACCTTGAATGCGTGTATTATATAGTAGACAGAGGAACTAGGTTGGAGCGGAGACGGATGCAGCTGAGTACATGGATCAAGGAGGCAACTGGTGCCGTCATCTTTTCGACCCATACCATACCAAATGTCCAACCTACAGGCTACTATTATTGGTGGGGAAGCGACAGACAAGAACCCCTGCATACTTGGCACTCCCCAGTATGCCTCAAGGACCATATGCCAGATACACATAGTTAAAGTATGTATGTGCGTGCGAGTCTAAATAAACTCCGATACGGATCTGTATGTAGCTCCTTACTAGTATACAAATTAGAGAAGCCATTTTTTCCGTGGTTATCACGCTGTGGGTATCTTACATACTGCCATATCTAGCACGGTAAGGAAGCAGACGGGCAGGGTCTCGTTGCTTTATACAAGCGAATGGTATCTCATTACCTGAGTAGTTCTCTCAATTTTCCCAACCAGAGTCACAAGTGACTCTCGATCATGCCTTCTCACCTCACCCCAAAGCCGCTCATATTATTCGCAGCGACTTCAGTTCGGGACTGGTAGATCAGAACGTACGAAGTACCGGGGGAGCCGCTCAATCGAGTATTTTAAAGCCGACCTCGGCATATCAGACTATACCTATACCCTTCCGTACTCGTTACGTAAGCTAAGCGAATCACCTGAGGGGATCCCGGTATACAACTCCTGATAAGTACGGATACCTGGGCTATGTTACCGAAGCTTTGCATCTCTCCTTGGAGGGGGCTGTGCACGCCTATCCAAACGTCGGAAAAAGCAGATGGCAAAAGAGGCAATGCTGGGAAACTGCCATCCTCCCACAATAACCTCAATCAGACTCCAATGCCGTGCCACTTAAACTATGCCCCCCGCACATCGATATGCCAGACCGAATCTCCTTTCATGCTATCGCGTCGCCAAAGGATCACCAGCACTCCACACCCCCTCCCCGCGGGGAAAGTCGACCCTATACATCCCTAAATACGCGCAGGGTACATCCACCCCTGTCTCCTCCCCACCCACACCTTTCCCAACCGCATCTACACTCCCAGAATCTGATTTCCCCCAAATATCGCAGCGCGGGGCCTGTCGGCAGGGGCTTTAGTTGCGCGCGGATTGGTCAGGGTGCTGCTTGGGGGGGTTCGGGGGTTTTGGAAAGAGACGGAGATGGGGGCGGTAATGTGTTTGTTGGGGACACCACATCGTTACGAGTTGCGGAAGAAACCATCCAAGCTATAAATTACAATACTATGGAGATTCAGCGTGTATACTACCATATACACATCCATCGTGCAAAATGGGCTAGGGACACAAAACGTCAACCAGCTACATGCAGACTTGTCGCTCTTCTGATCCACTTGCCAATTTTGGGTGAGTTGAACAAAATACGTTTTCCAGTCCAACAACCTTTTTACTGACCAATTTCAGCAGCCGAATACGGCCCAATATGCCATTAATGCAAACACATGATTAATCACAAGCACTAGAAAGGAAGGGTGGACACTGCTCGTGAGGGGAGAAATCAAGGACTGACTGCTGGGTGTAAGCAGGTGATGGAATATCTTCAAGAGGGGTGAATACGACTGCCCTCATCCAGCTACTGCAGTGGCGGAGTATTAATAGCTGATTTGTACCTCTGCCCGAGTACCGATATTCCAGAATTTTCGACAAACTTGGCTGCTGCTACGTGGATGCAGGGGGGGGGGCAGCGCCGGAATCCAATTAGCACCGTCATGACAATTACACAGGCCTACAAGTTATACACGTCTGGCAACAGATGACCGGAATGGGGACAGAAAAATTCATCAGTGCAATTTTAATATCTGCCCTCGCACAATAATCTTGAGATCCGTAGTTGCGCTTGAAGCTGACCTAAGCTGCTTTGGGGACCACCAAGATTCTCAATAATGCGCAAACCATCCTGAACTGTGAAATTTTGAAGTATCGCCATCACAAAACACAGCATGGTATCGGGATATTCGCGACCATAAAACATCTACGATCTCCAAACATCCATGACCTTGGGTATTCATGACCTCATCGGCACGGGGATGGGGCTCGCATGTTTTTGTGGCTACCCAAGGGTGATCTGGTCTTTACTGCAGGCTGGCGTAGGTGATATTTTCTTACTCCAGATACAGTTCGCCAACAACCTGGTTGGGCAGGGGCAAAGGTCTATTAATTGTTTGGGAATAGAGGGACAGGACGAGAATGTAGGCATAGGATCAGGCAATCTATATGCATTGAGGCAGGCAGACAGGAAGTGGGAGAGGCGAGCGGCTCTACTTACCTTTTAATGTTTATCAGGATTCAGGAACGACCGTATGGGGGCGGCTTTTTCAAATAACAGCCGGAGAGCGCGGAGGTAATAACCCCATTTTACTAACAGGGCCCCCAGGAGGAGGATTCCCTGTCCCCCGGAGGTTCTACCACCAGCCTCCGGAGATATTAATGTACCTGGAATTACCGGGATCTCTACGCCACCACAACGAAACCGTCTCGGGGGTCGACCGCTCCCAATGAAGGTTCCGTCAAAGGTTCCAGGCCGCCGCATAGCTTAAGGCTGATCAGGCGTATAGACTGGAAGAAAAAAAAAAAAAAAACGAAACCGTCTACATCGCCCAACATAATAGTCTTTGAGTTTGCGCACAAAGACTGATGAGAGAACCAATTTTCGCAATGGCTGCGAGGTGAAGGTCAAAGTTGTTGGCTATAATCGCCGTCAAGAGTCTTGTTGATAGCTTTAATGTTTTCAGTGAAGTGAAATTGTTCAATCAGCTAAAATATGATAATCAATAAAAATATTACATGAGCAAATGAACACTAAAGGGTGATCTCGTGCACTAAAGTATCTCTTGCCGACTCTTCCTATCTGTCCCGAAGACTTCAATGCTCCCCCTAATATTTAAGGATAGTATGCATGCCTAGTCTGGTTATGCGTGCCATTAGTTCGAATGTCAACCTTCAATTACATATCCCTCGGATCAAGACTATCGCATATCTACACATTGTGAAATAAAAATACACGATTTCTTAGAAAGTTAGTGACAGTTCAGACTTCCTATATATATGTTCTAGGGTCGCTCGCGGGCAGCATACTCACTATGCCTGTCGCGGGCAATTAATATAATTTCTCAATTTGGTAGATGTCAATTGACCAAAAACTCTCTGCTACACTCAAAACTCTCCCTGTGAAATTGTTTTTTTGACCGACCCTATCCACATCACGTACCCCTCCTTTGGATCAGTGGGAGACGAGACAGCAGACATTGAACAAGAGGAGAATTCTGGAAAAAAATTACCTCAAGCCCGCCAATTGATGAAGAACATGCTGGTGACGTTAACAACTCATCATCTTCATCTCTGGTGGTGAATGGGATGGAGAGGAGGTGCTGGGGCTATTGCTACCGTAGAAATCCACGTATAAGAAACGTTTCTTATACTATAGCGGAGGGGAGGTATTTGGAAAATTACCCACGGACTGTTACTTTGAAAAGCATTAACGGCAATGAGCGCACAGTATGTAATCCGCTGCGTACAAGACTATTCACCTTTATCTGACAATACTGCTGGGATATCTTATCCTTTTCATTACCAAAGCGTTGGGTGTACTCCGTACAGGCTTTGAAAACCCCCAAAATTGAAAGCCCCCGTTCCCTCAACGTCAGGACTGACTTTATCACCGGAGGAATAGATGACAGTTGGAGGCCGAATTGCATGTTCAGTTCGACAGGTCAGCAAGCGCCACGAGTACCGCTGTATAAACAGGACACCCTACTATTCTCTGTACTTGGGTCTTCCCCTCGGAGGAGACAAATTCCAGTTGAGATTTGTAGATAAATTTGCGTTTATGTAATTCTCGCCGAAAGAACTACCAAAATAGCTACTATCGTTAGATACATACTACATGAACTGGACTACAGCATTTGACTGCTCAACGACAGGCCGAGCGTTTTGACCCAACCTGCTTCGCCTCTGTGTCTACCAGCCCACCTGCAGCTAACCAACCCTCATGGGCTAGGCTATCTCGTTGAGCAGTCAAATGCTGTAGTCTAAATAGTATACAAAATTTGAAAAGCAAGTTTTCTTCATTGCGCCCACAGGTAAACTTGAACGGTTAGTTTTCGTCTCGGTATGGCGTCATGACGATCGTTGGGGGAACCACAAACAAGACCCCTGTAGCAAAGTGCATCATATGGACACGGGCTCCTGATCTATGCTTGGTAGACATCTCCACCTCTAAGCCCCCATTTCCGTTTATTTATAACGACTTTAGTTCGAGACTGTCGGACTAGGGAGCAGAGAAGATTAAATTCATCCTGTCTTTTATTCATCTAGATCTGTTACCTCAATACTGGTTACGTAAGCTGAGTCCAAACCATGTGTATCAGCGCTAATGACAGGAGAAGCCATCCAAAGGTTGGAGAAAACATACATCCGCAGATCACAAAGAGTCTCTATTCAATGAGCGGTGTATGTACCCTCCTCCGAGAATAGCCTCAATCAGGCTACCAATGCCGCGCCGCCTCTGTCAGATAAACTATGCACACATCGATATGCCAAACTGAAGCTCTATTCCTCGTTACCTCGTTCACCATCCCCACCCGCCCCCAAAACGCGCACAATAAACCCTCCGCCTCTTCCATCTCCCCACCCGCAACTCCCCCAACACCTCCATAATCATGATATTCCCAAATACCGCGACACGGGGCTTGAGAGGGTTGGTAGTGGAGGTTAGTTGTAATTAGTTAGGCGTGGGTTGGTCAAGATGTTCTTGGGGCGGCGGAGGTGATTGCCGGGGGGCGGGGGCGGAGTGCCGGACGGAGGGTATTGTGGGGAGGGGT
>Ga0307511_10001752_pt1 | contig 22835 bp, 17 predicted proteins | sample 13_EM_MG_FD_200266 | JGI IMG/M metagenome (GOLD analysis project Ga0307511, IMG submission 200266) | Populus trichocarpa ectomycorrhiza microbial communities from riparian zone in the Pacific Northwest, United States - 13_EM | ecosystem: Host-associated > Plants > Roots > Unclassified | place... | reverse complement strand
TGGCGCCGCTGCCCGAGTTGACGGTGATGAAGGAGCTCATGTAGCCGCCCGCGTTCAGGCTGGCGTTGTTCAGCGCCACGCCGTTGCCCGATACCGCGATCGAGGCGCCGGCTTCGGAAGACTGGGCGCTCAGCGTCCCGCCCAGCGAGACCTGCCCGGAGGCCTGCACGTTCAGGCTGGTGCCGGCCGCGCCGCTGGCGGTCAGGCTGGCGCCGTCGTGCACGGTGACGTTGCCGTTCACCGCGGCCAGGCGCAGGCTGGAGGCGGGCGCGCCGGAGAGGCCGCCCACGTCGATGCTGCCGGCCACGTCCACATCGCCGCCGTCGGCCGACAGATACACGTCGCCGTTTTTCATCGACACGCCGGCGGCGCGGATCACGCCGTTCTGGTTCACCACCGCGCCGGCCAGCGCATTGGCCACGCCCGCGCTCATCTGCACGCTGCCGCCGTCGGCGATCAGCTGGCCGTTGTTGGTGGCGTAGGCGTTGTTGGCCAGGGCCTTCTGGTCGACCGTGAAGGTGAGCAGCTGGTTGCTGTCGAAGGAGACGGTGATTTTCTCGCCCACGCCCAGGCCCACCTTGCCGGAGGGCGAGGTGATCACGCCGGTGGCGCCGTTCACCACCTGCTCGCCGAACAGGGCGGCGAAGCCGCCGCTGGCGGTGGTGATGGTGCCGTTGTTGACCACCTGGCCGAAGGGCGAGCCGCTGCCCTTGTTGAACACGTAGGTGCCGGCCATGAAATTGTTGTCGGTGATGTCCAGGGTCGAGGCGATCAGGCCGCCGACGTTGACGTTGGCGGTGGCGGAAAAGAACACGCCGTTCGGGTTGACCAGGAAGATCTGGCCGTTGGCCAGCAGGTTGCCGCTGATGTCGCTGGAGCTGCCGCCGGTGACGCGGTTCAGGGTCACCGCGGTCGAGGAGGGCTGGGCGAATTGCACCACGTTGCCGTTGCTGATCGAAAAGCTGCTCCAGTTGATCACCGCCTTGTTGCTGGTGACGTTGACCAGGGTGCCGTTGAGCGACGGCGACATGATGGTGGCCGAGCCCTGCACCACGGTGCCGCCGGTGGGCAGGTCGGCCAGGGCGCAGTCGGCGCTAGAGGCCAGTGCGACCGCCACTGCCCAGGCCAGCTTGCGGGCCTGCGGCGGACGGGTAGCCCGGTGGGTGTTGGTTGCGTGGTTGGCGTGGCTTGCGTTCTTCATCGCGTTTTCTCCGGGGCCTGGGATACGTCGGCCAGGGCAGCCGACGCGCTCTCAGTGCTACAACGGCAGCCGACGCGGGAACTTAAGAATTTTTTACATTCTCCCGGGATGGGCGGGAGCAGATTTGCGGGAATCCGCGCCAGACCGGCGGGAAGGCGCCCCGGCGCGGGCGCGCCGGGGGTGCCGCAGCCGAGCTAGAACAGCCAGACGCCGGAGATCCAGATGCGCGAACGGTGGCCGTCGGTGGCAACGTCGCTGCCGAGGGCGCGCGCGTAGTCGAGCTTGATGCGGAAGCGGTCGTGCGTCACGCCGACGGTGATGCCGGCACCGGACAGGCTGTCGCGGTAGCCGGGCAGCATGGGCTGGCGCAGGCGCATCCAGCCGTGGTCGAAGAACACACCCACGTAGCTTTGGGTTCCGTAAAAGCGGAAGCGACGGCGCAGTTCGGTGACCGACAGCAGGCCTGCGTCGCCGCGCACCTGGGCGATCGGGAAGGCGCGCACCGAGTCCGGGCCGCCGAGGCTGAACTTCTCGGTATCCGGCAGGGTGTCCGAACTCATGGTGCCGGCGATGCGCTGGGAGATCTCGAAATCGCCGTAGATCGGGCGCGCGTGGGTGATGTCCAGGTCGGCCTTGGCGCGGATGCCGCGCCCGGCGGTGCCCGGCGCATCCTCGCCGCGGCCGTTGCTGGTGAAGGTGGCCACGCCGCTGGTCAGGCCGCCGCCGCGCAGGGTGTAGCCGGTCAGGCTGGTGTAGCCGGCCCGCACGTTGACCCCGCCCAGGGATTGGCCGAGCGCTTGTTGGTGGGTGCGCACATCGCGTACGCCCAGGTTCCAGGTCAGGCTGGTGGCGCGGGTGCGGATCCAGGCGTAACTGGCCGAGGCGTCGCGGGTGATCGAGGTGCCGGACAGTTCCAGCGGCGCGAGGGCGCCGGCGACGCGGTATTTGATGCGCGCGGCGGCCAGGTTGAGGCGCCAGGCCGGGGCGATCGGGAAATCATAGGCGATGCGTCCCAGGCCGAGCAGGCCGCCCTCGGACTCGATCAGGCGGAAGTTGGCGTGGTCACCGAAGCCGAGCGGGTTGTAGGCGTCGATCGACAGGTCGGCGCGGGTGCGGCCAAGTTCCGGGCTGCCGTAGTTGTTCAGGCCGGCGGCGGCGCGCCAGCGGCGTTCGGTGATGTCGATGTCCAGGTTCGTGGTGCCGGGGCGCTCGCCGGGCGCGAGGGTGCCGCGCGCGGTCACGCCGGGCAGCTCGTTGAGCAGCAGCAGGCTGCGCTCCATCTCTTCCGTGGTGAGCGCGGGCTGCGCCTGCAGGGACTTGAGGTAGGACTTGATGCGTTCGTCGGAATAGCGGGTATTGCCGATGATGCGCAGGCTCTCCAGGCGGCCTTCGATGATGTCGATGCGCACTTCGCCGTCGCGGACCTTCTGCGCCGGTACCACGGCGCTGGCCACCAGGTAGCCGTCGGCGCGCATGCGCTCGGTGATGCGTTCGGCCACCTCCTGCAGCTCGGCCAGCGACATGACGGGCTTGAGATAGGGTTTGGCGATCGCCTCGAGCTGGTCCTGCTTGTACAGCGAGTTGCTGCTGAAGACGATGCGGCTGACCTGCACCTGCGCTTTCAGGCGCGGCGGCAGGGCGGGGCGCGGGGTGACGTTGGGGGCGGGCGGCGTGCCGGGAGTGATGCGCGGTGCTTCGCGCAGGAAGTCCTCGGCCACGCCGGGGGTGACCGGGCCCGCCGCGGTGGTCTGGGCGCCGACCGAAGGGGCCAGGCACAACAGCGACGCCGCCGTCAGGCCGCGCAATCGCGTTCTTGCTACCATTTTTATTTACTCCTTGTTCCGCTGCTTTTGGTCGGCGATCAACAAAACTTATTGCCTAGCAGTCTAAGGAGCGGGGGAGGCTTTCAATGCGCGGTTAAACGGCAGCAAAGCGCGGCAGTTTTTACAATTGCCGAATTTGTACAGTCACGCTGTTTGGGGTGCATGGATTGCTCATGTTTTTCGGAATACACCACGGTGGCGGTGCTCTGCCGGGGCCTGCGCCGGTAACGATGGATTCGTGATGCCCGCGCCCACAACGGCGTCCGGGATGCCCGAAACAGGGATTGGCATGCGGGTGATGCGCGCGCCGGGGAGTGCGCGCAGGATTGGGACTGTCAGACTGTCCGCGCCCGGAAGGGCGGGTGCCTTACGCCTGGCCGAGAGAGGCGCGCGGCTTGGAGGGCAGGCCGCTGATGCCGTCGGCGTTGTACAGGCTGGGCAGGCCGGCGATCGAGGCCAGGCCGGCCCAGCGGGCGCGTACGTAGGCGTGCTGGGTGGCGACGAATTCGCCGTTGCGCAGATTCGATGCTTGCGCCTGGCGCAGCAGGGTGTCGAGGCGTTCGCGCTGCGGCGCGGCCAGGCGGGTGCGCGCCATCGGGTCGAGCATTTTGAGCAGGCGCAGCTTGTGGCTGGCGGCGACGCTCACGGCGTCGGCATCGCCGGCTTCCAGCGCGCTGAACTCGGTGTCCAGGATCTCGAGCAGCTGCCCGGCCAGCGCGAACTGCTGTTCGGCGTTCTGGCTTTGCGGCATATCGATCAGGCGCAGGGACACGGACATGGGCGGCTTTGGGCGGACGGTTAGTGGCGGTTGCCGAACAGTTCGTGGACGCTGGAGATCAGCTTGTCGGCCACCGCTTCGGAGTTCACCTGGAACTTGCCGTCGCGGATCGCCTGCTTGATGGTCTCCACTTTGCTTGCGTCGAAATCGCTCTCCACGCCGCTGCTGGACTCCAGCGCATGCAGGCGCGCGGACAGGTCGGACAGGCGCACCGGGGCCGAGTCGGCCGTCTGGTCGGTGGCCTTGGCGCTGCCGCTCTTGGCCGTCGCCTTGCCATTGGTCGACAGGACGCTTGCGGGGTCGGTAGATCCGTTGATTTTCATGATTACGCTCCAAAAAGGGCTGGTCGCATCCCGGCATTTTGCCGGGCGCGGCGAACCGCATATTCCGGGTTTACGGCGCCTCTGGGAATAACTTTAACCCGGATAAGCATGGATTTACAGCCTCATTTCCACCACCCGGCCGGCCCGGGCGATGCCCTGGACGATCCGGCCGGCTTCGGTTTGCACCCGTACCGGCTGGCCTTCGGCGGCATTGCCGATGGCTCGCCCGGAGGTGGAAATGTTGAATCCTTCGCCGGTATAGACCACGCGGACGCTGTCGCCGGCGCCGATCGCGGGCGGGGCGCGGAAGTAGTCCTGGCGCAGCACCTGGCCGCTGGCGATCATCCGGGTGGTGTTCTTGCCTTCGAGCTGGCGCGGGTCGGAGATCGCCACGCCCGGCTCCTTGGTGAATTCGACTTCCTGCAGGGCGACGTCATCGCGGCCGACCGGCTGGCCGAACGGCAGCGAACGCGTGGCCACCAGGGCCTGGCCATATACCTTGACTTCGACCGGCAGGAACACGCTCCAGCTCGAGCCTTCGATACAGCGCAGGCCGAGTTGGGCACGGCCCCACAGGCGCATGCCGGCGGGAATATAGGGTTCGACGCGGCCGCAGGGGCCCAGTTTAAGGCGCTCGTCCAGGCTGCCGATGGAAATTTCCACGCGCCCGGGCAGGCCGGCGGTGGCTTTCTCCAGATACAGCTTGAGCGCGTCTTCCGGGCGGCCGGCGCCGGCATAGGCGCTGCCCACCGCCAGCAGGCCGCCGGCGAGCAGGGCGGCGGCCAGCAGCAAGGCTTGCAGGAGCCTGAATTTCACGGAGTCGCGCAGTTTCATGGGATGCCGCCTTTGGCCGGAACGGGGTAATAACGGCAGCTTACCGGCGGACTTTAGGGGGCAAGGGTGGAAAAGCCGGAAGAAATCACGCTTATTCCGGTGAAGGGCGGACTCAAGCTTTTGGTGAAATTGCCGCCATGAGCCCGAATACCCGCATTGATGCGGGGAGCGGGGGTTTCCACCAAGCGAGCCGCACATGATAGGTAAATTGGATCAGGCCTTGTCGTTCCAGAGCACGGCACTCAAGCTGCGCTCCGAGCGCCAGCAGATGCTGTCGGCCAACATCGCCAACGCGGACACCCCCAATTACAAGGCGGTGGACTTCGATTTCAGCAATGCCCTCAAAAGCGCTACCGGCAGCCTGGATGCTTCTTCCAGCCAGGTCGGCCTGTCCACGACCGCCGACGGCCACAACGGCGGTGGCGGGGTTGGCGCCGGCAGCCTGCCGGTGCGCATTCAATACCGCACCGCCTCGCAAGGCTCGGTCGATGGCAACACCGTCGAAATGGATGCCGAACGCGCCCAGTTCGCCGAGAACGCGGTGCGCTATGAAGCCGCGCTCAAGTTCCTTAACGGCCAGATCAAGACAATGTTGAGCGCTGTTCAGGGTTAAGGGAAGGATTAAAGGGAAAAACCATGTCGCTGTTTTCCGCATTCCAGATCGCCGGCTCCGGCGCCACCGCCCAGGGCCAGCGCCTCAACGTGGTGGCCTCCAACCTGGCGAACGCCGATTCGGCCGCCGGCCCCGACGGGCAGACCTACAAGGCGCGCCAGGTCGTGTTCGAAGCCGTGCAGGCCAAGGACGGCGTGCAGGGCGCGCAGGGCGTGCGGGTGCAGCAGGTCACCACCGACAATTCGCCGGCGCGCCGCGTCCATGATCCGAAGAACCCCCTGGCCGATGCCGAGGGCTACGTCTCGCTGCCCAACGTCAGCGTGGCCGAGGAGATGGTCAACATGATCTCGGCCGCGCGCGGCTACGAGAACAACATCGAAGTGATGAACACCGCCAAATCGCTGCTGCTCAAGACCCTGCAGCTGGGCAACTAAAGGAAACATGTCATGACCACCGCCGTAGGCAACAGCTCTTCCAGCACCGGCACCGGCAGCACGGGCAGCAGCAGCTCGTCCACCAGCGCCGCCGCCACCCAGGACAAGTTCCTCAACCTGCTGGTCGCGCAACTGAAGAACCAGGACCCGCTCTCGCCGATGGACAACGCCCAGGTGACCAGCCAGCTGGCGCAGATCAACACGGTGCAGGGCATCGAATCGCTCAACACCACCCTGCAGACCCTGATGGGCAGCTACAGCACCTCGCAGTCGATGCAGGCCGCCTCGATGGTGGGCCGCTACGTCTTCACCGACGGCAACAAGATGAACCTGGCCGACGGCGCCGCCGTGGCCGGCTTCACCCTCGATTCGCCGGCCGACAAGGTCACCATCACCGTGACCTCGCCGAGCGGCCAGGTGGTGCACACCGCGACCATGGCTAACCTGGACGCCGGCACCAACACCTTCCAGTGGGACGGCAAGACCGACAGCGGCGCCGCCTCGGCCGCCGGCCAGTACACCTTCACGGTCGCGGCCACCAACCAGGGACAAAAGGTCACTTCCACGCCGCTGGCCGTCAGCATGGTCGACAGCGTGATCAACAATGCCAGCGGTCCCCTGCTGCATACGTCCACGGGTTCGGTGACCTGGGACAAAGTCAAGCAAGTCATGTAAGGATGCGGTGAACAAAGTCCCGAAAAACGCAAGCCGCCTGATCCGGCCTTCCGCGGAATCGGGAGTTGCGAAACGCAAATGAGGGGGCATGGCCCGCTTGGTTTGCAATGAGGTAACCAGGAGAAAGCACGATGAGTTTTCAGCAAGGTTTGAGCGGCCTGAACGCCGCCTCCAAGAATCTGGACGTGATCGGCAACAACGTTGCCAACGCGAGCACGGTGGGCTTCAAGGGCTCGCGCGCCGAGTTCGCCGACGTGTATGCCAATTCGATGGGCGGCTCGTCCGCCACCAACGTCGGCATCGGCACCAATCTGGCCGCGGTGTCCCAGCAGTTCACCCAGGGCAACATCAGCGTGACCAACAATCCGCTGGACGTGGCGATCAACGGCAACGGCTTCTTCCGCCTGTCCAACAACGGTACCGTCACGTACACGCGCAACGGCCAGTTCCAGCTCGACAAGCAAGGCTACCTGGTCAATTCCAGCGGCCAGAACCTGACCGGCTATCCGGCCAACACCTCGGGTGGGGTCACCACCTCGGCGCCGGTCAACCTGCAGGTCTCGTCCGCCGACCTCGACCCGGCCACCACCACCACCGCTACCGCGACCGTCAACCTGGACTCGCGCGCCACCGCAGTGAGCAGCGCCGCGTTCAACATGAACGACTCGACCACCTACCAGGGCGCCACTTCGATGTCGGTCTACGACAGCCTGGGCAACGCCCATACCCTGTCGATGTATTTCGTCAAGACCGCCGCCAACTCCTGGGACGTGTACGGGGCGAATGACGGCGCGCAGATCGGCGCGGCGCCGATCGGCCAGGTCAACTTCACCTCTTCCGGCGCGATCGACACCACCACCACGACCATGCCGCTGGCCCTGAACCTGCCGGTCACCAGCGGCGCGGCCGCGATCAACATGAACCTGGACCTGACCGGCTCGACCCAGTTCGGCAGCGCGTTCGGCGTCAACAGCCTGACCCAGGACGGCTACACCGCCGGCAAGCTGACCGGCTACGCGATCGCCGCCGACGGCACCATCACCGGCCGCTATTCGAACGGCCAGACCCGCGCCCAAGGCCAGATCGCGATGGCCAACTTCACCAACCCGCAAGGCCTGGCCAACCTGGGCAACAACCAGTGGGGCGAGACCGCCTCATCCGGCCCGCCGCTCACCGGCGCGCCCGCCAGCGGCAACCTCGGCGTGCTGCAGTCCGGCGCCACCGAAGACGCCAACATCGACCTCACCGCCGAACTGGTCAACATGATCACCGCGCAACGCGTCTACCAGGCCAATGCGCAGACCATCAAGACCCAGGACTCGGTGATGCAGACCCTGGTCAACCTGCGTTAACCGGGTAGGGAGCCGAGCACGCCATGGACCGTATGATCTACACCGCGATGAGCGGCGCGAAAAGCATGATGCAGCGCCAGGACGTGCTCGCCAACAACCTGGCCAACATCAACACGCCCGGCTACCGCGCCGAGACGGTGGCCTTCCGGGTCGCGCCGATGGAAGGCCCCGGCCTGCCGACGCGCGCCTTCTCCGCCGAATCGACCCCCGGCGCCGACTTCAGCCCCGGCGTGATCACCACCACCGGCCGCCCGCTCGATGTAGCGGTGACCGGCAAGGGCTGGCTCACCGTGCAGGCGGCCGACGGTACCGAGGCCTACACCCGCAACGGCGGCATGGAAGTCGACGACCAGGGCGTGCTGCGCACCCAGAACGGCCTGGCCGTCCTGGGCGACGGCGGCCCGATCGCGGTGCCGCCCGGCAACAGCGTGGCGATCGCCGCCGACGGCACCGTCTCGGCGATTCCCCTGTCCGGCCCGAAGACGCCGATCGCCCTGGGCCGCTTGAAGCTGGTCAACCCGCCCGCCACCGACATCACCCGCAGCGCCGACGGCCTGTTCCGCCTCAAGGGCGGCGCCGCCGCCGAGCTCGACACCACCGTGCGCATCGCCTCCGGCAGCATCGAAGGCAGCAACGTCAACGCGGTAGAGGCGATGACCGGGATGATCTCCCTGGCGCGCCAGTTCGAAATGCAGATGAAACTGCTGCAGACCGCGGAAAGCAATGCCCGTAAAGGCTCTTCGGTCCTGGCGTCCAATTCCTAAAGGAAACACTGAACAAGTCCCAGAGCTGGGGAGAAGCAAAGCCTGCCTCTCTCTGGAATCAGGGGTTGCGAAACGTGAGTGAGGGGGGCGTAGCCCACTTAATCAGTATTTCTTAAAGAGTGTGTGTCGGGCGGCGCGCCGCCCGGGACAATCGGCGCCTTTCCGGCGTCCGCGGGCACTCCATCGGCCCGGCCCGGGCACCACCCGCTCAATTCCTGAGCAGCCATGGCGGGCCCGCCGCCCTAAAGAAATCCGCCGTCCGGCCGATGCGGAAATAAGGGGCGAAATCCCGTGTTATTCGGGGATGCCCAACCCTAAAGTCGTGAGGAAATGCTGCATTGAGATGCGATGCCCATATTGGGCCCATCGAACCCGTACGCAGCATGTTTACACGACGAGGCAACGCATGATCCGCTCCCTCTGGATAGCCAAGACCGGCCTGGACGCGCAGCAAACCCAGCTCGATGTGATTTCCAACAACCTGGCCAACGTCAGCACCAATGGCTTCAAGCGCTCGCGCGCGGTGTTCGAAGACCTGCTGTACCAAAACCTGCGCCAGCCCGGCGCGCAATCGTCGCAGACCACTACGGTGCCCACCGGCCTGTTGATCGGTACCGGCGTGCGTCCCGTCGCCACCGCGCGCATGCACACGCAAGGCAGCCTGCAGCAGACCGGCAACAACCTGGACCTCGCCATCAACGGCCAGGGCTTCCTGCAGGTGCAGATGCCCGACGGCACCGTCGGCTACACCCGCGACGGCAGCCTGCACCGCGACGCCAACGGCGTGGTGGTGACCTCCAACGGCTATGCGCTGCAGCCTTCCATCACGATCCCGGCGAACGCGCAGACCATCACCATCGGCAGCGACGGCACGGTCGGCGTCACCGTGCCCGGCAACGCCGCGGTGCAGACCCTGGGCAACATCCAGCTCGCCAACTTCGTCAACCCGGGCGGCCTGCAGTCGCTCGGCCAAAACCTGTACGCCGAGACCGCGGCCTCGGGCACGCCCCAGACCAGCGCGCCCGGCACCAACGGGACCGGCGTGCTCAACCAGGGTTATGTCGAGACCTCCAACGTCAACGTCGTCGAAGAAATGGTCTCCATGATCCAGACCCAGCGCGCCTACGAGATCAACTCGAAGGCGATCCAGACCTCCGACCAGATGCTGCAGCGACTGACCCAGCTGTAATTCCGGCCCTCCGACATGAAACCAGCCAACATGACCTCTCTGTCCTCCTTCTTCTCTTTCTCGCGCCTCTCCTTCGCGCGTGCCGCCATTGCCATCGGCGCCGTGCTGACCGCCGCCTGCGCGCCCCTGCCCAAGGTCGACATCGCCCATCCGACCACCGCCAAGCCGGCGCCCGTGCCGCGTCCCGCGGCGGCCAACGGCGCGATCTACCAGTCGGTCGCCTATCGCCCGCTGTTCGAGGACAACCGCCCGCGTTTCGCCGGCGACATCCTGACCATCAACATCAGCGAAAAGCTCGCTGCCTCGTCTTCCAAGAATTCGAGCGTCAACAAGGTCGGCTCGACCTCCACCGACGCCACCAACATCCAGCTGCCGATCGGCGTGCTGCAGGGACTGAACAGCATGTCGGTCTCCGGCGGTTCGAGCAACAAGTTCGACGGCAAGGGCTCGTCGGATGCCGCCAATACCTTCAGCGGCACCATCACCGTCACGGTGATCGACGTGCTGGCCAACGGCAACCTGGTGGTGGCCGGCGAGAAGCAACTGGGCACCAACCGCGAAGTCGAGTTCATCCGCTTCTCCGGCGTGGTCAACCCGGCGCAGATTCAGCCCGGCAACGTGGTCTCCTCCACGCAAGTGGCCGACGCGCGCATCGAGCTGCGCGGCCAGGGCCAGGTGGACGAAGCCGCCGTGATGGGCTTCCTGGGCCGCTTCTTCCTCTCCTTCCTGCCGTTCTGAGCGCGGAGAGCACGATGCACGCCACCCTGCGTAACGGATTGCTCTGGATCCTGCTGCTGTGCGGCGCCGGCATGCTTGCCGCCGGCCCGGCACGCGCCGAACGAATCAAGGACGTCGCCTCGGTCCAGGGCGTGCGCAACAACCAGCTGATCGGCTACGGCCTGGTCGTGGGCCTGGACGGCACGGGCGACCAGACCACCCAGACCCCGTTCACCACCCAAAGCCTGGCCACCATGCTGCAGCAACTGGGCGTCACCCTGCCCACCGGCACCAACCTGCAGCTCAAGAACGTCGCCGCCGTGATGGTGACCGCGCAACTGCCCGCCTTCGCGCAACCGGGGCAGCCGCTCGACATCACCGTCTCCTCGATGGGCAATGCCAAGAGCCTGCGCGGCGGCACCTTGCTGATGACGCCCCTGAAGGGCGCCGATGGCCAGATCTACGCGATGGGCCAGGGCAACATGGTGGTGGCCGGCGCCGGTGAATCGGCCGGCGGCAGCAAGGCGCAGATCAACCATCTCTCCGCCGGCCGCGTGCCGAACGGCGCGACGGTGGAACGCGCGGTCGCCAGCTCGTTCGCCAACGGCGATACCCTGCGCATCGAACTGCACGCCACCGACTTCGGCACCGCGCGTCGCGTCGCCGATGCCATCAACGACCGCATGGGCAGCGGCACCGCCCAGGCCCTGGACGGCCGCGTGATCCAGGTGCGCGCCCCGCAGTCGCCCGACAACCGCGTCGCCTTCATGGCGCAACTGGAAAACCTGAACGTCAACGTGGTGGCGGGCGCCGCCAAGATCATCGTCAATGCGCGCACCGGCTCGGTGGTGATGAACCAGGCCGTCACGCTCGAAGCCTGCGCGGTGGCCCACGGCAACCTGTCGGTCACCGTCAACTCCACCCCGCAGGTGAGCCAGCCGTCGCCGCTCTCGCAAGGCCAGACCGTGGTCACCGAGAAGGCCGACATCCAGATCAAGTCCGACCCCGGCAAGCTGGTCATGCTGGAGGCCGGCGTCAAGCTCTCCGACGTCGTCAAGGCTCTCAACACCCTGGGCGCGACCCCGCAGGACCTGCTGGCGATCCTGCAGGCGATGCAGGCCTCCGGCGCATTGCGCGCCGAGCTGGAGATCATCTGAGATGACCGCCGCTTCTGCCTCCACCTCTGCCTCCGCCTCCACCGTTGCCAACAGCGCCACCAGCGCATTCGCCCTCGATACCAAGGGGCTGGATGCGCTCAAGCGCAAGTCGCGCGACATGAGCGCGGACGGGCAGAAGCAGGCGCTCAAGCAGGCGGCCGGGCAGTTCGAGGCGGTGTTCATGAACATGCTGCTCAAAAGCATGCGCGACTCCCTGCCGAAAGACGGCATGACCGAGTCCGACACCACGCGCACCTACACCAGCATGCTTGACCAGCAGATGTCGCAAAAGCTGTCGGACAAGGGCATGGGCCTGGCCGACATGATCGTCAAGCAGCTCGACCGCAAGCTGGTCGACCCGGCCGCGCTGAAAGATATGCAGACCGGCGCCGCCGGCACCATGAGCACCCTGCAGCGCCTCAAGTCGGCGACTTCCGCCGCCAGTTCTTCAAGTAGCTCCAGTGGAGCGGGCAGCGTTTCCAGCGCGCCGCTGTCCGGCGCCCCCAAGGATTTCGTGCAGGCGCGCTGGGCCGATGCCCAGGCCGCCGAGCAGTCCACCGGCGTGCCGGCCCAGTTCATCCTCGGCCAGGCCGCGCTCGAATCGGGCTGGGGCAAGCGCGACATCAAGTACGCCGACGGCAGCACCAGCCACAACCTGTTCGGCATCAAGGCCACCGGCAACTGGAAGGGCGCCACCGTCGACGCGGTGACCACCGAATATGTCGGCGGCGTGGCGCGCAAGGTGACGGAGAAATTCCGCGCCTATTCCTCCTATGCCGAGAGCTTCGCCGATTACGCCAAGCTGCTCACCACCAGCCCGCGCTACGCCAAGACGCTCACCGCAGGCACCGACGCGGCCAAGTTCGCGAGCAACCTGCAGCAGGCCGGCTATGCCACCGACCCGAACTACGCGAAAAAACTCACCAGCGTGATCCAGCAGACCCTGCGCGCGGTCGCGTAAGGGCACCTAAGGACCAGCGAGGAAAAGCCAATGGGCATACTCAGCATCGGAGTCTCGGGATTGAACGCCGCGCAAGCCGGCATCTCGACCACTTCGCACAACATCAGCAACGTCAACACCGACGGCTATTCGCGCCAGACCACGGTGCAGACCACCAATACGCCGCAGTTCACCGGCGTGGGCTATCTCGGCCAGGGCACCAGCGTGTCCACCGTCAAGCGCCTGTACAACGATTTCCTGTCGGCGCAGACCCGCGAAGCGCAGGCGCAATCGAGCCAGCTCTCCACCCTGTCGGGCCAGATGCAGAACATCGACAACCTGCTGGCCGATACGCAGGTGGGCCTGGCCCCGGTGATGGACGGCTTTTTCTCCGCCGTCAGCACCCTGTCGTCCAACCCTTCGGATGCCGCCGCGCGCCAGACCCTGATCTCCGCCGGCCAGACCCTGGCGACGCGCTTTCGCGACCTCTCCACGCAGCTGTCCACCCTGCGCGACCAGTCCAACGCCAATATCAGCCAATCGGTGGCGGGCATCAATGCCATCACCTCGCAGGTCGCCTCGCTCAACAACAGCATCGCCGCCGCCCTCGGTTCGGGCCAGACCCCGAACGACCTGATGGATCAGCGCGACGCGCTGCTGCAGGACCTCTCCAAGCAGACCCGCGTCTCGGTGGTGCCGCTGGACGACGGCACCGTCAACGTATTCATGAACGGCGGCCAGGCCCTGGTGCTGGGCGCCACGCCCACCACCCTGGCGACCCAGGCCGACCCCGCCAATCCGGAAAACCTGACCATCGGCATCAGTTCCAACGGCAAGTTCCTGGCCCTCTCCGAGGCCACCCTGAGCGGCGGCGAACTGGGCGGCACCCTGGCCTTCCGCCAGGCGCTGGACGGCGCCGAAAACGGCCTGGGCCGCATCGCCATCGAGCTGTCGCAAAGCTTCAACGCCCAGCATGACGTCGGCCAGGACCTGAACGGCAACCTGGGCACCGACTTCTTCGCCACCGGCGCCCCGCGGGCGCTGGTCAATGCCAACAACACCGGCAACGCCAGCGTCACCGCCAGCATCACCAATTACGGCGCCCTGACCACCAGCGACTACAAGCTGGCGTTCGACGGCACCAACTACACCGTCACCAAGCTGTCCGACAAGACGCAGCAGACCTTCGCCGGCATGCCGCAGACGGTCGACGGCGTGACCATCGATATCCCGAGCGGCGCGATGGCCGCCGGCGACAGCTTCCTGATCCAGCCCACCCGCGCCGGCGCCTCCGCTTTCAGCTCGCTGGTCACCGATCCGGCGCGGGTCGCCGCCGCCCTGCCGATGCGCGCCAGCGTGACCAACGCCAACACCGGCAGCGGCACCATGGCGGTGAACAGCGTCACCCCGCCGGCCGGCGCCAACCTGACCCAGCCGGTGAGCATCGTGTTCACCAGCGCCACCACCTTCGACGTGGTCGGCACCGGCACCGGCAACCCGACCGGCCTGGCCTATACCCCGGGAATGCAGGTCAGCTACAACGGCTGGACCGCGACCCTGAACGGCACGCCGGCGAACGGCGACACCTTCTCGGTGGACGTCAATACCAACGGCAGCGGCGACAACGGCAACGCCAATGCGCTGGCCGGCCTGCAGACCAGCAAGCTGCTCAACGGCGGTACCGCCAGCCTGAACGAGGCCTATGCCCAACTGGTCAGCGACGTTGGCAACCAGACCCGCTCCGCCAAGACCGGTGCCGCGGCCCAGGCGGTGGTGCTGACCAACGCGACCACCGCCTCGCAGGCCGTCTCCGGCGTGAACCTTGACGAAGAGGCGGCCAACCTGCTCAAGTACCAGCAGGCCTACCAGGCGGCGAGCAAGGTGATCGCCACCGCCAACACACTGTTCGACCAGATTCTGTCGATCATGAAGTAACAGGAAGCACGAGGACACCATGCGAATCAGCACTTCGATGATGTACGACCTGAGCACCGCCGGCATGGCGGACCAGCAAAGCGGCCTGTACAAGACCCAGCAGCAGATGACCACCGGGCGCCGGGTGCTTACCGCCTCCGACGATCCGGCCGCCGCTTCGGCCGCGCTGCGCGTCAGCCAGGGCATCTCCCTGACCGCCCAGCAAAGCGCCAATCAGCAGGCCGCCAACAACAGCCTGGCGCAGTCCGAATCGGCGCTCGGCTCGGTGGGCGACCTGCTGCAAAGCGCCAGCTCGCTGCTGATCTCCACGCAGAACGCCACCTTCACTTCCACCGACCGCGCCGCCGTGGCGGTGCAGCTCGACGGCCTGCTGGCCCAGCTCACCGGCCTGGCCAATTCGCGCGATGGCGGCGGCGGTTATCTGTTCGCCGGCTATTCGGAAACCCAGCAGCCCTTCGTGCAGGGCGCCGGCGGGGTCAGCTACGCGGGCGACGACGGTGTGCGCAAGCTCGAAGTCGGCCCGGGCCGCCAGCTCGAAGTGACCGCCAACGGCGCCGACACCTTCATGCGCATCAAGACCGGCAACGGCGTGTTCGCCACCGACGCAACTTCCACCAACACCGGCACCGGCATCGTCGATACCGGCAAGGTCGCCAACCCGGCGGCCCTCGACGGCCACGCCTACCAGCTCTCCTTTTCGGTGAGCGCCGGGGTCACCACCTACAACGTGCTCGACACCACCGCCGGCACCACCGTGTCGACCGGCAACGCCTTCACGCCGGGCGCGGCGGTGACAGTGGCCGGCATGCAGTTCACCGTCAGCGGCAACCCCGCCAACGGCGACTCCTTCACCAGTTCACCCGCCGCCAACCAGAGCGTATTCAAGTCCCTGGCCGACGGTATCGCCGCGCTCAAGTCGGGCGCGCCCGACGCGGTGCGCACCAGCCAGATCAACGGGGCAATCGCCAACCTCTATCGCGCCCAGGACAACGTCAGCCTGCAGCGCGCCAAGCTGGGCACCAACATGAGCGAATTGACCACCCTGACCACGGTAAGCAGCGCCGCCGACGCCAGCCAGAAGATCCGCCTGTCCGGCCTGGTCGACCTGGACTATGCCGCCGCCGCCACCGAGATGTCCTCGCGCCAGACCGCGCTCACCGCCGCCCAGCAGACCTTCTCCAAGCTCTCCAAGCTGTCGCTGTTCAACTACCTGGCATAGTCGCTCCGGCGTTTTGCGTTGGAAGCGCAATCGTGAACCCCAACAGGCCCGCGTGATGCGGGCCTGTTCGTTGCGAAGGCCCGCGTGATGCGGGCCTGTTCGTTGCGAAGGCCCGCGTGATGCGGGCCTGTTCGTTGCGAAGGCCCGCGTCGCGCGGGCCTTTGTGTTTTGCGGGTCGATCTATTTGCCGTCGCGGGGGGCGACGCATCGGCCCGCGCGGCAGCGCGCGCCCTAGCCCACGTGGGCCAGGCGCATACCCGATACCAGGGTCAGCACCTTGCCCACATCCGACGAACGCCATTCGTCCGGCGGGCCGTTGCGCACCATCTCCATCAGCAGGGCGGTGGTCTTGGCCGCGGGCAGCGGGCGGCTGAAGAAGTAGCCCTGCATCAGGTGGCAGCCCAGGCGCTGCAGCAACTGCACCTGCTCGCGCGTCTCCACGCCTTCGGCGATCACCTCCAGCTTGAGCGCCTCGGCCATCGCGATGATGGCGGCGGTGATGGTCTCGTTGTCGGTGTCGGCGTGCATGTCGGCCACGAAAGAGCGGTCGATCTTGAGCTGGTCGATGTCGAAGCGCTGCAGGTAGGAGAGCGAGGAGTAGCCGGTGCCGAAGTCGTCGATCGACATGCGCACGTCCAGGTCCTGCAGGCCTTTCAGGGTCGAGAGCGTCGTGGAAACGTCCTGCACCAGCATGGTCTCGGTGATCTCGATCTCCAGCAGATGGCCGGGCAGGCGCGCCTGTTCCAGCACGCGCCGCACCACCTCCACGAAGCCGGGTTTCTGGAAGTGCGCCCCGGGAATGTTCACCGAGACGCGGATCGGTCCCAGGCCTTGCGCCAGCCAGGCGGCGGCCTGCTGGGCGGCGGTGTTCAGGGCCCACTCGCCGAACGGCACGATCAGGCCGTTCTCCTCGGCCAGCGGGATGAATTCGCCGGGGGCGATGGCGCGGCCGTTGTGGTTCCAGCGCATCAGCGCCTCGACGCCGGGGATCATGCCGGTGCGCGCATCGACCTGCGGCTGGTAATGCAGTTCGAGTTCGCCCCGCTCCAGCGCCTTGTGCAGGTCGCGTTCCAGTTCCCAGCGCTGGCGGTCCACCAGGTTCAGTTCGGGGCAGTAGCCGCGCACGTCGTTGCGTCCCGCCGCCTTCACCGAGTACATCGCGGCATCGGCGTTGCGCAGCAGGCTGTCGACGTCCGGCCCGTCCTCGGGAAAGCGCGCCAGGCCGACCGAGGCGCTGATGAAGTTTTCGTGCCCGCCCACGTTGAAGGGCTTGCGCAGGGCCGCGAGGATGCGCTCGGCCACCATGTAAGCCTGCTGCGGCTCGCCCACCTCGGTGAGCAATACCACGAACTCGTCGCCGCCCAGCCGCGCCACCACGTCGGCACCCTCGCCGCCGCCGCGCACGCAGCGGTTCAGGCGCGATGCCACCTCGCACAGCACGGCGTCGCCGGCGCCGTGGCCCTGGGTGTCGTTGATCTGCTTGAAGCGGTCCAGATCGACGAACAGCGCCGCCAGGCGGCTGGACTGCGCGCGCGCCGATTCGATGGCCGAGTTGAAGCGTTCGGTGAACAGGCGCCGGTTCGGCAGGCCGGTCAGGTTGTCGTAGTTGGCCAGGGCTTTGATCTGTTCCTCGGCCAGCTTGCGCTGGGTGATGTCCTGCGCGGTGCCGACCACCAGCGTGACCTTGCCGCTGGCGTCGCACTCGGCTTCGGCTTCCAGGTGGACGTGGAAGTTCTGCCCGTCCAGGCCGCGCACGCGGAACTCCATGTTTACCGGCTGCGCGCCGGCGGCCAGGCGGTGCAGGGCCTCGCGTACCCGTGTCAGGTCGCCGGCGTCGACGCGGTACAGCAGCTGCTCGGTGTCGAGAGCGTCGCGCGAAGGCGGCAGGCCGAAGATGGCGCGGCAGATATCGCAGGCGGCGACGCGGTCGATCGCCGGGATCCAGTCCCAGGTGCCCAGGCGCGCGATGCGCTGCGCCTTGGCGAGCGTGGCGCGGCTGTGTTCGAGTTCCTGGCGCATTTTCGAGGCGCGCAGCAGGTAGCGGGTACGCTGCGCCAGCAGGGTCCACTGGTTCGACTTGACGAAAAAGTCGGTGGCGCCCACCTCGTAGGCGCGTGCGATCGATTCCTCGTCCTCCAGGCCGGTCAGCATCAGCACCGGCACCTGGGCGCCGCCGGGCAGGCGGCGCAGGGCCTCGCAGGTGGCGAAGCCGTCCATGCCGGGCATCAGCGCGTCGAGCAGCACGCAGTCCGGCAGGTGCTCGCGGAAACTGGCCAGCGCTTCGGCGCCGTTGCCGGCTTCGTGGACGGTCAGGCCGTGTTGCACGAGGATGGAGGTGGTGAGCAGGCGGGCGACAGGATCATCGTCCACCAGCAGCACCAGTTCACTGACGGGGTTGGGGTGCATGGGATTCTCCTTCATGCGGGGGCGAGGCGTTTGAGTGCATCGAGGACGCGCTGGAATTCGCGTTCGGCTTCGTCCAGGCGCGCGGCGGCGGCCGAGGCTTCGCTGCGCCGCGCGTCGGCCTCGATCTGCGCGAACAGCCGCGAGACGTTGAGGGCGCCGACGTTGGCGTTGCTGGACTTGAGGGTGTGGGCGGCATGGCGCGCCGCCGGCATGTCGCCGCGCGCGGTGGCCCGCTTGAGCGCGTCGAACAGCGGCGGCGCGCTGGCGAGAAAAGCGCCGGTCAGGCGGCCGATCAGGCCGTGGGCGCCGCTGTTCTCCATCGCGCGCAGGTTGCGCAGCACGTTGGCGTCGAGCGCCGGATTGCCGGGGCGGATCACGAAGGGCGCCGGTTCGGGCGAGGTGAGCGCCGGGCGGGCCAGTGGCGCGGCCAGGCTGCCGGGCAGCCAGCGCGCCAGGATGGCGCGCAGGTCGGTCTCGGAAAAGGGTTTGCTCAGGTAGTCGTCGAAGCCGTCGCCCAGGCAGCGCTCGCGGTCGCCGGACAGGGCGTTGGCGGTCAGGGCGATCACCGGCGTGCGCGTGCCTCCGGCGGTTTCGCCGGCGCGGATCCGGCGTACCGCTTCGTAACCGTCCATCTCCGGCATCTGGCAGTCCATCAGCACCAGGTCGAAGGACGCCTCGCCCAGCATGCGCAGCGCCACCACGCCGTTCTCGGCGACGGCGTGGCCGCAGCCTGCCTGCTCGAGCATGGTGCAGGTGATCTCCTGGTTGACCGGGTTGTCTTCCACCACCAGTACGCGGCCGTGCAAGCCGCGCGCGGGCGGGACCGCGGCGCCCGCGCGAGCCGCCCGTGGCGCGGGCGGGGCAGGCGCTTGCGCGGCGCCAAGCAGGCGCGCCAGGGACTGGCGCAGTTCGTTCTGGCGCACCGGCTTTTCGAGATACATGTCGATGCCGGCGGCGCGCGCGCGCGCCAGCTCGCGCGCGCCCGACAGCGAGGTGAGCATGCACAGGCGCATCGGCGGCAGGGCGCCGGCGCGCTTGATGCGCTCGGCCAGTTCGATCCCGCTCATGCCGGGCATCTTCATGTCGATCAGGGCGGCCTCGAACGGCCGGTCCGCCTGCGCGGCGGCCTGCAGCATGTCGAGCGCGGCAAAGCCGCTGTCGACCGCCGCGCAGTCGGCGCCCCATCCTTCGATCTGCTGGATCAGGATGCCGCGATTGGTCGGATTGTCCTCGACGATCAGGATGCGCCGCCCGGCCAGGCTGTTGGGCACCACCGCCGGCGCCGGGGCCGGCACGGGCGCGCCGGCCCCGGCAAGCGGCAGGCGCAGCGTGAATTCGAAACTCGAGCCGGCCCCGGCGCGGCTGCTCACCGCGATCTGGCCGCCCATCATCTGCACCAGGTGCTGGCTGATCGCCAGGCCCAGGCCGGTGCCGCCATAGCGCTTGGTGGTGGCCGAGGAGCCCTGTTCGAACACCCGGAACAGGCGTTGCTGCATCTCTTCAGGCATGCCGATGCCGGTGTCGCTGATGCAGAGCCGCATATCGCACCAGCCCGGTGTTTCCGGCCCGGGGAGGGTCAGGCCGGCGAGGCGGGCATGCAGCGCCACTTCGCCGCTGTCGGTGAACTTGATCGCGTTGCCGACCAGGTTGACCAGCACCTGACGGATCCGCCCCGGATCGCCGAGCAGCGCGGCCGGCAGCGCGGCGTCGGCCTCGCAGGCCAGCTCGATGCGCTTTTGGTGGGCGCGCGGCGCCAGCAGGCCGCCGACCTCTTCGAGCAGTTGCCCGGGCGCGAACGATATGCTTTGCAGTTCCAGCTTGCCGGCTTCGATCTTGGAGAAGTCGAGAATGTCGTTGATGATCTCCAGCAGGGCCTCGCCGGAGCGGTACGCGGTTTCGGCGAAGCGGCGCTGGCGCTCGGAGAGCACGGTGCCGAGCAGCAGCTCGGTCATGCCGAGCACGCCGTTCATCGGCGTGCGGATTTCGTGGCTCATGTTGGCCAGGAACCGCGATTTGGCCAGGCTGGCCGCTTCCGCCTGCTCCTTGGCCCGGTGCAGCAACTGCTGCTGCCGGTGCTGCTCGGTGATGTCCTCGGAGATGCCCAGCAGGTAGAGCGGCTCGCCGTCCTTGCCGCGGATCGGGATCTTGCGGGTGCGCAGCATGCGCTCCTCGCCGTCCGCGGTGAAGAAGGCATCCTCCATGATCTCCAGCGGTTCGCGGGCGCCGAGCGCTTCGCGGTCCTGGGCGACGTAGCGCGCCGCTTTCTCGGCGGGGAAGAAATCATGGTCGGTCTTGCCGACGAAGGCGGCGCGCGGCAGGCCGAGAATCTGCTCGGCGGCGCGGTTGATGCGGTGGTAGCGCAACTCGCGCGCGTCCTTGACGAACACCATGGCGGGAATGTTTTCCACCACCGAGTCGAGGAACTCCTCGGCCTGGCGCAGCTCGCGTTCCTTGGCCTTGCGGTCGGTGATGTCCAGTTCGACCGCCATGAACTTCTCGATCCGCCCGTCGCTTCCCAGCATCGGCTGGACTTCGACATCGAGCCAGTACTCGCGCCCGCTCTTGGCGTAGTTGAGGATCTCGCAGTGAAATGCCTGCCCGGCCGCCAGGTGCCCGCGCATCATCGCCACGGTGCGGGCGTCGGTGGCCGGCCCCTGCAGCAGCGCGCCCGGCTTGCGCCCGGCCACCTCCTCCAGGGTGTAGCCGGAGATGCGCGTGAAGCCCTCGTTGACCCAGAGCACGAGCCCGCGCGCATCGGTGATGATCACCGCGCTGTGGGTGCGGCTGGCCACCATCGCCAGTTCGCGCGCCTCGCGTTCACGGCGTGCCAGTTCGCGGCCGTGCGCGGTGGCTTCCTGGTGCGCCAGTTCGAGGCGCGAGCGGTCGCGCCGCAGGCTCTCGGTCATGGCGGTGAAGGCGTGTTCGAGCGCGGCGATCTCGTTGCCGCCGGGCGCGCCCACCGGGCCGGCGCCGTGCGCGGTGGCGATCTCGGCGGCGCGGGCGCGCAGGCGGCGCAGCGGGCGCGTCACCGCGTAGGCGAGCAGGGCGCCCAGGAACAGCGCCGGCACCAGGGCGAGGGCGCCCACCTGCAGCAGGTGGCGCCGCCCTTGCGCGGCGATCGCCGCGGCGGTGCTGGCGTCGGACTGGATCACCAGCGCGAGGCGATCCTCCGCCAGGGTGATCGGCGTGTAGGAGGTGAAATGGGTGTCGTCGCCGTCGTAGACGGTGCGCTGGCTGTCCAGGCTGCGGCGCAGCAGCGCGGCATCGATGCTGCCGCGTTCGGTCGGCACCAGCGAACTGCTCCAGATGCCGGTGTACCCGCCCAGGCTTACCTGGCTGCCGGTGGCGTTGGCCAATTGCTGCGCCAGGGCATCGCCCAGCAGCGTGCCGGTGGTGAGCGCGCCCAGCACCTCGCCGTTGCGCGTGATGGGGATCGAGGCGCGCAGCACCGGGCCGTAGGCGCCTTGTTCCAGGCTCAGGGGCGGGCCGCCCGGCCCGGACTCGGCGTACAGGCTGGCTTCGTCCCGGCCGCCCCGGTTGACCGGGTCGTGGGCGCGGTAGATCATGCGCCCGTCGGCGTCCACCGCGTGCAACAGGTCGACCCCGGTATCGCGGCGCAAGGCGTCGAGCAGATCGGTCAGGGGCTGCGGCTTGCCGGCCTGGTACGCCGTGAAGGCGTCCCGCAGGCCTTCATGGAACTGCAGCGCGCGGGTGATCGCGTAGAGCCGCGGGCCCTTGCCGGCGATCAGGTGGGCGACCACCGTGCCGATGGTGTCGGCCTTATGGCGTTGCTCGGCGCCGATGGCGTCGTCGAACGCGCGGCTTTGCAGCAAATAGCCGATCCCCGGCGACAGCAAAGCCACCAGGGCGATCAGCCCGATCAGCACGGCGCCGATCGGCAAACGCTGCAAGGCGCGCAGGATCATCTGGGCATCCTGGCCTGGGCGGCCCGGCGCGCCAGGCGGGCGTGGCGCGCCCGGGCGGCGGCGAGCAGGGCGAGGCTGAGCAGGGCGGCGAATGCGGTGAACATGGATAGCTCCGGAGATGCCAGGCGGCATCCAGGGGGTTGACGGCCGGCGGAATCGGCCTCGTCCATGGGTTTTCGGCGCGGTGGCGCGGAACTTGAGAGCAATGAGGCGCGGCGGCGCGAATGCCGCCCCGCGGTCCGTGCGCGGCCGGACCGGGAACAAGAAGGGCAGACCCCGGCGGCCGATCCAGGCGGGACCTGGGTAAGGCGGCGGGTCCGGCGGCGCGCCTGGCGGCTAGTGGAACTGCGCCAGGCTCGGCGGGCTGCTTTCCACCGGCGCTTCCAGCCAGCGGGAATTGAGGTTGGGCTCCAGGTGCCGCGCGCCGTTCGCCGGGGCGCGCGATTTGGTGGCTGCGCGCAGCAGCAACAGGTTGCGTACCCGGGCGACGAATTCGGTATTGTCGACCGGCGCGCCGAGGAAGTCGGTGACCCCCAGTTGCCAGGCGGT
>Ga0307511_10001751_pt1 | contig 22843 bp, 14 predicted proteins | sample 13_EM_MG_FD_200266 | JGI IMG/M metagenome (GOLD analysis project Ga0307511, IMG submission 200266) | Populus trichocarpa ectomycorrhiza microbial communities from riparian zone in the Pacific Northwest, United States - 13_EM | ecosystem: Host-associated > Plants > Roots > Unclassified | place... | reverse complement strand
TGTGGATTCTCAATGACGTGATTCCGGTAGTGAAGTAGCACAATTGCACCCATGCAGGCATACGGCTCCGATCGCGTCCGCCCGGGCGATGGCGAGCAGCTCATTCTCCTGTCGCGCATCGCGAAGAACTGGACGCCGCGCGGCGTGAAGACACTGACGTCTGCTGAATTTCCCGGCACCGCGGTCTTGTGGGAAGAGCGCTACTTCGAAGTCGTCGTCGCCGAGGGATTGCCGCAAGGGGGAGTGCGATACGTGCTCGAACCGTGGCGCGACATGCACGTCATGCGTACCACCGACCGCTACGATGCCGAAAGCGAAGCGGAGCGGCTCGACGAATATCGCAAACAACTCTCGCGCGAAACGAAGCGCAAATCAGCGAATCTTCTGGCGCTGCTGACCGGTCATCTTCCGGCCATCGTGCAGGAGGAGATCGGCCGCGAGCTGGGCATCATTCCGATGCGGCTGACCCTCTTCTCCGTCCTCGGCATCTATCTCATTGTCATCGCTCTGGTTCTGTCGATCATCGATCGCATCATGACGCACGCGCCGCTCCCGCTCGGGCTTCTCGTCGTCACCGGTTTTCTCTTCATCGAAACATCGTTCCGCGGCTTGGTGGGATGGCTGATCGGGCGGCCGATTGGTTCGGCCATTGGCACCGTCGCATATCTCATTTACTACTACACGATCGCCAATCGCGCTCGCGCCGTCTCGCCGTTCGGCCGCGAGAAGGGAACGCTGGTGCCGATCAGCGCAACACCCGAGGAGCGCGTGGCGAGCGATGCCTTGCTGTTGCGCGAGCCGCTGGTGACGCTGCTCAGCCCTGCCGATCAGGCGCGCGTGGCGGAGCGATTCGGATACGACTATCGGCATCAATCGAAACTGATCGCCGGACTGATTCTCGTTTTCACGCTGATCGGCGTGATCACTTCGATGCAGCGAGGAGCGGTGATCTCGCTCGTTGTCGCGGCCGCTCTGGCTGCCGAGCAGATCTATCGTTTGGCCGTCCTTCGCCGTCGTCCGGCCGGCAGCGTCCTCGGCATTCTCGCCCGGCCCTTCGTGCGCAAACTGCTCTAGGAATCTGCGCGGCAGAATCATGACAAGCCAATTGTGGGCGGAGCCTTAGGCAACCAACGCTGCCGGCCCGTGCCGGCTAGGGCACGCAACTCGCACCGCAGCAGGCTGTGCCGGAACTAAAATTCGACGGGCGCCGCCGCGTCATCATCGAGGGCGTCACGCCGTGTGTGGATGATGGACGCTTCCCCGCCAAGCGCGTGATCGGCGACGTCGTCACGGTCGAGGCCGACATCTTTACCGACGGCCACGATCTCCTTTCCGCCGTGATGCTGCATCGCCACGAGTCGGAGGAGACGTTCGCTGAAACGCGGATGACCCCGCTGGTCAACGATCGCTGGCGTGCCGAGCTGCCGGTCGACCGGCTCGGCAGCTACTACTTCACGTTCGAAGGATGGATCGATCACTTCCTGACCTGGCATCGTGACTTAGCCAAACGCGCCGATGCCGATCTCGATCTGCAGCTTCGCATCGGTCTGGACATGATCCGCGCCGCTGCCTCCCGCGCGCGCGATCGCGACCGCAAACGACTGGAGCATTACGTCGAAGTTCTCGAATCCGGCGACGATCCTCGCGACAAGGTCCACGACCTCGGCGGCGACGAGATCGTCGAGCTGATGCAACGCAATGCCGAGCGGAAGTTCGCCACGCGATGTGCAGCCGAGCTGGCCATCGAAGTCGATCCGAAGCGTGCCGCGTTCAGTACCTGGTACGAGCTGTTCCCGCGCTCTGCGGCATCCGAGGCGGGAAGGCATGGAACGCTGAAGGACGTCGAGGCGCAATTGCCCCGCATCGCGAAAATGGGTTTTGACGTTCTCTATCTCCCGCCCATTCATCCCATCGGCACGACCTTCCGCAAAGGGCGCAACAACACAGTGGCGGCGGAGAAAGACGATGTCGGCAGTCCCTGGGCCATTGGCGGGGACGACGGCGGCCACAAGTCGATCCATCCGCAACTGGGAACGATCGACGACTTCAAACGACTGGTCGCCGCGGCCCGTTCACGCGGGATCGAGCTGGCGATGGATATTGCATTTCAGGCCTCGCCCGATCATCCATATGTGAACGAGCATGAGGACTGGTTTCAAAAGCGCCCGGACGGAACGATTCAATATGCCGAGAATCCGCCGAAGAAATACCAGGATATTTATCCATTTCACTTCGAGAGCGATGCATGGGCCGAGCTCTGGAAAGAGCTATGCGACATCTTCCGCTTCTGGATCGACAAAGGAGTTCGCGTCTTTCGTGTCGATAATCCGCACACGAAGCCGCTTCCCTTCTGGCACTGGGTGATCCGCACGGTCAAGAAACATCACCCTGACGCGATCTTTCTCGCCGAGGCCTTCACCCGGCCGAAGATCATGTACTGGCTGGCCAAGGTCGGCTTCTCCCAGTCGTACACCTACTTCGCCTGGCGAAATACAAAATACGAATTGACGTCGTATTTCGAGGAGATCACGAAGCCACCGGTCAGCGACTTCTTTCGTCCGAATGCCTGGCCGAATACGCCTGACATTCTCCCCGAATATCTCCAATACGGCGGACGGCCGGCTTTTACGATCCGGCTGATGCTCGCGGCGACTCTCTCCGCAAACTATGGCGTCTACGGCCCGGCTTTCGAGCGCTTCGTCGGGGCGCCGCGCGAGGCTGGCGGTGAGGAGTACCTCGATTCCGAAAAATACGAGATTCGCCATTGGCCGCCTGCCGATGACGATCTGACGGAGCTGATCGCAGTCGTCAATCGCGTCCGCCGCGAGAATCCCGCTCTGCAGCAGAATGTGACACTTCACTTTCACGAGACGACGAACGACGAGATCCTCTGCTACAGCAAGTCGGCGGAGACCGACGTGATCCTGACGATCGTCAACGTCGATCCCCACAACACGCAGGCGGGTTATGTCGAGCTTGACCTGAGCGCGCTGAACGTCGATGCCAACCGGCCATTCCAGGTTCACGAGTTGCTGTCGAATGCGCGATACACGTGGCACGGACCAAGGAATTACGTGCAATTGAATCCGCACGTCGTGCCTGCGCACATTTTTCGGATCAGGCGGAAGGTGAGATCGGAGAGGGACTTTGAATATTTTCTCTAATCGATGGAGCGCTGGCGTCCCGCTAAGTAATCATGGATAACCTCTGGTACAAAGACGGGATTATTTACCAGACGCACGTCCGCGCCTTCTTTGATTCCAACAACGACGGCGTCGGCGATTTCCAGGGCCTGACACGCAAGCTCGATTATCTCCAGGACCTCGGCATCAACATCATCTGGTTATTGCCGTTCTATCCATCGCCGCTGCGCGATGATGGTTATGACATTGCCAATTACACCGCCGTCAATCCCAGCTACGGCACGCTGACCGATTTCAAGGCTTTTTTGAAAGAAGCGCACCGACGCGGATTGAAAGTCATCACCGAGCTGGTCATCAATCACACCAGCGACCAACACGAGTGGTTCCAGAAATCGCGGCGCGCAAAGCCGGGCTCGGCATGGCGCGATTTCTACGTCTGGAGCGACACGCCGACGAAGTACAAAGACGCGCGCATTATTTTCAAAGATTACGAGACCTCGAATTGGACCTGGGATCCGGTGGCCAAAGCTTATTACTGGCATCGCTTCTTTTCGCATCAGCCGGATCTCAATTTCGATAATCCCGCCGTCCACGCTGCGCTGATCAAGGCGCTCGAGTTCTGGATGGATCTCGGCGTCGATGCCTTTCGTCTCGACGCCATTCCTTATCTCTATGAGCGCGAAGGGACGACCTGCGAGAACCTGCCGGAAACGCACACCTATTTGAAATCGCTACGGGCGCACGTCGACAAGCACTATCCGGGCAGGATGCTGCTTGCCGAGGCTAACCAGTGGCCGGAAGACTCCCTGCCGTACTTTGGCGATGGCGATGAGTGCCACATGGCTTTCAACTTTCCTGTCATGCCGCGGATGTACATGGCCTTGGCGCAGGAAGATCGCTTTCCGATCATCGACATCATGGCCCAGACGCCGGCGATTCCCGAGAATTGCCAGTGGGCGATGTTCCTTCGCAATCACGACGAGCTGACGCTGGAGATGGTGACGGACGAGGATCGCGATTACATGTGGCGGACCTACGCGTCCGACCGTCAGGCCCGCATCAACCTCGGCATCCGCCGGCGGCTTGCGCCATTGATGCAGAACCATCGGGGCCGGATTCACCTGATGAACGGCCTGCTGTTTTCGTTTCCCGGCACGCCGATCATCTATTACGGCGACGAGATCGGTATGGGCGACAACATTTACCTCGGCGACCGCAACGGCGTCCGCACACCGATGCAATGGAGTCCGGACCGTAATGCCGGCTTCTCGCGCGCCAATCCGCAGCAGCTTTACATGCCGGTCATCATCGATCCGCAATATCACTACGAGCAGGTCAACGTCGAGCAGCAGCAGACCAGCCCGTATTCGCTACTCTGGTGGATGAAGCGCCTAATCGCGCAGCGCAATCGTTACCAGGCCTTTGGCCGCGGCACGATGGAGTTTCTGCATCCCGAGAACCGCAAGATCCTTGCGTTTGTCAGGCGTTACGAGGATGAGACGATTCTGGTCGTGGCCAATCTGTCGCGGCTCGTGCAATGTTTCGAGCTCGATCTGTCCGCATTCAACGGGATGACACCGGTCGAGCTCTCCGGCGGGACACGATTTCCGCAAATCAGTGACAAGCCATATTTTCTCAATCTCGGGCCGTTTGCTTTCTACTGGTTTGCTCTCGAACGGAAGCCGGTCGAAGGCGCGATTACTACTGCCGATGTATCGCAAATCATGGCAGCGACGTTTGACGAGATCTTCGCCGATCGCAATCGCGATGCGCTGGGACGGGCACTGGAGAGCTACGTTCGCTCGCGCCGCTGGTTCAGCGGAAAGGCTCGGACGATCACGTCAGCGCGGGTCATCGAAGCGGTGGCGCTCCCACAAGACGGCTATCTGACGTTTGTAAGAATCGACTATGCCGACGGCGAGCCTGAGACTTATCTTCTGCCGCTGGCAATTACACAGGCACGGCGCGCGGAGGAAACGTCGAAGATCTCGACGCTCATCGCACGCTTGCGGGACGGCTATCTACTTTACGAACCGGTCGCGGATTCGAATTTCGGAGATGCACTGCTGGAAACGATCGCCCGAAGGAAGACACTGAAGGGAGAGTCAGGCGAGATCGCTGGATCGTCAACGCGTTCCCTGCGCGAACTTGGCGGCGCTGCCGGCCTCCATGCACAGATTCTGAAGGGCGATCAAAGCAACACTGCTTTCCTCTTCGACGATCGCTTCTTCTTGAAACTATTCCGCAAGATCGAGCCCGGCATCAATACCGACCTCGAAGTGACGCGGTTTCTCAACGACGACACTTCGTTCAAAGGTACTCCTCGCCTTGCCGGTGCGTTGCAATATGAGACTGAGACGACACGCGAGCCGTCTACTGTGGCGATCCTGCAGGGCTATGCGGAGAATTCCGGCGATGCGTGGACATACACCGTCGATGCCATCGGCCGTTTCTTTGATTCCGTCCTGAGCGACTCCAAAGCGGCCGAGCGTCTGGCGGGCGCGACGCCATCGGAGCCGTTGCTGGCCATCGCATCGAAACCGCCGGCCGACATCGCACAACAGACGATCGGTTTGTATCTCGCCGACGCGGAAATGCTGGGAAGGCGCACGGCCCAACTGCACCTCGCGTTGGCCTCGCGCGACGACATACCAGCATTCGCACCCGAACCGATCACGCCGCACTATCAACGATCGGTCTATCAGCACATTCGCTCGCAGCTTGTGCGGACGTTCCAGTTGCTGCGTCGCCAGGCAACGGGAAACGCTGACGCGGAAGAATTGCTAAGGCGTGAAGATGAGGTTCAACATCAAATCCGGCGCATTCTCGATGGCCGCATTACAGGTTCGCGGATTCGTACCCACGGTGATTATCACCTCGGGCAGGTACTGCGCACAGGGAACGATTTTGTCATTATCGATTTCGAAGGAGAGCCCTCGCGGCCATTGAGCGAGCGGCGCATCAAACGAAGCGCATTGCGCGACGTGGCCGGAATGTTGCGCTCTTTCCACTATGCGCCGTATGCCGTGCTGTTTGGGCAGTCGCAACATATCGTCATTCGTCCCGAGGATGCGCCGGCGGTCGAAAGTGGCGCGAAATTCTGGTATCGCTGGGTCAGCGGCGCTTTCCTGCGCGCCTATCTGGCAGAAAGCGGCAACGCAGCGCATTTGCCGCAGACCACCGAGGAGCTGCAGGTCCTGCTCGACGCGCACTTGCTGGAGAAAGCGCTGTACGAGATTGCCTACGAAATGAACAACCGGCCGGACTGGGCTCGCATCCCGCTGCGGGGTGTGCTGGAGATCCTTGGCCGCTGATATTCTCCGCCTCCCCATGCGCATCCGTTACATCTGCATTCACGGGCATTTCTATCAGCCGCCGCGCGAGAATCCGTGGCTGGAGGCGGTCGAGACGCAGGATTCGGCGTCGCCGTATCACGATTGGAACGAGCTGGTCACCGCCGAATGCTACGAGCCGAATGCCACTTCGCGCATCCTCGACGCCCGCGAGCGCATCGTCAAAATCGTCAACAACTACGCCGCCATCAGCTTCAACTTCGGACCGACGCTTCTCTCCTGGCTGGAGCAGCGCCGGCCGGAAACGTACGCCGCCATCATCGACGCCGATCGCCTCAGCCGCGAGCGTTTCGGCGGACACGGATCGGCCATCGCGCAGGTCTACAACCACATGATCCTGCCGCTGGCCAACGCGCGCGACCAGCGAACCCAGGTGCGCTGGGGTATTCGTGATTTCGAGCAACGCTTTGGCCGCAAGCCGGAAGCGATGTGGCTGCCGGAGACGGCCGTCGACGTCGCATCGCTCGAAGCGCTGGCCGCCGAGGGGATCGGCTTCACGATTCTCGAACCGCATCAGGCCAGGCGATGGCGGAAATTCGGCGAAGACGATTGGACCGAGCAGGCTGGCGCCATCGATCCGACGATGGCCTATCGCTGCAAGCTGCCGTCGGGCCGGTCGATCGACATCTTCTTCTACGACGGACCGATCTCGCGCGCTGTGGCCTTCGAGCGCCTGCTCGGACGCGGCGAGGATCTCGCCCATCGCCTTCTCGGCGCGTTCGTCGAGGGCCGCACCCATCCACAGCTCGTCAACATTGCCACCGATGGCGAGACGTACGGCCACCATCATCGCAACGGCGACATGGCCCTGGCCTATGCGCTCGACTACATCAACGAGCAGAAGCTTTCGCGGGTGATGAACTACGGGCAGTTCCTGGCCGAGACGCCGCCGGAGCATGAGGTGGAGATCGTCGAGCGGACCGCATGGAGCTGCGACCACAGCCTCGGCAGATGGGAACGCGACTGCGGTTGCAGCACGAATGGCGAGGGGTGGAATCAGCAGTGGCGGACGCCGTTGCGCGCGGCGCTGGACTGGCTTCGCGATGAGTGCATCGCCATCTTCGAGTGGCGCGGCTCCGATCTGCTTCACGATCCGTGGGAGGCGCGCGACGAGTACATCGACGTCGTCCTCGATCGTTCCGAGGACAACGTCGATCGTTTCCTGGCGCGCCACGTCACCGACGATCCCGTGACCGCGCTGGAGCTGCTCGAGATGCAGCGCAACGCCATGCTCATGTACACGAGCTGCGGGTGGTTCTTCAACGACATTTCGGGGATCGAGACCGTGCAGGTGCTGCAGTACGCCGGCCGCGTCATCCAGCTCGGGGAGAAGATCTCGGGCCGCAGTCTGGAGCTGGAGTTTCTGCAGCGCGTGGCGGCGGCGCGCAGCAACCTGCCGCAGCGCGGCGATGCGCGGCAGATCTACGAGATGGAAGTGAAGCCGATGCGGATCGATCTGCGCCGCGTGGCCGCGCACTACGCCGTGGCTTCGCTCTTCGACAACTTCGCGCACGACGATCGCGTCTATTGCTATCGCGTCCGGCAGAATGATTTCGAGACGTTCCGCGCCGGGCGCGCGCGAATGGCGATCGGCTCGATCACCGTCACGTCGCTGATCACGCGGGAAGAGGCTTCGTTCGAGTTCACAGTGATCCACCTCGGCGAGACGGAGCTGACGGGCGGCGTGCGGCCGGTGTCGATGCCGGAGTACTACGAGGCGATGAAGCGCGATCTCAGCGAGGACCTGCGCGTGAACGGCATCTCGTCGGTGATTCGCGTGCTCGACGAATACTTCGCCGAGCCGCTGCTGTCGATCCGCGCGCTCTTCCGCGACGAGCAGCGGCGCATTCTCGATCTGCTTTGCGATGCCACGCTCAGCGAGGCGGAGAGCGCGTTCCGCCAACTGCACGAACGCTACGATCCGTTGATGCGCTTCCACGCCGCGCTCGGAGTTCCGTTGCCGAGGGTCTTGCGGACGGCTGCGGAATTCGACGTGAACATGCAGTTGCGCAGGATGTCCGAGGCAGATGAACTGCCGCTCGGCGATCTGGAATCGCGGCTGCGCGAATCGCGCGACGAAGGCGTTGCGCTCGACAAGACGACGCTGATGTCGCTGACCCGTGCCGTCGAGCGCGCGGCCGGCGATTTCTCGCGCGATGCCGAGAATCTCGAACTGCTGGAACGTTGGGAGACGCTTGTGGCCATCGTCCGCGAGGCTGGTGTTGGCGTCGATCTGAGGCGTCCGCAGAATGACTACTATCACCTCAAGAAGTCGGTCCGGCCGATGGTTGCGGCAAATGCCGGCAATGGATCGTCCGCGGCGAATCGCTGGCTGCAGCATTTCGACGCGCTGGGAGAAAAACTTTCGATCAGTCCGGAGGCGCGTGGCTGATCCGCAGATGACGCAGATTTACGCAGACCGATGACCCATACCTCGACTCTCCCGCCTAAAGATTGCACCCGCGCCGCCGGCGTGCTTCTTCATCCCACCAGTCTTCCCGGTCGTTTTGGCATTGGAGATCTTGGCGATGAGTTGTTGACGTTTCTCGATTGGGCGCAGGGCGCTGGGTTGCGCATCTGGCAGGTATTGCCTCTCAATGCGCCTGGATATGGAAATTCGCCGTATGGATGTCTGTCGTCTTATGCAGGTAATCCGCTGCTGATTTCGTTGCAGCGATTGTTTGAGGTGGGTCTGTTGCCGCAGGACGCACTCAACGATCTGCCTGAGTTGCCTGCAGATCATGTCGATTTCGATCGTGTCTCTGTGATCAAACAAGATCTATTGCGCCGTTCGTTTGGACATTTCTTGCAGCACCGTTCGACTGAGCAAAAGAAGATGCTGGAGGAATTCAGCAGCAATAACGCGTGGCTGTCCGATTGGGCTCTCTATGCTTCGCTAAAGGATTACCACTGCGGCAAGCCATGGACTGAATGGCCAGAGGGTCTTGTGGTGCGCGATGCAAGGTCGATTGCCGATGCGCGCATCGAGCTGGCCGACGAAATCCAGTTTCACGAATACGTTCAATGGCTTTTCTTTGAACAATGGTCAGCCATTCGTGAAGCAGCACACGCCCGCGGAATCCGCATCATGGGCGATTTGCCGATCTACGTTGCTGCGGACAGCGCCGACGTCTGGGCGAATCGCGAGATTTTTCAACTCGATGATGCTGGCCAGCCCATCGTCGTCTCCGGCGTTCCGCCTGATTACTTCAGCAAGACCGGCCAGCGATGGGGCAATCCTCTCTATCGCTGGGACGTGTTGAAGGCCAGCAACTATCGATGGTGGGTATCGCGCTTTCGAGCCGCGCTTCGCATTTCCGATTTTCTGCGCGTCGATCATTTTCGAGGCTTTGCTGCCTATTGGGAGATCCCGGCGAGCGAGCCGACCGCAATTCACGGCCGCTGGATGCCTGGTCCCGGCCGCGCTTTGTTCGACGCCGTGCGCGATGCGCTCGGCGTGCTGCCGCTCGTCGCCGAGGACCTCGGGCACATTACGGCGGAAGTGAATGAGCTAAGGAAAGCGATCGGCGTCCCTGGGATGAAGATTCTGCAGTTTGCGTTTGCGCAAACCAACAGCCCGCATCTGCCGCATTGCTACGAACCGATGATGGTCGTCTACACCGGCACGCACGATAACGACACCGCGCGCGGCTGGTACGAGAATGCAACCGCTGAGGAGCGCGAGTCCGTCGCGACTTACCTCGGCGTCAGCAATGCCGATGATGTCGCCTGGTCGCTCATCCGCGCCGCTTACACCTCGGTGGCCGAGACGGCGATCATTCCCGTTCAGGACATCCTCGGCCTCGGCAGCGACGCGCGCATGAACCGCCCCGGCGCGGAGTCCGATAACTGGTCATGGCGCCTGGCTCCTGGTGCCCTGACCGATGAGCTTGCAGAGTCTCTTCGCCGGCTGGCAGCGGTCTCCGGCCGCATCTGATCGCTTGCATTCGCTGCCGGGTCCGTGTTAACACTGTTAACGTTAACGGTGTAAACATGGCCAGCAAGAGAGCAGATATCGTAACGGTTGCGCGGCGACTTCACGCCAGTCACGGCGATGCAGGCGTTTCCATGCGCAACATCGCCGGAAAGCTTGGAGTCACGCCGACGGCTCTTTATCGCCACTACCGCGACAAGGAAGCGGTCATGGCCGCCGTGGTCGAGGAAGGATTCGCGCTGCTGCTCGACTACCTCACGCGTGGCGGTGCGCCGGGCGTTCTCGCGTTCATGGAGCGCTTCCTCGATTTCGCGCTCGACCAGCCGGGCCTCTACGACATCATGTTCCTTCGCGCGCGCCGGGACGTTCGCAAGTATCCGGACGACTTTGCCGCGCATCGTTCGCCGACGTTCGATGCGTTGCGCCAGGCCGTCGAGCTGGAAATGCGCGACGGCAGGCTGCGGCGCGATGACACGCTGGAGACGACGCTGACGATCTGGTCGCACGCTCACGGCCTCATCTCGATGTTCACCCTGGGACGGTTCGGCGATGACGCCGCGGCCTTCCGCCGCATTTATCGCAACGCCGTTCGGCGCCTCTACCGCGGAGTTGCTGCATCGAAAACAAAAGGAGCCACCGATGAGACTCGCACCACTCGCCGCCCTGCTGCTGTTGTTCGTCGTCCCCGCACAAAGCGCTGAAGTTGCGCCGCGCGGCACCGTCCGCGTGATGTCGATCCATTCCGAGGCGCTCGCCGGCAACCGCGTGGGCGACTCGGCGGATCAGACATTCGCGGTCTACCTGCCTGCGTCGTACGCCGCCGGCGCGAAGCGCTATCCGGTCGTCTACCTGCTGCACGGCATCGCCGACTCGTACGAAGTCTGGACCGAGACGTGGAAGATTCCGGCACTGCTGGACCGGCTCATCGCGGAGAAGAAGATCGGCGAGATGATCGTGGTGATGCCGAACGCGCGGAACCGGTTTCTCGGCAGCTACTACCTGAACTCATCGACGACCGGGCGCTGGTCGGACTACGTGGCCACGGAGATTGTCGCCGCCGTCGACAAGGAGCTGCGCACGATCGCCGGCCGCAACGGGCGCGGAGTAGTCGGCCATTCGATGGGAGGCTTCGGCGCCATCCATTTCGCAATGACCCGTCCCGAGGTTTTCAGTGCTGCTTATGCGCTCAGCCCGTGCTGCCTCGATGCGGTCGGCGACATCAGTTGGGGCAACCAGGCTGCATGGATCGGTGCGATGTCGTTCAAGTCGTTCGCTGATGCCGACGCAGCGCTGAAGCGCGGCGAGTTCTATCCCGTCGCGGCATTCGGGCTGACCGCGGCCATGCTTCCCGATCCGGCGTCGCCAACCGGCGTGCGCATGCCGGTGAAGATGGATCACGGCATGGCCATGCCGGCCGATCCCGCCTACACGGCGTTTCTCGATCAGTTTCCCGCGCAGAACGTGCGCACGTATCGCGACAACCTCAAGACGATGCGCGGCCTTGCTCTCGATTACGGCACTTCGGACCAATTCGCCGACGTCCCGGCCGGCGTCACTCATTTTTCCGATGCGCTGAGCGAGCTGCGCGTGCCGCATACGCTCGAGGTGTACGACGGCGATCATCGCGAGCACGTGGTGGAGAGGCTGGCAACGATCGTTTTCCCATTCTTCTCGCGACTGCTCGATCCAGCTCACTGAACGCGAACGTGCGAGAATCATCCTCATTCGGAGGATCGTCATGCGCGGATTTCTGACGGCGGGTCTGTTGCTGTTGTCGTGTGTCGCGTCGATGGAAGCACAGACCGTTTTGTGCGAATCGGTCGACGGCGCGCCTCGGGAGTGCCGGGCCGGATCGTCCGGAATCGCGGTTCTGGTGACGGAGCTCAGCGAGGGCCGCTGCTACGAAGGAACGACGTACGGGACGCGATCGGCGGGCGTAGTCTGGGTCGACCGCGGTTGCCGCGGACGTTTCACCCTGCGCAACGCGGTCCTCGGCGCGCGGCGACTGGTTTGCGAATCGCAGAAAGGCGAGCGGCAGGTCTGTCCAGCGGAGATGGCTCAGACGGCCGATCCCGGCAGCAACGTGTTTCTGGCTCGCCAGCTCGGATCGATCCGCTGCGATGAAGGGATGACGTGGGGATACGACGTCGAGCGCGATCAGATCTGGGTCGATAAGGGTTGCCGAGGAGAGTTCGTGATCGGCGCGCGCAACGATCCGAGCCGGCCACTCGAGCCGCTCGATGGTCTCGTGGTCTGCGAGTCGGGCGGCCGCCGGACCGAGTGCCAGGCGGATACCACCGGCGGAGTGCGCATCATTCGCCCGCTGACCGAGGCGGCATGCGCATATGGAAAACAGTGGGGGTTCGACGCACGAGGGATCTGGGTGAGCGGCGGATGCCGCGCCGAGTTTGCCGTGCGCGGGAAGCCGAAGCCGGCGTTGAGCGCGCTGGTCTGCCAGTCTCACGATGCGACGAGGGTCCACTGCCCGGTGCAGACGCGTTACGGCGTGGCTCTGATCCGGGAGACCGGCGATACCGATTGCGTGCTCGGCAAGTCGTGGGATTTCGATGAGCAGGGCGTGTGGGTGTCCGATGGCTGCAGCGGCCAGTTCGCCCTCGGCGGCTATCGCCTGCCGGCGGGTGCAGTTCCGCAAACGGCGACAAAGATGATCTGCGAATCACCCGACGGCCAGCGAAAACTCTGCGCCGCTGACGCCTCTCACGGCGCCGGCCTGCTACGCCAGATCAGCGAAACGGATTGCGTCCTCAATCACACCTGGGGGTACGGGCGGCAGGGGGTTTGGGTGAGCGGAGGATGTAAGGCGGAGTTTGTGGTGGCGCATTAGCCGGTGAAGATGTCGTCGAGCCGGATCTCCAGCGTTGAGAAAAGCGGAGACGTGAGCGTGTCGTTTTGCGACAGCTCGGCCGCCAGCTCATAACGCGCCGCAGCGTTGCGGCGGAAAATCCGAACGGAGTCCGCAACCGGGTCGACAATCCAATACTCATCGACGCCTGTCCGTTCGTAGAGCGCGCGCTTCGTCACTTCATCGTATTTGCGATTCGAATCGGAGAGGATCTCGACGAGGAGGTCCGGCGATCCCTGGATGTTTTTTCTGGTGATGATCTCGCGGCGTTCGTTGCTGATGTAAAGCAGGTCGGGCTCAACGACGTCGTAGCGCGAAAAGACGATGTCGAGAGGAGCGTGAAAGACTCACCCAGCGGATGCTCCTCTAGGTAGATGCCAATCGCGAGAATGAGACGCATGGAAATCCGCTGGTGCTTCGTAATCGGCGATGCATTCACGTAGTGCTCCCCATCGATGATCTCGTGGCGGAGACCGTCCTCGGGGAGAAGGAGCAAGTCCTCATAGGTCATCTTCGTCGACGTCTCAGGCGCCATGGCGAAAGTTTACGCTTTCTCGAGGATTGCAAGGGGCAACCGGGCAAAGGCACTGCGTAGCGCGATCTTATCCCCGCTGAAACTCTCCCCGGTGAAGACATCACGCCAGCTTCCGGATACCGCCAGCGCGGCATCGCCCCACACATCGCCGATGGGGAACTTGCCCGGTTTCACGAGACTGGCAACAAGCCGCGGAACCGCGACGAGTACCGCGTCATCCTCATGCCGGCGGATGAACGCGCAAACGTTCGGACCGGCGTCGATTGGCTCATAGCTGCCATCGCGGAACAGATTTGCATGACGCGCGCGTAGATCCAGCACTTTCCATGTGACGAACATCTTGATTCGCCCGTCGGTCCAGCGACGGAGAAGCGTGTCGATGGAGACCGACTTCAACTTCTTGAGTGTTGACCTGCGTCGTGAATAGTCGACAGGACGACGATTGTCTGGATCGACGAGGCTGAAATCCCACAGCTCTGTCCCTTGATAAAGATCGGGTGTTCCGGGAGCAGTCACCTTGAGCACTACTTGCGATAGGGCATTGAGGAATCCGTAGAAGGCGATTGGTTTCTGGAAACGAACCAGCTCATTACAAAACTGCGAATCGTCGAGAATCGAATCGGCGAATTCCATAAGAGCCTGTTCGTAATCCGGATTGGGCGAGATCCAGCTCGTATGCGTTTTCGCTTCGCGAGCCGCTTTTTCCAGATACTGTTTCAGCCGATCGCGAATTGTTGGCAATTCCGCTTTGTCCAATGGCCACATACCGGCGAGTGTTTGATAGACGAGCAGCTCGGCGTTGCGATCGTTGAAACCGTATTTCTTCGACCATCGCCGCACCTGCCGTTCCCACTGCGGCGCGAGTTCGGAGAGGACGTTGATGCGCGCGCGTACGTCCTCGCTCCGTTTCGTATCGTGCGTGGATGTGGCGTTCATCGTATGGGGCCAGGTCTGCTGCATCCGGACGCAACGCGCGTGGAACTCGACAAGACCGTCGAAATCATTGCGACCTGGATTGCCGCCCACCTCGTTCAGCGAGATCAGGCGGTTGTAGTTGTAGAAAGCCGTGTCCTCGACGCCTTTGGCCATCACGCGACCGGTGAACTGCTGCCAGCGCATGACGAAGGCCAGCCAGTGCTCGCGCTCCGAGGCGATGTACGGCGGCGGATCGATGAGCAGGACCTGCTCGAGAAAGGTGAAGAGACGCTTGTCGATGGCCGTTCCAGCCCGGCGTTTCGCATCGGTGATGGCTGCGCGAATCGATTGCGCATCGGCGTCTGCAATCGGCCCTTCACGAATGTACGTTCGATAGACGCGCATGCAGGCCGTGACTTCCGTCAGCGCGGCAGCCAGATCGACCGGCGCAAAATCGCGCGCGTTCCGGTCCGGCATGGCCACGGCGGCGAGTTGTGTGCCGAGTGCGCGCATCTCGCCGGAGAAAAGCTCGGCGATGACCTGTTTTTTTCGCTCATAGCAGATGTCATCGAACGTCGCAGTGACGCCGGTGAACTCGCGATAGAAACGATCGAGCTGTTGCAGTCCGGCCGGATCGATGAAGAGCGCATTGACGGAATCGAGGAAGTCGTAGCCGGTCGTACCGCTGGCCGGAAACTCGGACGGTAACTCCTCGCCGTGCTCGAGAATTTTCTCCAGGACGATGTAGAAGCCTTTGTCATCGGCTTGCTCGCCAGCCAGACGCAATTGCAATTTGCGCATGTGGCCGATCGGGTCGTGAAGGCCGTCGATGTGATCGATGCGCAGGCCGGTCACTTTCCCTTCCGCGATCAGCTCCAGCGTGCGGCGATTGCGCGCCTCGAATACTTCCGGATTCTCGACGCGCACGCCGATCAGATCGGTGACGTCGAAGAAGCGCCGGTAATTGATCGTCTCACTGGCGATGCGCCAGTAGGCCAGTCGATACCACTGTGCGTCGAGCAGCGCGTCGAGTGCGTCGGTCTCGCCATTGATCTTCTTGATGGCATTGTTCAATGCATCGCGAAATGCCGCGTCCTGTTCGTAAATGCGCCAGAGCGTTTCCTTGAGAAACCTGCTGTTCGTGACCGGATCGTTGTTTTCGACCAGCTCGCGGAGTTCGATCGCGACACCCTCGCGCGGCAGCGAATCGACGCATTCGCGAAGACCCTGACCGTAGGACCCGGGCGCAAGCGGCAGACGTTTGTCGTAGTAGGTGAAGTAAAAACCGTCGGCGTCGAAATGGAGCTGAATCTCCTGCGACTCCAGCGCTTCGCCGTATGGCTTGCCGAGGATGGGGAGCAGAACCTTGCGGACCGTCTGTCCGCGCGTCGTCACCGGCGTCCAGTCGATGTCGAAATAGTGGAGAAAGCGCGACTGCTCGCCGTTTTCGAGAACGCTCATCCACCACGCGTTTTCATGGCTGGCCGCCATGTGGTTGGGAACGACGTCGAGCAGAAGTCCGATCTGATGCTTCTGCAACTCGACGTGAAGAGCCTCGAAGTCCTCCTCCGTTCCCAGCTCCGGATTGAGCGCGTGAGCGTCGACGACGTCGTATCCATGCGCGCTCCCCTTCCGCGCCCGCAGGATGGGCGATGCGTAGATGTCACTGATGCCGAGCTCGGCAAGATAGGGAACAATCGCCCGCGCATCGGCGAAGGTGAAGCCGGCGTTCAACTGAAGGCGATACGTGGCTCGCGGGACGCGGTACATGTGCGAGCTGAGCAGTGCGAAAGAGGTGCCGCCGGCGTGCTACAAGCGAAACAGGATGAACGATTCTGGCGGGATGACGGCCGTAGCGCCGGCGGCCTCGCCGGCTGGCCCGCTGCCGGCCCGGCGGCGGTTTTGGTCGCCAGCGAGCCGCTGGCGGTCCAGCCGGCGAGCCGCCGGCGCTACGTTGATCGGCGTCCATTCGCCTTCAAACGGCAACGCGATCGTCTGTGCCTTCTCGCTGAAGTTCATCGCGAGTAACGTATCGCCGCGTTTGATGAGGAGCGTTCGCGATTCATCATCTGCGTGCGTTTCGACGGCATCAAGATCGAGCGAACGCAATGACGGGATTTCACGACGAAGACGCAACAGCTCGCGGTAGAGATTGCGAAGTTCGTCGAGTTCGACTCGCGAAAGCTTCGAACGATTGAACGTCGCTTCATCGTGCGGATCGGGTGGCTCGTCATTCCAATCGAAACGATCAAACTCCGCGCGCCGGCCTTTGCGCACTGCTTCGATCAGGTCCGCATCGTCGTGGGATGTGAAGTACTGGAAAGGCGCGGTCTCGCCGTACTCCTCGCCCATGAAGAGCATCGGGATGAAGGGCGAGAGGATGACGGCGGCCGCGGCGAGGCGCAGTTTGGCGGGGGAGACCAGCTTGGACAGGCGTTCGCCCATCATCCGGTTGCCGGTTTGGTCGTGGTTCTGGGCGAAGACGACGAACTGTTTGCCGTCGCGCGTCGTTGGCGGTGCGCCGTGTTTGCGGCCGCGATAGGGCGAGTACTGGCCGGTGTAGAGATAGCCGGTCGTGAATGCGCGCGCCAGGTCGCTGGCGCGGCCGAAGCCGGCATAGTAGCCGTCCTGCTCGCCGGTGAGGAGCGCGTGGAGCGAGTGATGGAAATCGTCGCACCACTGGGAATCGAAGCCGATGCCGAGGTCGGACTTCGGCGTGATCACCCGCGGATCGTTGAGGTTGGATTCGGCGAAGGTGTAGATATGCCGGCCCAGCGACTCGGCGCGCTCGCGTACGGCCGAGGTCAGATCCTGCAGGAACGGCTGCGCGGTGCGATCGACGATGGCGTGGACGGCATCGACGCGAAGACCGTCGACGTGAAACTCATCGATCCACTGCAGCGCGTTGTGGATGAAAAACCAGCGCACGTCGTCGCTATGCGGCCCGTCGAAATTCAGCGCCTGGCCCCATGGCGTTTTGTAGCGATCGGTGAAGTACGGGCCGTACTCGGCGAGATAGTTTCCCTCGGGACCGAGGTGGTTGTAGACGACGTCGAGGAGCAGGGCCAGGCCGCGCTGGTGACAAGCATTGCTGAGACGTCTCAGTCCAGCCGGTCCGCCGTACGAGTTTTGCGCGGCCCCGATGTAGACGCCGTCGTAGCCCCAGTTGCGCGTGCCGGGAAACTGTCCGACCGGCATCAGCTCGATGGCGGTGATGCCGAGGTCTTGCAAAGCATCGAGATGGGGAATGACAGCGTCGAAGGTGCCTTCGCTCGTGAACGTTCCGACGTGCAGCTCATACAGAACGTAGTCCTCGAGCGGAACGCCAGGCCAGCCCGCGTCGTGCCATTCGAATTCGGCGGAGACGACTTCCGACGGACCGTGCACACCATCCGGCTGCAGGCGTGACGCCGGATCGGGACGCTCCCTGCCATTGACGACGAAAACATAGCGCCCACCGGCGCCAATCTCAACGATCGCCTCGTGATAGCCGCGCACGTTTTTTCGCATGGCGATGCGCCGATCATCCGGCGCGACGAGGTGCAACTCCACGTTGTCGGCATTCGGCGCCCAAACCCGAAACTCGCAGCGATCCGGCGCAATCAGATTCGCGCCAAGCCGCACCATCTCATCTGCGTACATCTGCGTCATCTGCGGATCCGGTTACATCCGCAGATGACGCAGATGTACGCAGAAACACCGCCCCAAGCGGCGGCAGCGTCAACGTCACCGACCACTTCCGTCCATGCAGCGGAATCGGCGAGGCATCGACGCCGCCCATGTTTCCGTGTCCGCTCCCGCCGTATGTCTCGGCATCGCTGTTCAGCAGCTCCGACCAGTGGCCGCCGGTGGGAACTCCGATCATGTAGTTGTAGCGCGGGATCGGCGTGAAGTTCAGCGCCACGATGACCGGATCGTCGGGGTGCTCCTTCGACTTCCGCATCAGCACGACGATGCTGTTCTCCGTATCGCAGCAATCGATCCACTCGAAACCATCCGGCGAGAAATCGAGCTCGTGCAGCGCGGGGATGTCGCGATACGCCTTGTTGAGATCCTCCACCCAGCGCTGCAGCGTGGCGTTCAGCGGTGAATGGAGCACGTCCCAATCGAGGCTGGCGTCGTGATTCCACTCCCGCCACTGGCCAAATTCGCCGCCCATGAACATCAGCTTCTTTGCCGGCTGCGAATACATGTGGGCGAAGAGCAGACGCAGGTTGGCGAATCGGCGCCATTCATCGCCCGGCATCTTGCGGATCAGCGAGCCTTTGCCGTGAACCACCTCGTCGTGCGACAGCGGCAGTACGAAGTTCTCCGAAAAGGCGTACATGGCCCGGAAGGTCAGGTCGTTGTGATGAAACTTGCGATGGATGGAGTCGAGCGCGAAGTAGCGCAGCGTGTCGTGCATCCATCCCATGTCCCACTTCATCCCGAATCCCAGCCCGCCGATGTAGGTCGGTCTCGAGACCATCGGCCACGACGTCGACTCCTCCGCAATGATCTGAACCTCGGGGTGCGCTTTGTAGGCCTCTTCGTTGAGCCGTCGCAGGAAGGTGATGGCCTCGAGGTTCTCGCGCCCGCCGAATTCGTTCGGAACCCACTCGCCATGCTTGCGCGAGTAATCGAGATAGAGCATCGAAGCCACGGCATCGACGCGCAATCCGTCCGCATGAAAAACACCGAGCCAATAGAGCGCGCTCGACAAAAGGAACGAGCGAACCTCGTTTCGGCCGTAATTGAAAACCAGCGATCCCCAATCCGGCTGGAAACCCTTACGCGGATCGGCGTGTTCGTAGAGGTAGGTGCCGTCGAAATAGGAGAGGGCGTGCCCGTCGGTCGGGAAATGCGACGGCACCCAATCGAGAATGACGCCGATGTCGTTCTGATGCAGGACGTCGATGAGATACATCAGATCCTGCGGCGTGCCGTAGCGGCTCGTGGCGGCGAAGAAGCCGGTGCATTGATAGCCCCAGGAACCGTAGAACGGATGCTCCATCACCGGCAGCAGCTCTACGTGCGTGAAGTTCATCTTGCGGATGTACTCGGCCAGAGGCTGGGCCAGCTCGCGATAGGTAAGCGGCCGGTCGCCATCTCTCCTCCACGATCCGATATGCATCTCGTACGTCGACATCGGGGCCGTGAATGAATTGCGCTCCGCGCGTTTGCTCATCCATTCGTCGTCGCGCCATTCGTAGTCGAGATCCCAGACCACCGAGGCCGTGCCGGGAGCCGTCTCGTGAAGGATCCCGAACGGATCGGCTTTGTCGATGCGATAGCCGTTGTATTTCGAGCGGATGTGGAACTTGTAGTGCGCGCCTTTGCCGATATTCGGAACGAAGCCTTCCCAGATTCCGGACGGACCGCGATCCTCGAGGCGATGCTGCTCCGGATTCCAGCCGTTCCAGTCGCCCATCACGCTGACGAACGCCGCGTTCGGCGCCCAGACGGCGAACGCCGTGCCACTCACGCCGTCGCGCGTGACGACATGCGATCCGAGTTTTTCCCAGAGCCGGGTGTGGCTCCCTTCATTGAAGAGGTGGTAATCCCAATCGCTGAGGAGGGAGGTTGCCATCAGGTTCATCGTGTCGCTGCGGAGGTTCGAATAGCAAGCGTCGCGCCGTGGTCTGTGCCGTAGGGCCCAGTCGCGCTGGGCCGAACCCCCGTGGGCGGGTGGTTGACTACGCGATCCGCAGAATCTCCCCAACGCTCCACGCCTGAGCGATGCATCCGCGCGGCGTGTGCGGCGCGTCGCCGTCGAAGATCTCGCTGATCGTCCCGACGCCGGCTTCGGAGAGATGCGCGTTCATGTTCGCGATCCGTTCGCGCGCCGTTTCCTCTCCCGCGTCCCCGCGATACCGGCGCAGCGCATCGATGTACGCGCCGAGGAGCCACGGCCAGACGGTGCCCTGATGGTAGGCAGTGTCGCGGGAAGGTTGATCGCCAGTGATCTGGCCGCGGTAGTGCGGATCGTTGGGAGACAACGTGCGCAAGCCAACCGGTGTCAGCAAGTGCGTCTCGCAGACATTGAGAATCTCCTCGGCACGGTGATCGTCGAAGAGCGCAAACGGCAGAGCGATGGCGAATAGCTGATTGGGACGGATCGAAGCATCGTTCGGATTCACCACGTCGAAGCAACACTGTTCCTCGCGATTCCAGAACGCTGCCTCGAACGCTTCACGAACCGTATCGGCGCGCGACGCAAGCGATGCATCGCGGGCCAGTGCGGCCACGATTCGTAGCGCGTTGTACCAGAGCGCGTTGATCTCGACCGGCTTGCCGCGGCGCGGCGTCACCGCTTCGCCGTCGACGATGGCGTCCATCCACGTCAGCGCCACGCCGTTTGCGCCGGCGTAGAGAAGCCCGTCGAGGTCGACGTGGATGTTGAAACGCGTACCGCGCTCCAGCCAGGCGATGATCTCGCGGAGCACGGGAAGGGCTTCATCGCGAACGAACGATTCGTCGCCGGTCGCCTCGCGATAACGCCAGATGGCGATGAACAGCCAGAGGCCGGCATCGACGGAGTTGAGCTCCGGCTCGTCCGAGCCGTCGGGAAATCGATTCGGAATCTGCCCCTTGCTGGCAGCGGCCAGCCAGCGGCGAAGGATCTGTTTCGCATCTTCGAAGCGGCCGGTTGCCAGACACAAACCGGGCAGCGCGATCATCGTGTCGCGTCCCCAATCGGTGAACCAGTGGTAGCCGGCGATGATGGTTTTCTGGTCGTTGCGCGTGATGAGGAATTGATCGGCAGCGAGAAGGAGATCCGAGTCATCGCTTCGAATCGCGATCAACTCTTCCCTCCGCGCCCGCTCCTTTTCGATCATCGCCAGCGCATCCCAGTCGTGGTCCTCGGTCGCAAGAACGACCGGCAGTACATCGCCCTGGTGCAGCATCGTCACGTACGAACCGGGCGTGAAGAGATCCTCCTGGCAATCGAGACCACGTTCACGCTCGCGGTCGTAGACGTAGTCCTTCCAGCAGTCCGGATGCGCTTCGAACCGCGCGCCGGGGATGCGGATGTGGACGTACGGGAGCGACGCATCCGAACAATGGATGAGGGCGTGATAGTCGCGGCCGGCCAGAAATGGACAGAGCCGCAGTTCGAACGGTGCCGCGCTCTCGATGACCTCGTACAGCACGATGGTCACGTTCACGCCACGCGGGGCAACGACTGTTTTGCGAAGCGTGACGCCGCCCACCGCGTACTCCCAGACCGGGAAAATGCCGCGCTCGAACGAGACGAGATGTTCGAATCCCCGCGGATGGATCGCGTTCGGGAAACGGTTCGTGGCCAGATCGACGCCGGCCACGGTCTCGTCGAGCTTCGCCACCAGCACCGTCCGCTCCGTGCGGCCGGGATAGGCGGCCACCAGCATCCCGTGATAGCGGCGCGTGTTGGCGAAGATCACCGACGACCCGGCCCAGCCGCCAAGGCCGTTCGTCTCCAGCCATTCGAGCTGCGAGGCGCGCTCGAAATCGTGCAGAACATCCGTGCCCAAGGCGATCATCTGGCGGACTTTATGCTAACCACGTTTCCAGGATTGCCCCAATGCGCGATGGACACGTTCTGGTCGTTGAGGATGACGACGCCATCCGGCGCCTGCTCATCGAGTATCTGCAGAGCCACGAAGCGATCGACGTGGATGGTGCTCGCGATGGCGTCGAGGCCCTTCACCGGATCGTCACGAATCGCTACTCGGTCATGATCCTGGACGTGATGATGCCGAAGATGAGTGGCGTCGACGTCCTCGATTCTCTCGAAGCCCTCATCTCCGATCCCTCGGTGAAGTCACTCGCCAACCCGCTGGCGGTGCTGGTCATCACTTCCGCCGAAGCCGGTTTGCTGCCTGACGATTCCATCGTCAAGCATTGCCCGCGAATGGTGCAGGGAGTCTTCCGCAAGCCGCTGGATGTGGCGAAGCTGGCGGCGCGGGTGGAAACGTACCTGACGCATTGAGCGTCTGCTCGTCTCGCCGGGGGCTTGCGCGCACGTAGCGCGCGAAGGCGCGCATCACAATCCAGCCCCGCCGCTTTGCGCGGGGTTTCGGGACGCCATCAGGATTTGCGGCTGCGGAGGCGGCCGCGACATGACGCGCAACCTTGCGG
>Ga0307511_10001750_pt1 | contig 22867 bp, 17 predicted proteins | sample 13_EM_MG_FD_200266 | JGI IMG/M metagenome (GOLD analysis project Ga0307511, IMG submission 200266) | Populus trichocarpa ectomycorrhiza microbial communities from riparian zone in the Pacific Northwest, United States - 13_EM | ecosystem: Host-associated > Plants > Roots > Unclassified | place... | reverse complement strand
ATAATACTATTAATGAGTTTTAAAAAAGAAAAAAAAAGAATCAACCCCAAATCATAAACATAAGCAATAGTAGAATTGAAGATTCGAAATCATGATAGCCCGCATGACAAAACTACAAAATAAAAAGTCATTAGTATCCTCATCACTCCCTCTTTTGTGAGGGAAACGATCCACCAGCAGATATCCATGAGAATGCTGTCATTAGATCCACCCCCCCGCCATCTCCTCCATCCCCATACTCCCTGGGTTCAACACCGGTACCATCCCCGGAATGGGCGGCTCCTCCAGCACCCCTACCGAGGGCACCGACCCCGAAACACCTCTAAACCCCATCGTCAGCGCCACCTCCACTGGTACATTAGAGTTACTCAGAGGCCTCGGCTTCTTCCCGCCCGGCAAGTCACCAAGGGTAGGGCTATCTGGACATGCACTTTCCTGGTCTTCGTCATATATGATAGTTTGCGATTCATCACCCTCACCCTGGTCGGCTGCTTCCAGGTCTTGTTTGTGAAGGGGGGTGGGGGTCATGGGGTTATATGGTGCACTGGTTCGTTTCTGGAGACTTATAGGCCGGTCGAGTAAACTCCATCCTTGGCCGTGAGCTTCGTTCATTAAAGCGCTCTCACGTTTGAGGTCATCACTCTTTTCCATTTTTCGAACGGTCTTCCACATCTCGGGGGACATGGTCGATCCATCCCCGCTTACTGAGGGTGACAACCTATCCCCGAAACCACCACGACTACCAGATCCAGAGAGATCGATAAGGTTCATACTCTGTTGCCTCGGGGGAGTAGCACTCCTATGCTTATCACTTTTACTATGGTGCGAGTGCCTATGGTGGGATTTCGGTCTCGATTTCTTTGTTGCAGAGGGAGGAGTAGCGACAATAAGCTCCTCCTCACCGTCTTCTGCGCTTTCATTGCCATCATTATGTTTCGACGAAGGTGCGATTGCTGCGGTGGTAAGTCCCGATTCGGATTTCTCTGCGGAGGAAGGGCGGACGGTAACGGACATTGCGCCTCGTTTGCCGCCAGTGCGGATGGTACTGGTAAACCCCGAGCCACTATTATTATCCATATCAACCTGAATTGATATCCTCGACCCCCCACCGCTCCCACTCCCGCCTCTGCCAGAGGTAGTTATTCTAATCCCCTCCTTATGCTGAATCTCAATCGTAGCATGGTGTGTCGAGGGGTATTTCAACCTAAGAAGAGTAGGACTCAGTGTTGAAGGAGAAACTGATGATTTCACAGACTCCTTCCCATTCGCGCTTTTCGTAACGGCAGTAGTCCCATCCAGCTCATCATCTTGAGGATCCAAAATCGACTTCGCTTTCGGACCTTTTGCCCCTGGAGTGGGCGTATAGCAATCTGGGGCATCCTCCACAATTGTCGATGGGCGTCTGCTTTTTTCCTCATGTGTCATAGGCGGAGGACCCCTCATATACCCATTCAAAGTCATTACCCCCTCTTTAACCAAACTTCTCGGTCTGGAGTTAACAGTCTCACCGCCATTCCCCGCCATCGGGGGTGCACGTGGCTCAGGTGTACATGCGCCGGTAAAAAACGCGTCTTCCTCAACATTCTCCACCGTCGGAGGTCTATACACTGATTCCCTCCTCTGTCCCTCCTTCTCCAGTGACCTCTGTGTCCTAATCCTCATTGGCGTCTCCCCCCCCTCATTCGACCTTATACTCTGCATCCTCATCAGGGACATACTCCCCTTCATCCTATGCAGCTCCCTCGGAGACCTCGGAGACCCAACTCTACTCCCCTCTCTACTATCCACTGCCGATAATATCGACTGGCTATACTCTTCCCCGCCCCTCATTCGGGGGGAAATCCCCGGTGACGTAGACGAGGGGATCTTCGCCGCAGCGTTCTCCAACATTACCCCACCGCTTCCCCAGCTTTCAATAACTGTACTAGCGATACCTCCACCGGCGCCACTTCCGTGTCGTCCGGATCTCCACCGGGGTATGAGGGTGGGTGTTTCTGGTCTTGAGGAAGAGACGGGACTAGCGCTGTCTAAGTAACCAACACGATGGAAGGTAGTTGCGGATGTTGGAGAATTCAGGCTCCCCCACGGACTCTGTCCACGCGGGAAAGGTGACAGAAGCACATCACGGCGCGGTGGGCCAAGTGAGAGCATAGATAGAGGTTGTGTCAGCCTAGCGCCTAGCAGTAATAAATCAAGAAGGCTGGCTGGGCTTGGTGAAACCCTGGGAAGAAACAAGCACAGAGACCTGAGGTGGGTGGAATGAGTGTTATCAGGGAACAAAACCTCAGTAGGGGAAAGCAATGAAGCAAGCAAACAAAAAACTCTCAGGTAGTTTACCGAAAATCAGATTCTCATTCAATGTGTTAGATGACCCACAAGCACAATATAATGAGTCTGTCCTGCTTCGCCCATTATTTGTTTGCTTCAGCTAGTATATTCTTGATCTTTGGGGGATAGTTGGATGGTTGGTGCTGGTGGCCCCGTCTCTGATCCAATTGCAACTAAAATCATCCAGTGCTGAATGGGACCGTTACACTGCACCACCAGCCGCCAGCGCTTCTGTGCGTCGGGGTTCGTTAATGAGTAAACCAATGGAGGGGTGGTTCAGCTGCAACTAGGACCAATGGTAGGTGATACCAGGTGATGCTTGCGAGAGTTTGCAAAGTGAGGCTTCTTGCTAACCGATACTCTTCCAATCATCCCAGGGTGCATCGAGCGGGAGGAATTAGCCAGGGTCCACATGTTCCGAACTGAGAGGCTCAGGGGCTGGAAGGTGGAAGGGAGGGGCAATGTGCAGGGTTAGCAATGCAATTAATTATCATTCCAGCCCGTTTGAGTGATCATGGATCAAACCCAAGAGCAGCAACATGACATTCAGAGTTCCTCGTCGAGCATGGAAATGTATGTTCCAGAGTTTGCCTTATCGCGGCTTGTTTGCAGGAATCCTTTGGATAGTCTGGTTGGCCTTTGGACGAGGTACTTTTCGGTATTTTGGGCCTGTCTCTCCCGCGCTTATGCATGCACCTAGGCAACCAAGCAAGGTACCTCCCCGAGTACTCCGTAGCACCTAACCAGCTAAGCTCTCTCATGCAACCGTTTCGCTTGATGTCGGGTACGTGTTAACGTCCACCATCATTCGACGTCGACCCGTCTACCTGCCATTGGCACCAAGAAAGCATGCCGATACACGTATGGCCAGCGACGAGATCCCGATCGGATTTAGCACGACGAAAAATTTGTTAGAATGTAATTGGACCCAACAAAAACAAAAAAAATAACCATCATGAAGTGTCGGGGCATTATAGAGTTAGGGAAAATGAAACAGCTTCGTTGGGAATTTGAGTCTGGAGATGATGAACACATTCAGCAGACTCCATGCATATGATCTCTCCAATGAGGCCTGTATCTCGATCCAAGACATTCTGCATTATGAACGTTAGCGCAGGAATTCCCTTCCAATTGTGGAGTATCTGTAGGAGCAGTTCCGGAAGGTCCTATGCATCCTGAGGCTTACCGAACCATTAAACTCCAGGCTCATATATTTAGACTCACGCCCAGTTCTGCTTCTTATCCACCAATCATGCCGTCCATCCAAATGACCAATTGGATATAATTTCCTCGCCTTTCTGATCATTCATTGAGACGTTTCCTGATATATCGACGGTCGGTACGTCACGCGGATGCAGGGGCTTCCATCCACGGAAAGTGCCTAATATAAGGTATTGAATCACTTTGTCAACAAAGCAATAACTTTCCAATGAATCCTGTCCAAGTCCTAGACAATATCACGGTATTTCTAGGCGAAAATGGGTTGACGGGTAATCCTGATGCGAGGGAGTGGGGCGTATTAAGCAAGAGAATCCCAATTGGATCGACACTGACTTATTTCCTACTCGGTAACAAGTAGCATTGATTTGGTAGGTGCTGCAGACGAACAATCGTAGATGGTACATGTACATACCTAGCGGGATTGCCAGTCTGACGTCTGCAGGTACAACGTTGTCCAACACTTAGTTGTATGCATCTGCTCGACTTTTTGGTTTCATATTATACTACGTGAAGCAGTCTCTCGAGCTCTAGGGAGTTGGTTTAGTTGTAGATTAGCACATAGTGCCCGGAAGTGGCTACCGTCAAATAATTTCCCGTACGGATGGGTATATTGGTAATGGACTTTTCCTTCAAGCTTATAGTTCTTTTCCCAGGTGCACTGGTATCGAGTTAAACGTTTTGAAATCAATTGCAAATAGTCAGAAACCAAAAGCCACACGCATGAGGTATGTGTTCAGGTTTCTTTTCTCTCACTGTCAACTGGACAGTGCTTATGTATAAGCAACGAGACTTTGTTAGTGGTGCCTGATATTTGACTGCTTCAACCTGTGATGAAAGCTTAAGTGTGCTCAGGGGGGTATTAATCCCTGCCTCATTCGCTGTCGGTAACCTGTAACATTAACGACCATAATAATATATGGGAATAAACTCATGCATGCTTGCTTGCCTAACAAGGTCTCGAAAGAAACACCTGACAGAGCTGTCACCTCAATGTTGCCCAATCTTTTCCCGATGGGTATATCCGATTCTCGATTCCACTTCCTAACTGACGTTGCGTGCTTTGGCCTAACATCCAGCACTCTGCAGCTGCACATGTCAAACTATGCAGTGTAATTGAGCTGCTTAAGGTACTGTAATATAACAACCCCACGATGTCGTGACAATGGCACCTGCAATGCAAGGTAGCCAAGGGTGCCATTGCCACTAATTCATTCGAATAGTTCTCTGTTGTTGGTGGAAGGTAGGGTGTCATACGGTGTGATTTAGCGTAGTAGTATCGATGTCACTAAGGAAGATTGCGTCATCAGTGTTGTTCAGGGTAAGGCAACCCTTCTACTCCCTGTACTACTTTAGCAGTATGTACTCACGAAAAACTTCCGGTACTTTCTAGGAGTTTTGGAGTTTGCATGAGGGCACCACTGGAAAGCTCCCGAAGCATAGAATTGCTGTCCTCTGGAAAACTTCAGTTGAAGAATGAGGTCTCGATTGAAGATGAGCTCTCTACATATTTTTGCCTTGCCGGACCTAGGTGATGGTGGGGAGACAAGCGAAAAGGTTACGGATTTCAATCCATCTGTCGGGGCTATGTGTGGGGACTATGCGTGGGGACATGTGCAGGGATAGCTTCAACTTAGTCTCGTGACAATCACTACTTCACAAGTACGCTGAGGACTTTCCCAAGTTGCTAGGTCATGTTATCATTCGCAGTGCGGAAGGGATAAGATTGAGGATAGATAACGAGGGGGGGAGGCTGTTCCGAGATTGATGTGAAGATCCGCATTTTCGCTTACTCAACCACCCGAGACTTCAACTATTCCTAAAGGCGACTACTTGCATAGCACTTTGTCCTTGAGTTAAAGGAGATTAACAGAAGAGCATTAAGATATCATGATCATGATCCAAGGGGCACTCGAAATGTACAACAAACAAATCAGAGCTGAGAGTAACACCTGTACGACACCACCACTTTTCACCACCGCTCTAAACGCCAGTAACCAAAACACCATATCACTCACTCTAGATCTACAACCACCTCTTCACCAACTCCACTCCCATATACACCATCACTATAGCACCTAGCATCAATGTCTTCTTCTCAATCTGTACTGTTCCAGTACAGCATCCTCCAGCACGCTTGACCTCCATGGCGCTGTATCCTACGGGGACGGTCCTGGTGTCTTCGTCTACGACATAATGCCGTGCGAATACTGTAAGAAATTGGATTCAGCATGAGTCATCAAGCTGTTTATAACTCGAGGGAAGCTTACAATCGTTTTGTATCCAGATGACCTTGTTAAATGCCCTTAATACACCAGCCTTGGTTCCATTATCGAGGTCGGGGTGGTTCACGACGGCGTCAAGGAGTATATCAACGACGTATCCCAGTAGCGCAGACATGTGGATCAACTCCACTCTCAATCCTGGCCTTTTTGCACTACAAAATACCCACCATCATGAGCAAACTCCATCTAACCTTAACCCAACCAGACTACCTTAACCCAAGCCTAGACATGGTATACTTACCGATGCTGAAATCCCACCTGCCCCGTATGCATCACCGCCACCTTATCCAAATACTCCCAATCCTTCTCATTATCGTATTTCATCTCAACCAACTTTGCCAAATACCTCGTCAAAAAACCCTTCCTAAACTTAATCTGCTCATCCTCTGCCATCAAGCTCTGCACATTTCCACCCCTCTCTTCCAGCGACTTCCCCGAGAACCCTGTTTGCTTTTGCACGAATGCCTTCGATGTGATGTCGAATGAGAGAAGCTTCACGTATACGGCGTCGACAATAGCAGGGACGAGGGGTACGACGACGGGAGCGGCGAGATGGAGATATTCGACGTCGGAGGAGGTGAAATTAAGGAAGGATGTGAGGTAGGCGATCCTGTCAGGGAGGTTAGAAAGGGTGGAGGGAGGGATGGTCTTCATGGTTGTGTTATTGCTTGTGGGGTAGAAGGGTATGTATTGTGGTAATAATAGTAATAATGGAACTGAAGGTTGGGTACTCTATTCTCGTTGGATGATATTCCTGAGGATATGGGTTGTGGCTTTACAGGGCAGGCCCCCTTCCAATATTTATCTAACGACCTAGTCAGGTTCTACCCTCAGGGCCCTAGGCTAACTAAAGACTAGCCGTCAATCACATATCACACTGTCTCTGGATATGCTTACGACTAGATACGAGGCTGCGATCCGTCTTATCGATTAATCTATTGCGATTGCGCATCTCCTATGCAAATACTCTGTGGTCGGTTCGGGTGTGACAGAGGTAATCTCGGCAAATGATCATGGGAGATTGAACATGACCAAACTAGAAAAAACATCGTGATAATATCTATACCCATATCGCCTGTTCTACCACCTGTTCGCCACCATAATGGCCTGACATAACCATATCTCATTCGATTCACTTGAGATATGCCGTGGCGAAATTCTCCCAGGAAATAATCTCCGCTGGCCTTGGAGGATTTTAAGCGAGTTCTTCATGACAGAATTTTTTAGATATCAGGAGATCATTGCTAATGGAAGAGAACTAGACCAATGGAGTCGGGCTAATTACGATGGTTGGGCTTGCTAGTGCAGAGCTAGGACGTGCCACTGACGGCAGGATCGGACAGGAACGGCTCGGGATAGTTTCTAGACCACAGGTGGAACATGACAGGAACTCTTGCGGCAATGCTAATTGCCAAGCCAACACAAGCAGCTAGAGTAGTATAGCAAACCAAAACGGTTACTATATATTTTAAAGTAGTTTTATTTATCATACAGTAACATAGGTAGCCATGTATCACACAAGACAAGTCTTATAGTGCTGGTAATTCGTGCAACCAAACTACTGGGGTACGACTGGTTGGCACCGAAGGAGGCTTGCTAGTCAGCCAGACTAATCTTATCTCAATCCTTCAAGGGTTAGCCGAATCGGAATGCCAAGGCAATTTCCGATTTCCAAAAAGGGTAGTTACACAACACCTATTCAATTCCATAAAATCTTGGTTCTAAAAGGAAAAAACACCGCAACAGTCGCCACCGAGACACTCTCATTGAATATACATAGGGTGGAGAAGGTTTGTTTCATCAGGGAGGATATCTAGTAGAGGAGAGGGGAAAGCACGTAATTCTGGACTTTGGGGAGCTGTTGTAGTCGAACCCCGCTTATTGCAAACGCTCGGGACTAGAGGTGCGTATCCAATGAGGCAGGTTATCCAGTAAGCAGGGGGGGGGTAATGAATCACGTGATAATATCGAATTCCATTGAAGTAAGTACAGGCAGTACAGGTGTATGAAAAGGTAAGACCGATCGTGCTACAGCGAAGGTTATAGTGCTCTATTTGGTAGCTTTGCGTAAAGACAGGACGTTCGTATACTTCTCTGGTTGCTGAATAAAAGCAGTAGATTTGGACTACACACGGCGTTTGCTCATTGTGGAAGATTGAACTGCTGCAGAGGTAGTTGCAAGACCAGAGCTCTAGCAACATTGAAAATCTTTACTTTGCACGGTATGTGTTCATCCCTGAAATGCGTAGTCTGGTTATGAAATGCGCTATCCATCCAGTAGTCGAGATATCCAATACCATCCCGTAGCCCAAACTCGGGCCGATGGACTCTATCCAATAAGAGGGGTTCAATATGGAGAGAGTAGGGTCGTGAGGCTCGACGGTACTTTAGTAATACTTCAATGCAGCCTACGCCTAGTAATTTAAAACCAGGTTCAGGTAATACGAAAACTTGTATGGAATATGGGGCACTGTGATCTACTTTAATGTTGTAGCCAGAGTGATTTGATGTGCTTCATTTTGGACTTAATTTAGTCAAGAGGATTCACACTTTCTTCACTAGCAATCAGCCCAACCAGACAGACTAGTCTGTCTCGCTGCGCGGATAATATTAATAGTTATCTTCCAGTTCGATTTTACCTATCTTGTCGTTCACGATGAATATAGCTGGAAGGTGGGAAGTACATGTATTCTCGGGAGGTGAGCAGCTGCATGCAGTGTGTACGTAGCTGTGAGTGCCAAACCAATGTAGCTGCCACTTGAGAGACCCCGAACTCGAACTGTACTGGAATAAACTTTGCTGCCGCCGTCTGGCGTCTTGCTGCTGTCATATAGCTGCTTCTGGGTACTGGTGGATGGTGCCGTAGTCGGGCTCTGCAGCCTGGGTACTTCTGTAGTCTGGGTGCTTCTTCTGTTGTCTGTATGACGCTGGTCGACCTGTTAAGTGGAACGAGATACTGATGGTACCGATGCAATAGCTCAGGCTACCATTGCAAGTCTCGTTCCAGTCTCGCTCCGTCTCAATCTGGTACCTGGTGTTGCCTTATCGGCGTACCTTGTGGCCTCTTCGCACTCGACCACCGCTACACGTATCAGAATTATCGGAACATCCCTACCATCACAATTTCTCTCATTCAATTCGAGTCGACCCTTACAGCTCACATAGCTTCAAGTCGCTTTAACCTCACTCGGACGGGCACTCAATATCCTATAGCTCTCACCTGCAAGCAGCAAGTCCAACAACCAAATACCTATAACCTTGCTAGTATGGCACGGATTCGTCAAATAAAGCGGGGGAACCCCCAGGATACAGCTGGAACCCAAGCTGGGACCCCCCAGGCACCTGAAAATCTACCTACTGTCCCGTTACCACCAACCCAGTGGGCCCTTGATGCATCTCGATCTAGACCTAATAGCCCATCTACTGTCCCCTTACCTCCACCGCAGTGGCCGCCTTATGCATCTCCAATGGCACATTACAGCCCGGCTACTAGCCCCTTACCCCCACCCCTACCTCGGCCGCCGCTGAATGGGCCTCGAACTACACCTAGCCAAACAGTGCCAGTTCAAGCTAATACGAAGCTTAAGCCTTGGGTAGCGAGAAATACTGTCAAAACTCCTACGGCAACATCTATCACACCCACCCCGCCACTGCTACTACAAGGGGATACGAGTTTCGTCGACTTCTTCAATGTCGACCTTGCAAAGTCATCAAAGTCATCAGAAGGCACTCCTTGGTTCTCTCAGGGGATGGGTTATGCGATGGGAAATGGCGAGGAGTGGGTGGATCCGGCCGCGATGTACACTTCGCGAAATACGGAGACCATGAAACAGGAGTCGGTGGGTGTGGAGTCGGTAGGTCCAGCAACGCCCAAAAAGCCAATGTTGGCGTCAGGAACAAAGGGAAAAGGAAATATGAAGGAGGTGTCGTGGGCAGATGAGCTAGAGCATCGGTATAGTCCTGAGCCGGGTCCACAGACACCCAAGACTACATTGACGTCTGATATACCAACTACCGTGGAACGAAGAAGGCATCCGAGATATGTCTCTATCGACCCCCGCAACCTGCTAACTGTGGATTCTGAGTCAGCTCTGGATGACCCACCGCCGGTCATTGGTCTGGAAGAACACATTAAGAGGGCACAGGAAGCAAGGGTGCACACACCAGGATCAGGAGCTTCTCGTCCACCTTATATTGACCTCTTTGACTCTATGCAGCGATTGGAGGATGCAGGACCATTTTCAAAGCAATTATATAGGGATCGAGATAAACAAGACAAGCACAACTTGCAACACTATAGAGAAGTCGAGAAGCATATCGAAAGCCTTTATCTATGGAGTGGACCACTCCTTGGGGATGAGAGGCACGAGAAGTTTGGTATGTGTGGATTAGATTGGAGAGAAACACTTGATTTCTTGAAAGCACCTTCTGTTGGAGGACGGCCTACAGTACCCGTATTTAGAATGGTTCCAGGAGGAAAAATGAGTAGAATCCTGGTCAATGACTTGCTTCTGCAATACTCTGTTCCTGAAGCAGACTTTCTAGGAAATTACTCTGGAGGGTCGGTAGCCGTACTTGGTGAACTTGGCATTCAGCCAATCTCGCATACGCTCTCGTCTGGGGCGAAGAGAATTACTGTCGATAGGACCAGGCTTAATGGGTGTTTCTTCTTTGATTACAGGGGGGATGTTATTCCTGAAGGCCATCAGTTTGATAGGATGAAACCGGCTTTAGACTTTGGACGCAAAAGACAGATTATGTCGTTGAATAATGAGAGGAACTGGCAATGGCTTCTGGGAAATTTCTTCACATTGCCAACGTCAAAGTTGGCGCCAGCGCAAACAGACCGCAACATGATAACCCTGACGAGTTATAGGCCAAGGCATGATTTGCTGCACGGCATCGGGAATCTAGTGATCTCTGTTCCATTGAATCAAGGAAGATTCGAATGTGCATGGGAGAGACTTTCTTCCATCATGGCAAAGGAGAGGAGGGGACCACCTGGTGCTGGGCCTGGCCATTATAACCAAGCCAAGTGGTATCTTTTGAATTGCCCCATCCATAGGATGAGGTGGATTAAGAGCGCCGTGAATAACATTTATAAACCCCGGGCACCACCTGGATCTGGAGAAAACAAGAGTAGTGAGGATGGCACTGCGGAAGAGACGATCACTCAACGCGAGGCTATTAATTTCTCAAGGCTGCTTTGGCTGGACGTATGCGAGGAACTAAGTGCTGATGTGGCTGAGTACCCTCATGAGCCGGAGGAAGAGAGATCAGCACGTATAGCAAGAAATCGCGCATTAGCAATTCTGAGAAACGACAAACACTGCCAAGAGGTGAAGAGTGAGGGCCCCCTTGACTCACTACAAAAAAGAAATCATGCCATTGATGAAGCTATCGAGAGTATCTTGAGAGAATACGAAATTAAGGAAAGGAGTTCCTGGGACAAACTTGCCACTGGATGGGTCACCGATGACCTCTTGGATGACCCTGATGTGGCCAAGGTTTGTGAACAGGAACGGAAGAGGTTGGAAAAGGACGTGGAGTTAGGGCAGTGGATGCAAATGGAGGAAGGGACAGCAGATAAAGAAAAGAATATGCAAGGGAAGAAGAGTAGTATGAGCCCCGATTTTTATTTTTTATTTTTACATACTCATATACGGTCCCAATATAGAGTCCACGATGAGACCCCCGGAAGCCCGGGAGATGAGCCCCCTCGAGGAAGAGGGTGAAACATATCTTGTCATTCAGGGGTGTACGCTCGCAGGGAAGACTTTGTATGGGACTTATGCGTGGAGCCTCTTCGAGGAACAAAGCGAGACAAAAAACTCGAACCAGAGCTGCAACCTGTCATCTTCAAACCTGGAAGTACGCCCTAAACTCGCGGGTTTTGACTCTCGTTATCACGATTTGATGAAAGTTGGAATTACGAATGATGAGCCAGTGCCATTATCAATCAATCAGGCCGGATACCGAATCAGACCCGTGAACTGCTATGCGAGTACACCGTGGACGGATCTGGGTGGTGTCCGAGAGCTGTTTACTACCAATGAGGATAATGGGAGCGTCAGATACGGAAACAAGAATGAACAGACGTATATTGTTGTTCTTGCTCTAGTTACTGATGCAATCAGTGATGCTCAAGCTGGGAGCGCACCAAAGTCAACGCACCCTGTGGAATCAAAGGCAAAGGAAGGGCAAGGAAAGCCTACAAATGGAAAGAGGCCTAAGCCTAGTGTATCATCGGCAGGGACACAGCGAAGCATGCCAGCAATGTCAAGCGAAGAAGAGCGTGCCTATCATGAGCAATTGAGACACCAACACCAGCAGCAAATGCAACTCATAAGTGGGGCACAAGGAGACCCGTTTAACCCCCCACAATCAGCAGCATATCCACACCATCAAGGTTTCCAGGATTTTATACCGGACCCTCCGCCACCGATATGGCGTCAAAATGCCCCAGATTTTATATCAGACCCCCCGCCACCGATTGTGGCTCCACCACCCCCACCTCAGCCAACAGATGTCCCTTCGGAGCTTTCTAACTTACTCGGCTCAGGTCAATATAAAGTCGTCGCGGTTTATCCTTCCAACAAGAGTTGCGCCTACTGCAACCGGGTCCTTGACCCAACTAGTCAGAGAGCACCTATTCGCTGCTGCCGCACTGAGAGATCAGGCGGCTTAACCTCGAGCATGTCCCAGCCAAGTCTCAAAGGTGGGCAATTCGTCCACACTAAAGATATCAACGCACTTAGTGATGGTTGTCGATGCAACGGACCTAAGGACTTTCACGAACTCGAGATGTGCTTCGGGCATTGTGCATTTTGCTCCGATGATTGTAAAGAGCGGCTCGATGAGGAGGAGCAACATCTTGGTAGTGTCTGGGCCAAGATGAACAGGTTTTTTGAGCTGCAGCAGGAAGCAAGAGCTAATCGTGCAATTGCTGAGAAGGCTACTGCGTGGAGGAGGTATGAAGGCAATGGCTCTGACAATAGCAGTATGGGGGCGATAAGGGAGGGCACCGCAGAGGGCCCCTGCCATGGGGGTATGGATTCTAGGATCAAGATTGAGCCACATCTCTGTTTGAATTGGCCTGGGGGGTGGACTGAGAGGAGTTCGTTGAAAAAGAAGAGGGATAAGGAGGAGCGAGAAGCAGATGTGGTGAAGGAGGATAAGCGGAGTAAGATGTCGAATACGAAATTGGGATCGACCTTGGGAAGTATTGAGTATAAGGTTAGTGGAGTGTTTGAAGGAGGCTGGGAAGGGAAGCTGAAGAGGGAGGGATGGAAGGTGCCGTGGTTCAGGAGTGGGGAGCAGAAGGAGAGCGTGTATAATGGGGTGGTGGGAGGGATGCAGGGGTTGATTGAGAGGTTGCATGGGGGTGCTGTGGCGAAGTGGTAGTAGGATATGGGGGGTGAAGGGGAGCTTATTGCTTTTTTTAATGAATTTTTTTGAGACCCTTGGACATTTGCAGGAGTCGAAGGTTAGGCATGCCATGGCGATGACAACGAATTATATGGGGTTATTGGTGAATATTTTGTCTGAACTGTTCCCTTACTAGCAGGGAGCCTCAATGCCTTTGCGTACTACCTTTTTTATTAGTTTTCTTGACTGATGGTTACCTAGCGTTGAGCGGGTGGTTCGTGGTTGCATTTTTTTCTACATACTGTAGATACAAGTTGAGGGAGTATTCTCGTGACAGTCTAGTTCTTCGAGTGACCAGTGCTTTATTCATCTCCAACAATCTCTCTCCACAACAAATGCGTACTCGTCAGCCTCCCCGCCAACCAAGCTATCCGCCAGAATCATCTCTCAGCCCCGGTAGCAGGTATGGCTTCATGTTGTCATACTTAGCTGTGGCAAAGAAACCCCTCTTTAGAGCCCCCCTTAGTTGAGAGAGCCCTACTTGGGTCGAGAGAGCCCTACTTGGGTCGAGAGAGCCCTACTTGGGTCGAGAGAGCTCTCGTTTAGAAAGCAGATTTTCCAAATAGGTAGGAGGAAAAGACTTTTGGTGTGCGCCTTCGTACTTCAGAGGAATATGCCCAAATCGAAAGCCCTTGCGGATAATTAGGATAAATAAAAATAGAATTTAAATAACACCTTATGCCGTCGTAGTCCGCAAGTGTAGGTTTGATGACTGCTGGCGAGCCTTCCGGACCCATGAAAGATGTGCACCTGACTAACACAAAGGTGCCTCTAAAACCGTCGAGTCGAACTGTTTCCCGCACTGGGGCTGTAGGAACTGGCCTATGCTCAGTGCCGCTAACGTTCTTCATCCCCTCCCAGTGCAGTTTTATAAACTGCCATTGTGTTGACCACCCTATCCGGCGTTTCTCCGCAGCTCCCCTATTGCGGCAAATGCGTCTAAGATACCTAGACCACCCTGCGGTCCATGTTGAACAATCCCTCGACCTCGACCACAGCCAACAGGTTGTGAAGGGCGATAATGCTTATCATTCGCGGAGCTTGCAGGGTCACCGGCTCTACCTCAAACCCTACAGCCCAATGCGAAAGATCGCCCCCTATGCTGATCAGTGTAACTCAAGTTTACCCTATAAAATAACTGGATTGTTCTCAACCTGTCATGCTTCGCAGTGGTCATCGTTCTGTTTTGATGTTGACGCCCGACCCTGTTCTTTCCTGTTTCGTGCCATCCACTGTGGAGAAACGGCTTCCAAGAGAACTAAATCTGTCTGCCACTGTCCTGTCCTGGTCGGACCTTAGTCTGGTTGGTTGGACCCTCACCACTCAATGCAGATTGCAAGCATTGTCGATGCATTTAATTCAGCGGGGATGTCTGTGATTATGCAACCAGTATAAGTGCATACCTATTCGCCGTATTTGGTGCAACTTGATTGACACAACACAATCGAATCTCGCACACCCGAGCCTGAGTCTAGGTATTGACCTCTCAGCACTACTGTGGCAGATCTAGAGTATAACTACGGTACTTGGTCACTCCGGGAACTGGAACCCTTATGTTTATCTTAGGAGGAGTTTATCCCAGTTACTTATTACGTAAGAGTATATGCTCGGTGTTTGTGTCGTCGTTAATTTTGTATATACTTGTCCGTGCGTATTTCATTCCCATCGGACATGCATCCGCAAGACTAATGCATCCGAACCAGACTAATGCTTCCGGAAAAATCTAACAATCCTTTCAGCTCTAGTGTCACATTTTGTCTCTTCCCTCGACCCGAAAACCTGTCCTCTAGCGTATATTAGGCCTCACCTGACGAGGGCGGGCGTTGTACAGTCCTTAAAGGCAAGTTCGACTACAAAATATTTCCACAAATAACAGATAGGTACCTACATGTCAATTTCTCCCTACCGAAAGCGAGACCTTATGGCCTTGCGTACGATTACCACACTCAGTCCCCAGAAGGAAAATAACGAGTAGTAAAATCGATGGTCTAGGTACAGATATGGAAACACAGCTCAAGTGTGGGACTTGTCTAATAGCGACCCTCACCCCAATAAGCCACGCACCGCTTGATGGGCTATATAGCTAAGTATAAAAAACTAAAATGCTGCAAAAAGGCTGCAACAGCAAAAGCTAATGACCGATACGTGACTCGAACACGCAACCTTTTGATATCATCCGTAGTTGGAATCAAACGCGCTACCATTGCGCCAATCAGTCATTGATGACTGCAATGAAGAATGCTTCCCTATAAACTGCCCAATATAATCAACCAAGCAAACGTTCTTCCCTCAATGGCACCTCCAAAATAAAAATAGCAATTGTTGGAGATTAGATTCTCTACCGGTATTCATTGCAACGCATCAACAGAACAGAAAGCAGAACAATCTTCTTCACCAAAACTCCAGTGCCCCTCCCCTAGGATAGGTGCGTGAGCCCACCACCCCCCTAACATAATAAACTGTCTTCGCTAAATAACTCAACACCCAGAAGACTCCATTTAATCCCCATAGGCCTTAGCATCATCCCACTTATCCCGACCCACCTTCCCATCCGGCTTATAGTTATCCTCATCCCCACACACAGAACGCTCAGTCTCCCCATCACTATCAGTCTCACTGCTACCTTCACTCCCACTATCACTTTCACTCTCACTTTCACTATCACTTTCACTATCACTTCCACAATCACCCCCTTTCTCCGGTGTCCTATAACCCTATGAATCCAAACACCAGTTATCCCTCTCCTTCTTACACACCAACCCCATTCCATCTTGTACACCAATCACCTTTACCCCCTCTTCACTCACACTACTCTTCATATACTCTTCGACATATAGATTCCACTCTTTCCAATGGCTCAGCCTGTACTCCTCGATTTCTTGATCGGAAAGTACCCCTTTCTCCTTCTCAAAAGCCACATTCACCAACTCCATATCCGAGTCATAACCCACACCCATACTATTTGTATCAAAATCCACCCCTTCCATATCATCCCTACCCTCCTCTTCCATACCACTACCCTCTTCATCCTTTCCCACTTCCTCCACTAAGATTTTCACCAAACCACTCAACGCCTCCTTAATCGTCGCAATCTCCTCATCCACCTGTATTTTCCCCTGTTTTCCCGTTAACTGCTCCCCATGCTCCTCACCCTGCTCCACTACCCCCTTTTCATCGAGACCCACAGCAATTGCCTTCTCCAAACGATCTAGTGACTCGAGAATAACGTCGGCACCCTGCAACAGCTTACCGTGGTTGACACGGGTGATACCGGTGCAGACCAGATCATCAGCGTCAACGGCACAATTATCGGGTCCCCTAAACTGCCACCGCTCTTCCGCATTTTGGGCTAGAAATTCCAAATAATCACCGAATTCGTCCACGCTCATCTCCATTTGGTCATATTCCGACTCCCCGGTGTTGAGCTTCGAGTAGTGTAGATGAGGCCAATGCGCCTCACAAGGTAGGAACTTCTGGAAGAGCCCGTCCTCCCGCTGGCGCTGGAAAAACAGGTCAACGCTGTTATCATTGACCAAGATAAGATCCAAATTAGGCATCCTAATCATATTAACATCCAGATCCGTATTGTCCAGTCCTGGTGCTAGGGTGGCCGTTAATGCAGATGCAACTAAGGGTACTGGGGGAAGTGCTGGAGTCAACATTGATCTAGCAGATTCTGCTGCATCTTGACTTGAGTATGTTGGTTGCTGGAGGGGTGGTATTTCTTGATCTCCCTGCATCTCTTGTGCTTGTTCTTTGGCATTTCCTTGCTTTTCCGCATGACCCTGCCGTGTGTCTCCTTCGCCTATTTCATTAGCCCTCTTAGCTTTCCTGTGTGCCTTCTGCCGCTGGTTTTTTTTGGCGTTCTTGCTTGCGCCTCGACTTGGGGGTGTTGGTTCCTGAAGGGGGGACCCTCTTTGGTCTCCCTGCGCCTCTTTGTGTGCTCGTTTAGGATCTTCTTGCGTTTCTGCATTACCTTGCCCTGCATCTCCTTCACCTATTTCATTATCTCTCATAACTTTCCTTCGTTCCTTCCTCCGCTGGTTTCTTTTGGCGTTCTTGCCTGGTATATTGACATCCGGAGTTTCTTCCGCTGGATTAGAGGTCAGCGTACTATTAGGCGCAGCTTGTAAATCAACCTGATCGCTATTGTGGGTATTATCACGTTGATTTTGGGAATCAACGGGTGCCCCCTGTGGGGTACCACGATTATCTTGAGAGACCACACTTTCCAGCGGGTCATGTATGTACCCTTGCTGAGGCTGAGGTGGTAATGTGGTATTTGATCGGGTAGGGGTAACAAACGTTTGTGGAACATTAATTAATGGCGGCCGAGAGTCTCCTATTACAGGCTGTCCATACGTATATAGAGGTGTCCTATTGTTACTGTCATCATTATCATTCGCAGAGCTAACCCCGATATCTCGATCATGAGGTACAGATCTTTGACCTGCTATAGCAGGTGGTTGAGGAGGTTCTTCCCATCCTTTCTTGCTTGCCTCTTCAAAAAATTTGTCTAAAGACTCTCCATTTTCTATTAGAGACCCTATGCCCCTGTCATCAAACCATGATCTAGGCGTTCCGTTTGATAACAGGTGTTCGACGAACTGCACTTCATTCATCTCTTGGTCATTGATGAACCCTGGCTCGAATTCCGGAGATCTCGCCTCTTCACATAGCATCGGTAGTGTCCCGGACGCTACTGCAGCTCTGACGGCAGTTGCCCTATCCCTTCTCCTGGATATATATAGAGCCCTCCTCTCTGGTGGTAGGGAGTATTTTATTGGCCGTAATATAACTCTCCGAGAGTTCTCAATCTCTCGGGGTGCTACAAATTCTCCCTGTCTCCCACTTGCACAGTGCTGCCCCCATGCCGCCCCATTTTGACCCTCTATCTCCCTCATATGTTTTACCCATTCTCTGTATTTCAATAAAAGCCCTCTCTCGAATTGCCGCTCACGGCGGTACCTTATCAGGAAGTCATTCTCCACATCAACCTCCTGTATAATTTCGTGCTTAGAGAGGAGCATGCGCATCTCTTCTAGCTCATTTTCCTCGGTCTCTCCAGCTTGTTGAGGATCCTGATCTCCATCCTCAGGTGGTGCAGAACCTCCCCTCAAACCCATTCGGAGCTTAACGATGGTAGGTATAGGGCTGAAATCACTTTCAGCTGCTGGTACGACTATTCCAAAAACCAAACCTTGGTTTGGCAGGCAAGGCGGGGCTAAGGAATTGGGTATTGCAGTGAGATTTTCTGTGCCTATCCCAGCAGCCATTGAAGGTAGCTCGCAAGTTCCTCTCAGGGGAATAGTTGGTTTTGCTGATCCTGAGTTCTTGTGCAGACCCCTTGCAGTATCGGTAGATGTGGGCGTTGCTGCTTGCAAAAAAAATTTGGCTGCAGAGTCGGAAACGAGAGGTTGAAAATTCAGATTTCCATTCAACCACACAAACCTCTGATTCTCCTTGCCTGTCCAGTGGATACACTGTCTCCATGACCTGTACTCGAGCAAGAGGCCTCTGTCACTGTTCAGTTGTTGGCGCCGCTTCATCTTCTCTGGTGGGCCCCGAGACCTGCTAGGGTGCCAGGCCCAGGGCAGTGCACCTCCCCTCATTCGTACCCTAAGAGGCTCGATCAGGGTCTTATCCTGCTGTAATAACGCCCCGGCTGGAGGTGGTGAGGAGGCTCTGGAATGTGAGGATTCTTCGTCAATTATGTACATTTCTGTTGTTAGCTGGCTGAATACTGTACCACCATTGATACCTGCAATTAGGCCTTACCAGAAACCGCAGCACCTGCAAGTACTTCACCAACCTCATAATATTCACTCACATTCTCGCCATCAATGGTCGCTAGCTGTTGTCCCATGTGTGCCTCTGCCTTTTCAACTCGCCTTACTTCATATTCCCATAATACAGATAGTTGAGCCTTTGTAGCCCTTGACCCATAGTTATAGTCTCGCATAACTCCCCTCAACGCATAGAATGGCTGTCGAGCCCACCTATCCGTCGAAGCGAAAAAGTACTGTATCATACACCTCATGACATATAACGGCTGTCGGGACCACCCAGCTGCCCATGTCCGGCCTCCAGGAACCCCCGGGCCGCCACGAAGGATAAGAGGACGAGGTTGGCTTGTCTGTGTACTTTCCTCCCTAGAGCTAGTAGTCCCATTTGAAGCCGGAGGGATACCATGTGGTGGGTCCACCGCTAGAGCCGGCACCACCTCTGGCCCATCATACTCTCTCAGAGCCCATGGTAGTTCTCCTCTAGCTGTTGGTGGGGGATTCCGATTCCTGTCGTTGTTCCTCAGTACGTTCCCCTCAGCATCTGACTGATCTCTCATCGGAGGTGTTCGTTGCCGCAGGTTGGATTTTTGGCAATCATTCACTGGGGAGCTCAAGGGCCTAGAGTTGCGAGTTCTTTGGCTTAATAGTCTCGCCGGCCGCTGTACAGACACCCCCACCCACCTATCTGGACCTGATACGCCCCAACTTTTTGGTCGCCGTTCACGCTCTGCAATGCGCCTCCTAATCTCAATCGATTCGACTTGTAGGTGCCGCTCTCGTTCAGAAATTTCCCAAGTAGCTAAAGGACGCCGATTCCGGGGCCAATTCCTCATAGCTCTAAGATCCGCCAGCTCAATCTCTCGTAGAGCAAGGCTTTGGTCGTCTTGTAGCTGCTGAATTCCCAGTAGGGTGTACGTTATGATTCTTGCTGGAGTGCTAGGAAACGCCGAGGGCCCCACTCGAAACTTTTGTAAGCTTGCTCTGGGACTGTGAGGTGACAACGAAAGATTGGGTATAGGGTGAGGTGCTCCTATCACTCTCCCCGGTGTTGACACGTTGGTAGATGGTCCCGAGATAGTATGTCCAGTTGCCATCGGGGCCGGAGGCGTGGATTGTATAATGCAAGGCGTACTCTGCTGCCTCCACGAATTTTGAATGCGTACCGCGATAGGTGTTCGGTCGTCTGACCTTATAGCAGAAAGTATTTGTCCTGGTGGTAAAGGCTCATAGGGGTGGGTAATGCGATTTTCAGCTACGAGATCATGAACTATGCTGGCTGTTGTAGCCGGGACTGAGAGGCCCCAATCCTCCAAAGAGAGTGGAATGAATCGTACAAACGAGTTGGGCAGAGGCTCAGGCTCAACAACTTCAGTCGGCAGCCAAATCACCATAGACCCTGGATGCTGTGGCATAGGAACTGTTTCCTCTATAATTAGATTAACCTGTTGAAGCAACATAAACATATATCAGAAGACAGAAGAAAACCCGTCTGAGTTATATCTACCTGGACTGTGTATTTGACCAAAAGTAGGATCACCACTAGCGATATTCCACGGAGTAGGTGTAGTAGATGTCTTTCGCAGACTGCGCTGCCCTAAATTGTCATGCTGGACATGATGGTCCAAATCACTCAGCATTCTCCTTCGGTCTCTCCTCCTCCCGGCCCAGTGCGCCTGTCTCCAGAACTCCCTTTCCACCGAGGCTCTAGTAGGAACCATACCGGGCCTGTGTTGGATGTTCACAAGAGCCCACATTCTGAGGCCATATTTACTCGAGAACTGATATAATTGACCATTCCGTACTGGAGCTAGTTGAGGCAGAAAAGCTGTAGGCACCACAGGCGGTTGTTCACCCCTGAGCTGTTGGACTCGAAAATGATGTCCATGAAAGCTCCCAGTCACGGATGCGTGAAGCCCATTCACCGTGGCTGGGAGTGGTGTTTGGTTCTGTCCCTCCTCATCAATATTTGGTTCCAGTTGACTGCCCTCCACTTCGATATCGTCATTGTCATCCTCTGTACTACTACTTCCCATCGGCACAACCTCAATATCTTCTCCCATCTCCCTGTTCTCCTGCGGCCTTTGCACATTCTCTGTGTCGTTGTTGGAGTAACTCCTGGCACGGTCGACATCCTGTACCGAGATCGTCATTGGGAGTCCCATATTGATCTCTGCAAATCTGCCAGTCAGCCCCCCACGTCCGTCAGACAGCATGTGAGAGTTCTTAAGCTATACCTATGTAATGCAAGTAGGATAGATTCTATAAAGTGTAGATAATATGAAGCTGATATCCGCAAGGGAACTTAGGAAGAAGAGGTTTAAAGTTGCTGATACCAAGTATACGCAATATAAATACTCTTAGCAAAATGAGTGGAAAAATGAAGGATTATCTCGAGCGGCCCCCCCTTAACCAGACTGAAGCTCTTCAATGGCCTAGATTTCCTAATCGAGAACTTCGAACCAGACTAGAAAATTGGGTTAATCAAAAATGTTCCTACGATAGTATATACAACCCTCGACCATCCTAACCAGACATTTGCGCAAGCATATTTCTACGAGTACTGCTTCGAATCTGAAGTAACTGCATTTATTACAATAGATTACAAAAATATACGTAACAAGACCTTCAAAACTTCACTCCACATCGGCCCCTCCCCACCACCGCCATCACCACCACACTACTAGGTAGCTATGGCCAGTGGGCATTGCAGCACACACTATGTAGCTGAATCGCCCACACTATGCCCTTGCTCCGCCAGGTATCTTCGAATCATGTACGTAGGATTAGGCCTGGGCACGAGACGTCTCGTCATTTACCAGGCGGTCTCGAGACTTTTACCTTTGTCCTATAACGTAAGCCGAAATAACAAGGGTTTTATATGTGCCAAGAACTGATATCACAAAGTCTCGAGACATCTCGTCTCGTGCCCAGGCCTACGTAGGATCCACCTCGCGTTCGGATAGTGGTCCTGGTTGGCTGTCTTCCCCATCTAAAATATCTCAACCCTCTTCCTCCTCCACCGCCATGCCTGCAGCCCTGCACACCCGCATGACTGCCGCGCGCAGTTGCAGTAGATATGGATGTAGCAGCGGATGTGTCAGTGGGCTTGTTGTCGTGAGAGAACACAGAGCCGGTTTGCACATTTATCTGGCTTAAAACCCAGGGCCGACGCGGCTGACGCCCACTCTGGTTGGGATGAACAGAGTTTTTTATGTCGCGAATATATCTGTACATAGGAGCAGGGCTGGTACGGCTGGTTGGACAATCTGGCCTGGTATCCACTCGGGGATGCGTACCCTCATCATATACGTACTATAGTATCAATGAGTACTGGATTCACCAAAAACCTGACTCTCTCAAAAGAGCCTTGGCATGGCTAAATTCCAGTCGACCACAAGGGGTAATTGGTTTATGCAGCAAAGGTCAGGAAAGTAGTGACTACGCTACTAGGTTTAGTGCTGTTGTACTGCGTAGGAAGGCTGTGCGGCAATCCCTGTTTGTTTCCTCTTATCGTATTCAAGTCTATATCATTATCCTTACCTCAGACGCCGTCTCATACCCCAAGCCACTCGCCACAACCGTGGTGGTCCTCTTCATCCTCATGCCACTCGCCACCCTCGTCATATTCTTCTCTATTGCCCACATCATGATCATATTCCCCCTATCTCCATAGTATCCTTCTCCTTGTACTTCTCTGTAACGCTCATCATGATCATATTCTTCTCCACCTCCCCCCCCATAGTATTTTTCTCCTTGTACTTCCCTATAACCCTCATCATGATCATTTTCTTCTCCTTCCCCCCCATAGTATTTTTCTCCTTC
>Ga0307511_10001749_pt1 | contig 22868 bp, 26 predicted proteins | sample 13_EM_MG_FD_200266 | JGI IMG/M metagenome (GOLD analysis project Ga0307511, IMG submission 200266) | Populus trichocarpa ectomycorrhiza microbial communities from riparian zone in the Pacific Northwest, United States - 13_EM | ecosystem: Host-associated > Plants > Roots > Unclassified | place... | reverse complement strand
CATCCTGATCGAGTTCGCATCATCGGAGCTGTGGTGGAACCATCTCCGCCGCTCGAATTTCACCTCCTGTGAAGCGAGCTTATTCACGGAGGAAGGCAGGAGAACCGCTCTAAGATGCATGCTTTACACGGCGACTCACTCACGGCCGGAGTTCCTCGATACATCTACAAAGATTATCACAGCCATCAAGCGCCTTGAGGAACTTCAGTGTTTGAACACTGCCGAAGCTGTGATCCTCTGGGCCTGGACCGTTGGTGTTGTAAACGTTGCAGATCACGATACTTGGGGGCCAATTGAGCGCATTACGCTTAATTTTTATCGAACCCATGGGAAAATGCGCCTGACCGCATTGTCACGACATATCACTGACGCGAGCATGGAAACCGAGCACATGATGTATCTCCTCATACACTACCGGGACCCCCCATGCCGGGTGGGGAGTGTTCGACAGCTTGCTCCTTTCCAGGAAATGATGGAATGCTTCGAAGGACCTAATGTTGCTCAGGTTTGTCAGTTGAGAAGGTCGTATCACTTGTTCGGGTATGACACTGTGTCGTGGAAGGAGGCGGTTGCTGTGGAAGAGGTTAACGAGAGAACGGACACGTTGTCGGTACAGCTTGTAACGCCTACCCAGTTTGCGGATTGGACGTGCGATTATCCATAGGACTTGATTCGATGTTTAGCTTATAGTTGTAATCACGCTCGAATTTGTAATGGCTGGGCAGATTCAGCTCTTCACACCCTTAGCATACTAGGCCCCCAAAACGAGCACGCGGATATCTCATTCCATTATAGACTCAGTTTGGAAAGCAGGGTTTACTCTTCAAATCCACCAAAGGTCATCCTTCGAGTGCGTCCGAAATCATGGACGCAATCCTCCGCTGTGATATCAACTTTTCACACAACACCCAATTGACGGGATACTGGGGTTTGGATCGCAGTAATCGACCCGTCCCCGAACGTGAAATCGCGGTGGTTTACATCGTCCAGCACATTGACGAAGATCAATGCTCCTCCCGCTAGAGGTTTCCGGCTACGCCAATGCCCAGGATCATTGTGATAAAGGGTGTATGATTGATTGTCCACGGTGAGGGTGTGGTTGATATACTGTTTCGGTTTTCAGTGCTAGTTATTACGCCAAGGTTAAGCCTATTTGACATGTAGTACGAGCGGGCAAGGAGTGGGGGTTGTGAGGCGGGGGTATGATCCACGTTCCCGGGTGGATCTCCGCTGTATACGAGAAAGCGGTCAAGTCAATGAATGCACACTTTTCGAAGCGAGCAAGAAACTGACAGGGCGAGAGGAACTTGCAAGACCACCGGAACTTCCGGGCACGAGCGAGGGTCCCGTCTCAGCACCGTCGCATCGACGTCCACGGGTTGAATGGAGGGTGTTGTCGGCTGTATCAGGCTCGAAAGATGAACATCGCTAAATGAAACCGCGCCGGTGAGTGTCTACATTGACACGAAACAACAGTAAGCCGGAGTTCCGCACACAGTGGATCATCTACGGCTCGCCTCAATCACGACCGCCACGGTTGGGGGTACTTTTTCTTCTTTGCTATATGCTCCCTCGTTCAAGACTTCTGGCGCAGTCCGTCGTCCAGTGTGACCACGTTGATACAAAACAATCGGGCCTGGGTCCAGGTTTGAGTTACCGGCGAGGGTGGAGCCCGCAATCCGTACATGATGGGAACCGTCCACAACAACGTCCAGCTGCCAGGCGTCAATATAGTGGGGGGAGATTTATAAAAATCGCGTACTCCTTTGGGGTCCCCACGAATGACATTCCGCCAGGCATCCAGTTCGAAGTATACAGGTAGATGCAGTGGTGATATCCAACGGGCGTAAGGAGTTTTAGTGGGTCAGGTTTCCAGGACGCGGTCACCTGGCAGATGAAGGTCTGTGCGGTTTATGAGTGGTGGCGGCGAGGGAAGCAGCGTGACAACGCACTTCAATAGTATTTGTGGGTTATCCCTGGCCTACACTCGCACCAGTCTAATCCGAAACTCGTACTATCGAGGAGCCGATCGTAGACATCACTATAACCTGCCGAGACGGGCAGGTTGGGACCAGCACCTAGAGAGTGGAACGAAAGCGCGTACAATGTTGGAAGTGTTGCTCCAGCGCCGCATATTCTTCTTAGTTTGCGTCAACACGCTCCGAAAGCGGGACTGGAAGGATCGAGACAATCGAGAGCCTACACACCTTCACTTAGCAGGAATGGGGAAGGGCAACGGGGCGACATGGCAACGTACCTCATCCAGGTATTCAATCGTAAGCCCTAAGCCCTCGCGTCAAAGGTTTGGCACGCGTCTCTACTGCTCCTCCCTACGGAATACATTGCTGAGTTTGATTGGCCTGAAGATTGGATGGGGGCTTATCCAGGTGGTGGAGCCGTTGTAACGCTGGGGGGCTAGTTGAGGACGCGAGGAGGGCCGAAACTGAGGCGGCGAATGGCGGGTAAAGGCAGGTTGGATTCAGGATGGGTGTCTCGTTGCCATCTCAGACTTGACGCATGTTCCGTTGAAGGGTGGGGAAAAAAACAGTTCGATAACCAGGACGAATCGGTTCGACGCGCTCCGGTCCACCCTCGTACCCTCCGCAGGATGAGCGAACTGGTGGTGTCAGGTTCAGATTCGAAGAGGGAGGTCGGTCTGTGGGATGAATGCGGCAACGCGTGTGACAACCGCGACCGTCGTTGGTTTCCACGATCACTTGAAGGTCTTCACCAGTACCTCCTGGTCTTCACTCTTTCGAGCATGTCCTCCTCTCCGGCCCGTGCGTTGGACATCTGGGGAGAGTCCCTCGGTTGAAAATCCGCCTGGTGACTCCAGTGAAGATTGACCTGCGGCTACTCTCCTTTCGCTCAGGTCTCAGGCTCGACGGTTCGACTGCTGAATGTCTCTCACGTTTCACTAAGACCTCTCTCGCGCCTCGCTGCTCCGTGACTGCTTTTCCCTCTCCGTCTCTTCCCTTGCCGTAACCCATCGGGTGCATCGGAATGGGGCATCCGAGATCCCCTTTGGTGTTGCTCAGAATACCATCCTCACACACCCGACCCGTATCTGGTGTTAATGCTCTCGTTGCAGGGAAATAATAACATGTACAGTAGCACGGTCACGGAACGCGACAGATTTCCATTTAACGGCCCGTTTTCATCCCGGCTGGATACGTTGTGACTTTTGCAGTGACCCTGGCAGACTATGAGTTACCGATTGTCGTTTGGCGTAATGAGGAACGAGGGAGCGATGACGACAAAGGCTCCATCGGGAATTATCACCACGAACATCCAATAACTCGCGTTGAAGAGGAGGACGGAGATCAAACTTCTCTCGAACGTGGCTTGGCGATTTTGGAAACACGACTTCCAAAGTTGTGCAACGGACCCGACGCACGGACCACGCGAGTCCTGAAAAGATGAATGGTGCCAGCGAGGCTTCGCTGCTGGGGACACCCCCTCGTCCTCTCTCTCCTCCGACCATGCCCGCCGCAGAGACCGCCAAAAGGCACGTCGCAAGTTCCAACGAGTGTTCTGTTCGATGACATTGACGACAGCCCCACCAGTGAAAAAATACAACCAATCCGCCCCACGGAAATCCTTTGCCAAGTTCTCCAATTCGTCGTCAGAGCAGGTGGCGTCAAGGCACTACTCCCACCCACCCATGTCAGCGTCCAATGGCGCCGTGCTGCTCTGGGCGATTCATCCCTTTGGACCACCATCCACCTCAACCAGACTCCTCCTCCGCTTCTCGACGTGATTCTGGCGCGTACAGGCAATCAGCTGCTTACAGTTCATGCCAACTATGGTGACCCCGAGCACCACGCACGGCTCTGGGTACTCGTCGACAGAATCGAGGAACTCTACTACTCAGCCGGACATGCACACCTGGCCAGGCTTATTACCTCCCTTGGTCCCGCGCCGAACCTCAAAGTCCTCCATCTTCGACCGGAGTCGAACTTCCCAATGATAGAGGAAGTGTTGCCTTACATCACCTTCCCACCCGGCTTTTCAGACCGTTTTCCTGCACTTCGCGACCTCGCACTTACGAAACTGGCCACGTGGCTCTCTGGTCCATTCAAAAGCCTCACTGCTTTCGAATGCGATATCTTCGAGAGGCTCCCCTTCGCTCCAAATTACATATTGGATGCTATCATGGAAAGCCCCTCGATCGAATTCCTCCGTTTGGTGGGCCGCTGTTTGCCCCCCCAAGAACAGGATCAGCCCACCATCGCCCTCCCGTTACTCAGGAACTGCACTCTGGTCGGGGACGGAACTGCTTCTTTGATTCGGTTCATCGCCGTCCCCACGACCGCGGTCATGTTTCTTGGCAGACAATACACAAACGACTGGACCGCCTTCCCAGGGTTCAACATACATTCGGTAGCACCAGGGCTTCGCGTTCTCGGCGAGCTATCTGCCATTTCCCTCTCTATTAGCGACCACACCGCTCGGCTCCAGGCAAGGAACGACCGTGGAGTTCTGGATGTTGAGGTGGATGGATTGCATACTTTATCAGGGGACCCATTCGCCTTCATCCGCTTCATACAGGATTCCTTCGAATGCTGGCGCACCTGTCCTGGTCTCAAAACTACCAAGGATCTCACGCTCCGCATTGAGCGTGATGGGATTTGGAAACCTCACCACGTGATGAATAGTGTCCCTACCCTCGTACGGCTTGTCGCCCACCTCCCTGATATTGAAAGGGTGAAACTCCACGGACTTCCACCATCGGAACTCTCCTCCATCCTCTCCATCCTTACATTATCCCCCCTTGGGCTGGCAATCAAGCCGCGATGCCCAAACCTCAAGCGATTGGACGTCGAGTCGTCTCCCCTCCGCACCCCCAGGTCGTTGCTGGTAGAGTTGGGTGAACTTCTCGCATCGAGGAAGGAAACAGGGATTCCCCTTCAATCTGTAGCGGTGAAGGTTAGATGCGAGGTGTTGATAGCTGCCACAGACCACTGTGCCTTGTTGACCTTTTGGGAGGGTCTCGTTGAAGAAAGCGTAAGGTTGGAGTACGAAAGAATCGAGGTCAAGAAGCTGCTCTGGCGCCGCTATCGCCTCCATCCGGAGGAAGACGAAGACGAAGACGGGGATGGAAAAGGGGATGGAGAGGCTAATACTGGCGATCCCGGTGATTGTGTGGGGTGGGATGGCTGGCCAGAAAAATGGCCGAGCACGGTGGAGGAGATGAAGAGGTAGTGAGGGGTGTCCACGAGCCCTGGCGAAACCGGTGGACCTCGTTAGTTCCGCGCGAAAGCTGTACTCTCTGGCCTCTTCACGCAGATTATAGCATACCCTGTTTGATTGACTGTGCCGTCAGCTTCACTTCGAGATCTCAGCCTCGCGATCACGATGCGCGGATTTTATTCAAAGGCCTTCACTCCTTCGAACTCGATACCGGCCCAGGACACCCTTCTTCACAACTCGTGGCGGATATCCGCCAGGAAGGTCCCTTGGCTGCAAACGTCCGCCTGACGGTGACTGCAACGCCTGTCGCTCAGGTCTCCCACTTCCCATGACCCTCCCACACATTGTTACGTTGGAGTCCTTCTCCCTCTTCGTCTATCCCTGTTGTAACTCTCTGGATGCATCATAATAGAGCATCCGAGGTTGGTAGGTCTCCTTTGCGGCCGTTTAGAACACTCTGGCTCTTATTGTGGGACCGTCCTCGTCCATCCGACTCATACCTGGCGTCGACTCTCTCTTGAAAGGAAGCAATAAACATGACCACTCGATGCAGAGTGATTTCCATGTAACATCGGTTCCATCTCAACTGGATACGCTGTGCTATGAGTAATCGATTGCCGTTTGGCGCAACGGGGAGCGGCGACCGCGATGGCTGAGGCTCCACCAGAAACCATCAGCACGACTCACATTGAGGAGGAGGACGGAGTTCAAAAATTCCCCGAACGTGACCTTAACAGCTTTGGGCACACGGCTTCAAAGTTGTGCATGAGATCGACGTACGGGCCACTTCGCCATCAGTGGCGCGCTGTTTTCCTCTCTCTCCTTCGACCATCCCTCTTAAAGACCACCAAAAGGCACGTCGCACATTCTAATGAGTGTTCTGCTCGTTGGCATTAACAACTGCCTAGCCAGCGAAGAAGTCGACCAATCCGCCCCACTTCGATTTAAGTATCATCAGATCGAATGATGTCGAAACCCTGCTCCCATCAGCCCATATTGGCGTTTATTGGCCGCATGCTGCCTTCTGCGATTCATTCCTGTGGACCACTATTTAGAAGAGTAAGATCTCTCGCTGTGTTCCTCAGCACTGCGTATCGAACCGTGACTTCCTCCCTTTGTCCGTCATGCGTGATGTATGATAAAGGGAAGCAGCAACCTCCCAGGATCCTGGATTCTGACCCCCTACCTCATCCTCGTTAGTCACGTTCCGGACTCAAACCCCCAATTCCCCTCATACCGTCCTGTCTGCCAGCACGCGCCTGTGTCCACACGTACTACGATGGTTTTTGCACCCCAGTCGCACCTCAACAGATACATTCCTGATTTCACTCTAGCATCTTCCGTTCCTTCCATAGTGATGAGAAGATTTTGAATTTCCATTGAAGTGCATGGAATTAGGGCTTTTCGCTTGGTAGTGCATAGAGCGGACTGTATGTGATCGAAGCGCACCGGTAACACCCGAGGTATTCTCTTTGTATCAACCGCAGTATCAGCCTCAAAGTTTAAACTGGGAAAGACGTGTCTATCTTTTCAGATGTTTCCCTGGCATTTAAATGGAAGCCTCAGATGATTGCCCCTGGGAATAGGGGGTAAATACATTCTCCGGGACATAAAAACGATCACGCACACGCCAAAAGGCCCCTTCCACCGTGTTGTCTCCCTTACCCTTCTCACTGTCATCTAATCCCCTGCTTACCCATAGATGGAAGCGCTTGCTCCTGTTCTTGAAGTGGTAAACAACTACCCCTACCTCTCGTCGGCTTCTGTCATCATTGGGTGTGCTGCGCTCGTGCGCTTGGCTCGATTGCACACGCGTTCCCGCCTACCACCCGGTCCGAGAGGTTATCCCATCGTGGGGAACCTCTTCGACTTGTCTTCTACCCACGTTTGGAAACAATTTGGCACATGGGGTAAACAGTATGGTGAGCTCACTTCGTTTTATCCCTCACACGATACACACTTTCACGTGAACATTGACTCACTGAACCTCGCACGCGCCAGGACACGTCACGCACATCAACGTTTTCGGCCAGGACATGATAATACTCAATTCGTCGAAAGCCGCCTTTGACCTCCTCGATAAAAGATCGGCGACTTACTCCAACAGACCCGTACTTACGGTCGGTGGCGAGATCGTTGGGTGGAACCGAGCCTTGGGCCTTTCCCAGTACGGTCCACGATTTCGGGAATACAGGAAGTTCATGAGTAGGTTTGTCGGTACGCGGGCGAGCGTGGAGAATTTCGCGCCGTTACAGGAGAGGGAGACGGCCAAGTTCCTGGCGAGGGTTATGGCTAACCCTGGTTCCCTAGTCCACCAAACTCGAAAGTGAGTGATCCTGCGAAATGGCCGACGGTGGTTTTACCACCCGTCTTCTTTCCCACCGGAAATTCCCTCCTTCGCTACTCTCCTATCGTCCGATAGCCCGCAGTGCAGACACCTTCTCTTCAGCTTTGGGCCGTTGTTCACGGGTGCCTAGTTTCTACAGAATTGGCCGTTGCCCACTAGTGACCGGACACCCCCATCGGTGTCGCGTTATAGCGGGGGAACTTTAATTTTGGTCCCGGGTCTGACATCCGATTCTCACACACTTCCATTTAGAACGGCGGGGGCCATTATTTTAATGATCTCCCACGGGTACACCGTCAAGGAGCAGGACGACCCCATCGTGGACATCGTCGAGGATGCCATGAACCAGTTTTCTGTATGCGTTGAGCCTGGGGCCTTCCTCGCAGACGTGGTCCCTCTTTGTAAGCCACCCCTTTCATGTCGGCCCCACCGGCTGGTTGTATTGACCGCGTTTCACTCCCCCACTCGGACGTGCACCGTACAGTGCGATACATTCCAGATTGGTTTCCTGGAACTGGGTGGAAAGCGAAAGCTAAGCTGTTTGGTGACACTCTGACCAAGATGGCGGACGTGCCTCACAAATTCGTAAAGGATCAGATGGTGAGTCGGCGTTCGTGCCGGGGAATGTTGCATTTTTTCTATCACCTTCCTCCGCCCTTCGTCCTCACCCACGGGCGCAAACACAGTGGTAAATAAAATAGAACGCCCGTAGCGAGCGAGCACTACTTGTCTCATGTTGAGAGCGCTGAACCTTTTTGACATTCGTTACTGTAGGCCGCTGGAATGGCCGTTCCGTCCCTCACGTCCGAACTCCTTAGCGGTAAGGGGGTCACCCCAGAGACTGAATTCAACATCAAGTGGGCGGCTGCTTCTTTATATGCAGGTACGTTTTGCCCGCTTCACCTGATGGATGAGACGTGTCATATGCTCATCGATTCCATCTCTCATTCGTTTGTCCTATCTCTTGTGGCTCTAGGTGGAGCGGATACTGTGAGATTATCTCACCTTGCCTCTCGCGTTCCCGAGTGCCGATACGAACATGGCGTCCTCTGACCCACCACCGCATCCAGGTCGTATCCTCAGCGCATTCGTTCTACTTGGCAGTGATGATCTACCCAGAGGTTCAGAGCAAAGCTCAAGTGGAGATTGACAGGGTTGTTGGGAACGATAGGTTACCGAGGTTGGCTGATGTGCCTAACCTTCCTTACATCGAGGCGTTGGTGAAAGAGGTGTTCCGGTGGCATGTGGTGGCACCACTCGGTGAGTCCGCCATCCTTCGAAGTCGCGGACTGTGATCCCCTTTCGTTCCGAGAGTGGCTAACTGCGAAGGACCAATCAGGACTTCCACACATAGTTACCGAGAACGACACTTACGAAGGCTACTTCATTCCCAAGGGATCCACGGTAATCGTGAACATCTGGTGAGTGGAAGGCAGGAAAGAGGAACTTCCCTCTCGAAGTTCTCTTCGATCCCATCTTCCCCCCTCGTGATTTAACTTGCCAAACAGGGAGATTTTACACGACCCAGCCACCTACGCCAATCCAATGGAATTCAATCCCGAACGGTTCTTGGGAGATCACCCTGAGCCGGATCCCCGTGCGATAGCTTTCGGATTTGGGAGGAGGATCTGTGAGTGTTGATGTTTTATCGTCATCCCCATCGTCGCTCCGTGTCTTGTGTTTTGTGTATTCCATTTTGTGTATGGATCACCTACAGGTTCTAGTTTCATGAACCTCTCCCTATATGCCACTTCATCCCCCTCCGAATGACCTACTGACTGATCCCCTCCGTTTCTGTGTTACTTGTTGGCTAGGCCCGGGGTTAAACCTTGCACAAACGTCAGTATGGCTCACGTGTGCCATGTCATTGGCGGTGTTTAACATCGAGAAATACGTCGATGATTTTGGAAATGTGGTCGAGCCTGAGATCCGCTTCTCGGATGGAACGATCAGGTGAGTTCTTCGCAAATTCCTCAGTTGTCCCCCTTTTGGCTCGCCATTGTTCTTGTTTCTACTCAAATTTGTCCCGTTGCGTGCTGGTTTCTCTTCCCTCTGCTGACCGGTATCTCTACCAGTCACCCTGCTCCGTTCAAGTACACCATTAGACCACGATCCGAGAAGACCGCAGCCCTCGTTGCTTCGGTCGAGTCGTGAAGTTGTGGTACGTAGTAACACATACTTCTCCCTCCTTCTTCACCTACGTACTCCGGATGGATCGGCGGGATCGCCAAGCTGGTCCCCTTTCCGTCTTTTCGTCAACCTGTTGTTTATTTTTCAACTTCAGAGGTTGCGGACCGACAACTTACTTGAATTCACAGTGGGAGAACCGGTCGGGTTCGGTTGTTGAGGGGGAAAGTTGAAGGACTGGCGAACTCAAATGGTCATGGTCCTTGGAGGGGCCCATTTTCCCGCCACACCTAAACCGTACTTCGGTCCGTGAGTTTATTTCGATGACCGTTGCAAACTCGGGCGTGGATCGCTCGGTGAGTCAAGTGTTATTACGAACGTTAATGATCTTGACCTCGACCCGGTTTGATGTAATTATGACTGTTCTTGCATATTGTATACCGTAGAAAGAATCGAGGCGATACGCGTGTGGTACTACACGACGGGGAATTATGCGAGCGCATGGTGGCCCAGCCCGCTCATCTCTGGATGTCTGGGACCACCGAAGACCTTGAACGGAACACAACATGGTATGGATGATAATGCGTTCAGGATCTAGGAGGGCGCCCGATTACTCGTCTGGATTGCGATCAGATGCGGAGGTTGGACCCTTGAGAGATTTGTTTCACCGATTTGCCTTGGGCTCGCGTGTCAGCTGAGGAGGCTGTAATCTATGTGGATGTGCGCTTCATGGAATGCACATGTGATTGCCCCCAGGATCGACACGACCGGTGTACGCACTTGTAACTATAATGAATCCCCTGTAATCCCTTTCATACAGGGCGCCTCGTCTGACTTGTCAGCCCCCGATTTATGCCCACCGGGTTCTGTTTGGAGGGTGCCTACCGGCTAACAAGGGTTCCAGGCGAAGTTGATGGCTTGTCCGACCGGTAGGTGGGATAGATACCATCTGTGAGGAAGGTGAGCGGTCATATCATTTTACAATACCCCGCTTCTCCTACCTCCTCGGCTTTATACAGCCTTTCCGTCATAGCACTTGAGCAACTCTGAATGGGAAATAGCTGGGTTCGGACGTCGCCAGTCATGCTGGCGTATGTGTTGGCGATTACCTTGAGGAATGTGATACGTCCGGACGCAGGAGCACCGAGTACAAAGACCATCCTCCCCCGGTCGCAGGACACCAGAGTTCCTTGGGAAAACGTTAGGATGTGGCGATGGGTAGTAGCTTCTTGGGAAGACCTCACTGGAGCGCGTCGACAAAAGGGAAGGTGACCGGTTCGGTAATTACGTCTGAGCGAGGGTTCAGAAATGAAGGTGTGAATGGGGACAGAACGAACGACCTATGCATGTAAACGCGTAGATCTGAGGAATGTCGTGACTGTGAGATGGCAATCATGAAGAAGTCGTCACGCAACGACGAACCTTGTTATCTTTGCCGATTTCAGGAACCTCGAACTCCCTCCTTCCCTAACGAACCCGTGCTTTCTATCCCTGCAGTCAAATTCGCGTCGGTAGATAACGTCAAGAAGGTCGAACGCGTCCTGGCGGTCCACATTGCGCTTTCTCGGGGTCAATAGAGCTTGGTTCTTGGAAGGCGATTTTGTCGTTGACTCTCGGGGCGCTCAGTGACTTTTTCAGCTTGTCAAAATCGGTTCCGGCCTGTGCGACTGCAATCGTGCGACCTCGAACGTCAAACCGCAAGTATTTGACGTTGGTGCGTCCGTCGTGGTCGAAGAGAATAGCGGGTGAGCGAGCGGATGGTTTTTTGGTTCATCTTGTTCGTTCCGGTCTTCGAGAGGCGAGGTTGGCCTGTAGCAGTGACATCTAAAAGTCAATTCCCGGTTCTTAATTGCCAGTCTTGCACGCTGTCGACCCATAGTGTGATGTGGGCGGGAAGGGTGGAGAATCCCTGTGGATGGTCAGACGGGTCGAGGGTGACTGAAACGGCCAGGAAGAGTGGGCACTTGGTGACTACTCACTAGTAGGGAGTAGGTACGCGACCTGAGCCCGCAGATGGATCCGTTGGCAACCAAGCCTCGATCCCGTGACGCCCGGTCGAATGCCATCTCATCCCACGGTCGCTCATCCTCGTGATGACACCGCGCTTCGTAACTTACTTACATGCGGAATCTTTCTCTCGGTGTTTCGTTGCGGCGGACTTTGTTCCATTCAAAAGACCGTTAGATATCGGTCACTGTATGGGCTCACGAGGCCAGCAGCCGAGGCGTCCTTTGAACTGGTCAAGCGCCCAACCTCTCGTCATGTCCCCGCAATCACCACGGAAGAACTCGCAATTCCATGAGGAGGCGTCCGTGTCGGCCACTGTACCATCCAGACCAGGCTGTCCCGGGAGTCCCGGCGAGGACGTCTAGAGCGGAAGCGCGACTTCCAAAGTTGTCCATCGAAGCAGCGAACGCACGGACCGCGCAAATTCTGGAACCCAAATCAAGATAAATCACGACGCCTCGTCGTCGGAGTACCCGTTTCCTCTTTTCCCCCTGCCATGCCCGCCGCAGAGACCACCAGGAGGTGCGCCCTTCCCTCTGGTTGGCTGTAGCGCTTACTGACGAGTCGGGTAGACCCCCGGAGATCCTCTGCCAGATTCTTCAGCTTGCCATTGGGCAGGACGGCGTCAAGGCATTACTCCCATTCTCTCATGTCGACACTCGATGGCGTCGTGCCGCTCTCGGTGACTCATCCCTATGGACCACCATCTATCTCAAACACACAACTCCCCCGCTCCTCGACATGATCCTGGTCCACGCAGGCAATCGGCTATTTACCGTTCACGTCGATCATCGTGACTTCAGTCGTCTCGCGAAACTATGGAAACTCGTCGACAGAATCGAAGAACTCCACTATTCCGCTAAGCTTGGTCAACTGGGCCTGTTTCTCTCCTCCCTCGGCCCCGCGCCGAATCTCAAAGTCCTCCACATTCGACCGGTGTTTACCGCACCGCTGGAAGAACCAACGTCGTTAATTCGCCTCCCGACCATCTTTTCTGGTTGCGTACCTTCGCTTCGCGACCTCACCCTTACGAACACGGTCGCCTGGCCCATCGGACTATTCAGAACTCTCGTCTCTTTCAAGTGTGGCTTTTATGACAAACATCCCATCTCTCCTATTCATGTGTTGGGCGTCCTCCGGGAAAGCCCTTCGATTGAGTTTCTCCGTTTGGTGGGCTACTGCACACTCCCTCCAGAGTTCCACCCACCCGCCATTGCGCTCCCATCGCTCAAAAGATGTACCCTGGTTGGGCGAGGAACCGCCTCTCTGATCCGATTCCTAACCGTTCCCGCGTCCACACGCGTCCTCCTCAGCAAACCATACGTCAAAACCCGGTCTGTCTTCCCAAAGTTCGACCACATTTCCGTAGCACCAAATCTCCACATCCTTGATGACCTATCCGCCATCTCCTTCTCTATCAGCGATGACGCGATTCGACTCCAAGCAAAAAACGCCCATGGAGGAGTTTGGGATGCCCATGTGGACGAACTCTACAGTTTCTCACAGGACTCGGTCATCTTCTTCCACTTCATACGGAGTTCCTTCGAGTACGGGCGTACTTGTCCTGGTTTCAAAGCTACAAAGACGTTTACCCTCGACGTTGACCACAGCAGAATATGGGAGTCTGGGGAAGGGACATGTTTCGCTCTTGTCGTCACGGGATTCCTTTCCAGCCTCCCCAATATCGAGGAGGTGGAACTTCGAGGAGTGCCATCCATGGTGCTCTCCTCTATCTTCAGGTTTTTTCACGGTACCGCAAAATTCGAGCTGTCATGCCCAAATCTCGGCCGGTTACATATCGTGTCTATTCCCATCTATTCCCCACGGCCCCTGCTCGAAGGCTTGGGTAGGTTTCTCACCGAAAGGAAGGAAACAGGGGCGCCCTTCCAATCCGTAGCGGTGAAGGTGAAGTGCGAACTGCTCATCCCGGCCGCGGAACACCGTGCCTTTTTAACCTCGTGGATGGGTCTCGTCGAGAAAGGCGTTAGCTTGGAGTATGAAAGAACCGAGGTCGAGAAGTTGCCCAGATGTCGCCGTCGCGATTACGAGAACGAGTATGAGTGGGACCACGAAGAAGAGTGGGATAGCGAGTATGAGAGTGAGGAGGAAGACGAAGATGAGGAGGATGAAGACGGTGTCACTGGCGACCCTGACGACGGTTGCGTTGGATGGGGTGGGTGGCCAGAAAGTTGGCCCGCAACCGTTGGGTAATCAAATGGACGACGAGCGAGGCCAGTATTGCAGCTGGCATACCTCGTCACCCTCGCGTCCGTGGCCGTACTTTATTGCTGCTTCTTCTGGATGTACGTGTGTTTACGGTCGAACAATCAATGGTTTGAACCACTGCTCGATTTATGATATCTTGAAGGGAATCACCAGACTGCAGTACTACCAGCAGTGGGTTTGCGGACGCTCCTCGGCGGAACCCGGGTGGGTCGAACAAGCGGCGGCGTGTGGGAAAATCATCGGACGAGACTTGTTCCATCTCCTCGACCTCCTCTCCCCATATTTTCCTCCCCCGTGCCCACAACAGCGACTCGTATGGTCGGTATTCCGTTCGCCTACTGCTTCATCCCAGACCTACGGTGGTCAGTCCCCAGGCCTCAGGAACGAACCTGTAAACCCCCTAACCCCTATCTCAGAAGGGCCAGAGCAAGCGGATCCCTCCACGCTCGAGTTGCTGTACCACCCTCTAGGAGTCCTTTATCAGATCTTCCCTCAGCCAGAGGTCTAGGCATCGAACGGTCACTTCCGCTCCTTCGCGTTTGCTTAGCCATGACGTCGCAGCTTCCTCAGCGATCCGTTCCTATAGGTAGGTTCATCTCGGTAACCACTCTTCTACTCCCCGACACATCTTCGGATATCCAGGTAAGTTATTACATCGACCGTGCGGCGAAACCTTGGGAACTCCTGGACATGGCCGACCTGCGTGTGAAACGCGTAGATCTGACGAGCATCATAGCTGTGAGATGGCGATCTTCAAGCAACGACGAACCTTGTTATCTTGACCATCACTCCAACATGCTTGAGCCTGATCCCTGCAGTCGAACTCGCGTCGTTTGATGACGTCAAGAGAGTTGGACGCATCCTGACAATCCCCGTAGCGTGCTTTCTCGAGGTCGACAGAGCTCGGTCTCGGAAGGCGATTGAGATCTCGAATGTCAAACAGTATTCGACGTTGGTGCATCCGTCGTGATCGAAGAGGGTAGCGGGTGACCGAGCGAATGGTTATTCGGTCCATCTTGTTCGTTCTGGTCTTCGTGAGGCGATGTTGACTTTAAGCAGTATTCGCTGAAACCTCTCAAAGTTAATTCCTGGTCCGAATCTCAGTCTCGCACGCCAACCCATTGTGTGACGTGAGCGGAACGATGAGAAAACACTGTGAACGGTCACATGGCTCGACGATGACTGATCCATATGACCAGGAGGAGGCCGTTGGTGCCTACTCACAAATAGGTAAGTGCACGACCTGAGCCTGCAGATGGATCCGTTTGGGCGACCAGGGAGGCTCAGCTTGAACCGATTCCGTGGCGTCCAACCAAAGCCTCATCCCACGGTCGCTCATCCTCACGATGCGAATCACGATTACGACTGTACTATTTATTTCCATGTATTCGATCGATTAGGATACAACGTTGCGCCGATGTTGGCGGCTACACCCCGCCTTCCAGCTTCGCATCTTACGCGCGGGATTTTTTCTCTCGGTATCCCATTGCCTGGAATCCTCTGCGGAACTTTTATTCGGAAGACCCTTCTCGTTAGGTGCAGGCCACGTCACCAGCTAGGCCAGCCTTCTCACGTCCCATACGCGGTGCGCCCAATCCACCCGATTGCTGCAATTCCCACGCAACGGCTGATACCAAAATCCAGCCTCCATTCCGCCTTTAATAGATTCTTTGATCCCCTCAGGACCAATGATCTGTGGACCAACTTTCTCGCCACGTATCGCAGGGACTCCAGAAAATTTGACCGAGACGAGGACTTGCACACATCATCATCCTCGCCGGGTTCGCTGGTAGGGTGGAGTCTGTTAAATTGACAAGATGATCTCGGCGCGTCCGCGTTCGGCAATTGTAATGTCCAAACCAGCCTGTGCCTGGAATATCTGCGGTGGTGTCAAGAGTAAGCTCGGAAACACGACTTCCAAAGTCGTCCATTGAAGCGAACGCACGGGCCATGCGAATTCTGGAACCCAAATGAAGAGAAAGCACGATGCCTCGTCGTTGGAGTGCCCCGTGGTCCTCTTTTCCCTCCCACCATGCCCGCTGCAGAGACCAACAGAAGGTATGCCGTGCGTCCCCATCAACTGTGCCGTTTACTGACAGGATGGACTGCCGCATCAGTGAAGGAACCGAGTCGATTCGCCCCCCAGAGATCCTCTGTCGAATTCTTCAGTTCGCTGTTAGACCGGATGGCGTCAAGGCACTACTCCCATTCACCCAGGTCAACGCTCAATGGCGTCGCGCCGCTCTCGGTGACTCATCTCTATGGACCACCGTTCACCTCAGACATACGACTCCCCTACTCCTCGACATGATCCTGGCACACGCAGGCAATCAGCTTTTTACGGTTCACCTCGACCATCGTGACCTCAATCGTCTCGCAAAACTCTGGAAACTCATCGACAGACTCGAAGAACTCCACTATACCGCTAACCTTCGGCAACTGGCCCCATTTCTTTCCTCCCTTGGCCCCGCGCTGAACCTCAAAGTCCTCTTCCTTCGACCAGAGTTGACCGTAGGGATAGAGGAACCGACGCCATTGATTTCCCTTCCGACCATCTTTTCGGGCTGTGTACCTTCACTCCGCGACCTCACCCTTACGAGCACGGTCGCCTGGCCCATCGGACTATTCAGATGTCTCGTCTCCTTCGAATGTGGCTTTTTCGATCACTACCCCATCTCTCCAATCCATGTGTTGGGCGTCCTCCAGGACAGTCCCTCGATCGAGTTTCTCCGTTTAGTAGGCCATTGCACATTGCCTCAAGGGTTCCATCGCCCCGCCATCACTCTCTCGTCGCTCGAAAAATGTACCCTGATCGGACAAGGAACCACCTCTCTGATTCGGTTCCTAACCGTTCCCGCGTCCACGCGCATGTTCCTCAGCAAACCGTACGCCGACAACGGGTCTATCTTCCCGAAGTTCGACCTCCTTTCCGAAGCACCGAATCTCCACGTCCTTGACGAAGTAACCGCCGCCTCCTTCTCCATCAACGATTCCGCGATTCAGCTCCAAGTAAAGAATGCCCATGGAGGGGTCTTGGACGCCGAGGTGGACGAGCTCTACGAATTATCACGGGACTCGGTCATCTTCCCCCACTTCATACGGAGTTCCTTCGAGTGCGGGCGCACTTGCCCAGGTTTCAAAACCATGAAAACGTTCACACTCGAGGTTGAACGCAGTAGGATGTGGGAGGCTGAAGAAGCGACGGTTTTCGCCCTTGACGTCATGGGATTTATTTTCAACCTCCCCAGTATCGAAGAGGTGGAACTTCGAGGAGTACCATCCCTGGAGCTCTCTTCTATCCTCGAGTTCCTTCACAATGGTGCAAAGTCCGAGCTGCCGTGCCCAAACCTCAGGCGATTACATATCGTGTCCACCCCCATCCGTTCCCCACGGCCTTTGCTTCAAGACTTGGGAAGGCTTCTCGCCGAAAGGAAAGAAGCAGGAGTGCCCTTCCAATCAGTGACTGTGAAGGTGAAGTGCGAGCTGCTCATCCCGGCCGCGGAACACCGTGCCTTTTTAACCTCTTGGGGAGGTCTCGTCGGAGAGGATATTAGCTTGAAGTATGAAGAAACAGAGGTCAAGAAGTTGCCTAGACGTCGCCGTCGCAACTACGAGGATGAGGATGATTGGGACTATGAGGGGGACGAGTGGGATAGCGATTATGAGGGTGAGGAAGACGAAGACGAGGATGAAGGTGGAGATGAAGAGTGTGGCAATGGTGACCCTGACGACGGTTGCGTTGGATGGGGCGGGTGGCCAGAAAATTGGCCGGCAACGGTGGGGTAAATAGACAACGAGCGAGGCCACGGTTGCAGCCGGTAGACCTCGTCACTCTCTCGTCCGCTATCTTCAGGGCTGTACTTTCTTGCTGCTTTCTCTGTATGTATGTTAACGGTCGATGCATCAACGGTTCGAACCACTGTTTGATTCATGGCGGCTTGCAACGGCATATTGTTGACGCTCACCTTTGGCCTCACTCCTGAGCGGTTTATTCATCATTCGTGCACAGAACTACAATGAACTACACTTGTCACTTCGCGCGTTGTTGTAGTCGACGGCCTGTGTACTGTTTGCCCCACATGGGTTTTCTCACACTTTCGTTGGTCCTAAAATCTCATATCTCGTGCTCATTGTTCCGAGTTATCCATAGTTGATCAACGCAGTTACATCGGTATACCCTCAGAGGATCATCCAGTCTGTGTGCAACAAAGTCTGCTGGAATTGGGAGACTAACCAAGTTTCCGTCCGGCACCGAAATCCCTCGGATCTATTACCGGTAAGCGCTTACATCAAGCGCCGACCTCTCACCCTCCCCCGCAACCACCACGCATGGATAAGCTTTTCCATGAGGACCCCACGCGAGAAAACCCTCAGCTGCAGCAGCCGTCGGTCGTCCAATTAGATCCGAAATGGTGCGCCCGATCCGTTCGATTATTTTGACGGCCAGGTCATCGCTGACGTCCAGATCCAGCCTCCACTCTGCCCTCAGAGAGTTCTTCGAACCACTGAGGACCAACGATCCCCGAACCGACTTCTTCGCCATCTACCGTAGGGAGTCTGGAGAGTTCGACCGCGATTATGCGAAAAAGTACGACGAGGACTTGAATACGTCCCTTATCTTTGTCAGTCTTCTTACTTTCGCATACTCCACACTGGATACTGAACCCGGAGTATGCAGGCTGGTCTGTTTTCTGCAGTTAGTTCAGCTTTCATCATCGATGTCCAATCCAAGCTAGAACCCGACCCGAACGAGACGACCGCCGCCTACATGCGAATCCTAATCCACACTATGAACAACTCTCTCTTCCCCGACGCCGACCCCAGCTCCACCACCTGGACCGGTCCTCCTCCCGAGATTGTCGCCGTCCAATCATTACTCTACGCCAGCCTCACGACCTCGCTCTTCGCAGCGTTTCTCGCGATGCTCGGGAAGCAGTGGGTCAATCGGTACCTCAGGAACCGTGGAGGTTCCGCAGCCGACAAGAGCCGTGACAGACAGCGGAAGTTTGATGGGTTTGAGAAGTGGCATTTTCACCTCGCCATCGAGAGCCTCCAGGTGATGCTTCAGCTCGCATTGTTGCTACTCGGCTGTGCTCTATCGAGGTATCTCTGGACGATTAGCCGCACCGTCGCTGGAGTCGTTGTTGCAGTCACGATCTTCGGAGTCTCCTTATATGTCCTCCTCACTCTCGCAGCAACACTCTACCATCACTGTCCCTACCAGACACCTCCTTCCATCCTCACCCGCACCGCTATCAGGTATCTAATGCAGAGCAACACGACATTCGCTCGTTCATTGCGATCTATTACCGTGCCCCTTCTTCCAATTGAAAGCCTCAGACGAACCATCGGATCCCTTCACTCTGGGGTTCGCGGTCTGGCGAAGAGCATTGGTTGCATTCCGGCCATAGCAGGGGAAGCAGAACACATGCCACTCGCCCTCGTTATACCACCACCGCCCTGGGTCTTTGAGGATGTTCCTATTGACTGGGAGGTCCTCAAGACAGAGATCCGTTGCATCTTTTGGGTCCTCTCCTCTACAACGGATACCGATGTGATCCACTCTACCGCCCGACTCGCCGCCGACGTGATTTGGTACCCAGAGCTCTGTGGACGTATTCGCAATCAAATTGGATGGGTACCCCCGTCTGAGCCAGTATTCAAGTTAGTTGCAGTCACCCTCAGGTCCATTGCAGACATCCCGACATGTTTGTCGCATTTGCAATCCGGCGATTTGGGGCTTTCTGGGACATACCTGACGGTCTATCCGCAAAACAAAAGCTCTGGTTAAGCAAGATAGTCCTCCAGACTCTTTGGCGGTGGAGGCACATTCAAGATTCGACCAGAGCCCTTGGCTTTCTGAGGGAGGTCTTCCGGAGTTTTTCCACAGACGAATATCAGATCCTTCCTGTGCTCAAAACACACTACTTCCTTACGATGGCTATCTGTTTGGGTCTCAGAATCAGTATTTGTGATTTGGACGCTCCCAACGACAGGTGTGTGTTTCTCCATCCATTTCATTACGTTCGCTTATTGGGCGGTAGCAATACGTTGGATACGGCGGTCCTCCTTTTCCATCAACAGTTACGCAGATCCACCAAGGACGGGGAGGCCAGCCCGTTCTTCCTAACTGAGTTTTTGTCCACATCAAGCCATGTTAACCTGTTCCAAAGAGCTGGGCACGTCGAATATGGCTTCCTGTGGATCAACGACCTCCTCAATTCTGGATACCGGGATCGTGAGCGCCATATGATGGCTAGCCGGGTAGTCCAGTCACTAGGGGATTGGTTTGACTCTCGTGACCTGGACCTCCCCCCGAGTTGTATTCCTCCCCTCTTGGATTTCTTGTCGCTGAGTGAGGAGCTCCGCGCTGTCATACCATCCCCATCATATCCAGCGTTCACCGCCCTCCGGATGCTACTTTACATCACGGAATATCCCGACTCTGGCGAAATGGTTTTACCGATCCTTTCGTCGGTACTACTGCCAACCCGTCCTCTATACTCACGCAGTTTGGCTCTGAGAATTTTCTGTGGATTCATGGTCGCGTGGTTCTCCCCACGGATGGAAAGTATTCTTTACAAGGACCTCAATAGGTTTCTCCAAGGTGACTGCTGTCATTCTGATCGGGTTTGCATCGTCGGATTTGTGGCGGAACCACCTCCGCCGCTCAAACTTTATCTCCTGCGAAGAGATCTTGTCCACCGAAGAAGGCAGGAGTGCTGCTCTCAGCTGCATGTTTCACACAGCGGCCTACTCGTGGTCGGAGTTCCTCGACACCCCTACAAAGATCACCGCGGCTATCAGGCGCCTTGAAGAACCTCAGTGTTCGAACACGGCTGAAGTCGTAATTCTCTGGGCCTGGACCTCTGGTGTCGCGAACACGGCGGATCGTGACGGTTGGGGGTTGATTGAGGGGGATACCGTCAATTTCTATCAAACCCACGGAATGAGACATCTCGCCGCCTTGTTACGACACACCACCGATTTGGGCCTGGGGGATTTACAAATGGAGTTTCTTCTCACGCGCTACCGGGGCCCGCCTTGCCGGGTGGGGAGTGTTCGACGCCTGATCTCGGTCAAGGAGGCGTCGAATGAATACTTGAGCGAGTATCTTACCGACCTTCGTATCGCTTGGGTTTGCCAGGTGAAAAGGTTATACCACCTGTTTGAGTACGACCCCGCGACGTGGAAGGAGGAATTTGGCACGGTAGAGGTAGAGGAAGAGCCGGGGCAGTTTGCGATGCCTGTCCAGTCCATGGAGTGGGTTTGTGATTATCCGTAGATCTACCATGATATTTACACTATGCCATTACACTCGAATTTGTGGTATTTGGTTTAAGTTCTCCCCCCGCGTCCCTAACCCGGCCCCACTCCAAAACGGACTCGCATGCGCCTTATCACTGGCACTGACCGGACCAAGCACCTTCGATCTATTTCAAACTATCCCGAGGTGACGATGAGTCGGTGACCATCCGTCTAAGGTATTCCGCCTGCAGTCGGTTCTGTTTTTGTATTCAATGTCCAATCAGACCCCGAACCGGATCCGAGTCGACCACCACTTACATGGGCTGCGTACAGGGCCCCAATATTCGCCACGGACAATTCCGTCTCGGGGTCAAGGCTTTGCGACCGCTTCGTGGCGCCGGCGCACCACGGACCCCTTCCATCTCTCTCGCTTCGCGCTCAAGGCTGTGACACTGTGGTCTGCCCTCTTGGTGGGCGGTCAGAACTCAACTCAAATGTAACCGCAAAACCCCTCTCTGCCCACAGGTATTCGACATCGACGAGACCGATGCAAGAAAGTGTAGTAGGACCATAGGAAACAGCAGGTTCCTATTTGTTCGATGCTGGTTGGATTGACCGGGAGCGACACCGAGATCGTGGTGGGCTGTCGAGTTATCGACTACCGTCTGGTGTCACGAAAGAACCTGGACATGAAGGGGGCCAAGGTTCCGTTGAAAGCTGATGAGAAAAATGTGTCAGAATATACATCCAGCGACCTGTTCAGAGAGGAAAACGCACCAGAGACGGAAGTCAAGTAAACGGATTCTTGAGCCTGGTGTACAACTGACCAATGTATTCACCCCCACCACCTCACGATACAAGTCGGTTGAAACCGACGCTTAGATGGTAGGACGAACACGTGGATAGTGTCGGGGGTATCGTCCCGTTGTAAGGCATGTTTCTGAGCGCACGTTGACACGTTCGGATAGTTGGACTGGAAGAATCGAGAACCTAAGCTGGGTTGAGTTGGGTATTTGGGAAGGGAGACACGACAGCGTACCTCGTCCAGGTAGTCAACTGGCCATAAATCATCGTCAAGGATTTGGTAGGTGCCTCCAATACTCCTCCTCACGAAACACGTTGCTGAGCTGAGCTGATTGGAGCAAAAATTGGATGGAGGCAGAGTACCAGTGCGGCGATTGGTGATAGGACTCCGGAAGGTACTTGAACTGAGGGTTGGCGGCCCGTTGGCAGATCCACAGACTCGATACGCATTGCGTTGAAGGATGGAAATTGATTCGTTGACCAGGGTGAGTCGGTTCGCTGTGGCGGTGTGGTGGTGTCGGGTTCGAATTCAGAGATCCAGAGGGAATGAGACGACGGGACGATGCGGCGATTGCCGTTGGCTTCGTTTCAAGAGCTGAGCTTCACGATCGCGGCGCCTGGCTTATCCGAAGGGCTTTGCCCCTTGAAATGCGATTTAATTCTCCCTGACCCAGGCCTTCGACGTCCTCCTGGTCGATGGTTGCCCGTACTCTGACGAAGGACCACCCGTAGTTGCTCTCCCGTAACCCAGGCCTGACGCTCAAAGGCTCGATTGACGAACTTCTCTCACTTCTTACGATGTATTCTACCCCCCTTTGTCCACGCCTATTCTCCCTCTCCCTTCGCTTTCTTCCCTCCTGTTGCACCTTCATTCACCCGACCTGTGCGTCCTAATTGCAACGAGGAAGCAATAATG
>Ga0307511_10001747_pt1 | contig 22882 bp, 24 predicted proteins | sample 13_EM_MG_FD_200266 | JGI IMG/M metagenome (GOLD analysis project Ga0307511, IMG submission 200266) | Populus trichocarpa ectomycorrhiza microbial communities from riparian zone in the Pacific Northwest, United States - 13_EM | ecosystem: Host-associated > Plants > Roots > Unclassified | place... | reverse complement strand
AAGTAGCCGGTGGGCTGTGGCTGCTGCTGCGTGGGCCGCGGCAGGTCGGCCCGCGACAGGTTGGTGCGGGATGACTCGATACGCGGCGGTGGCGGCGGCGTGCGTCCGGCGGCGGGTGCGCCGGGGCGCACCGGCGGGCGCATGCCCGTGGCGGTCGCCTGCGGGGCGGCCGCGGGCGGTGCCGGCGGCTGCTGCGGGGGACCGGCCTGCGGCACCGGCGGCGGCGGAGACTGCGGGCCGGGCTGGGGCGGCTGCTGCACCGGCCGCTTGGGCAGCTGCTGCGACGTCGCGGGCGGCGGCGTCGGGGGCTGCGGGCGCACGGGAGGCTGGGTGCCGACCGTCGTTTCCTCGGCGTCGTCCCGGATGGCCCGCATGCTGCCGCTGTCCGACAGCACCCGGTCGATGATCGTCTGGGGCGACGTGTCAGCCGGCTCGTCGGCCCGGCGCCGACGACGTCTGGGCGCACTGTCCTCGGCGTTGGCCCCGTACTGGGCGAGCAACTCCGCGACCGTGCGCTGACTGCGCTCGGAACCGCTTTCTCGACTCATTGATTCCACCGTGCCCCGAAGTGCGCCGTCCGTCCAGTCTCGCCGGGCGGCGCAGCGCCGTCCGTGTGGTCCAGTCGACGAAGGATGACACCTTCGCGCAGCGCCCAGGGGCAGATCTCAAGTTCTGTGAGTGACAACGCTCGCATGGTGGCCTCCGCCACGAGTGCGCCGGCGACCAGTTGCGCCGAACGGCCGGCGCTGACGCCCTCCAGTTCGGCGATGTCCCCTGCGGACATCCGGGAAATGAACGCGATCAGCTGGCGCAGGCCGGTGTGGGTGAGCACGCGGCGCACCCGCGGCCCCTGGCCGGACGGGGCGGCGCCGGTCAGCCGGGCCAGCGTGCGGAACGTCTTCGAGGTGGCGGCGACCAGCTCCGGCTCGCCGAGCCGGAGCACCCGCTTGGCCACCGGCGCGATCTGCTCGTCGATCCATTCGATGGTGTCGCGCAGCTCGTGCCGGCCCGGCGGGTCGTGCTTGAACCGGGTCCGGGTGACGCGGCCCGCGCCCAGCGGGATCGAACAGGCCAGGTCCGGGCTCTCGTCCCGGCCCACGGCGATCTCCAGCGAGCCGCCGCCGATGTCCAGGTTCAGCAGCCGGCCGGCGGACCAGCCGTACCAGCGGCGCACCGCGAGAAAGGTGTACCGGGCCTCGTCCTCGCCGCTGAGCACCTCCAGCTCGACGCCGGTCTCCTTGCGCACGCGCTCGAGCACGGCCGCGGAGTTGCCGGCCTCGCGCACCGCGGAGGTGGCGAACGCCATCAGGTCCTCGCAGCCGAACTGCCCCGCGGAGGCCTTGCCGTCGGCCACCGCCTTGACCAGTGAGTCGGCCCCGTGCTTGGACAGCTGGCCGCTGCCGGTGAGCTGCTCGGCCAGCCGCAGCACCGACTTCTCCGAGCTCATCGGCGTCGGGTGGGCACCACGATGCGCGTCCACCACCAACAGGTGGACAGTGTTCGACCCGACGTCAAGCACCCCTAGGCGCACGCGGAGCACCGTACCTGGCGAGCGTGACAATCCCGTAATCCCCCATCCGGTGAAGTGCTTCCACCGGATGGGGCACGTGTCGGGGTCAGGACTCGAACTTGTAGCCGAGCCCGCGCACGGTCACCAGGTGCTGCGGGTCGGACGGATCCGGCTCGATCTTGGACCGCAGCCGCTTGACGTGCACGTCCAGCGTCTTGGTGTCGCCGACGTAGTCCGCGCCCCACACCCGGTCGATGAGCTGGCCCCTGGTCAGCACCCGCCCCACGTTGCGCAGCAGGTACTCCAGCAGGTCGAACTCCTTGAGCGGCAGCGACACCTCGCCGCCGTCCACGGTGACCACGTGCCGCTCCACGTCCATCCGGACCGGGCCGGCCTCCAGGACCTGCGGCAGCAGCTCCTCGGACTCGCCACCGCGGCGCAGCACGGCGCGGATGCGGGCGATCAGCTCGCGCGCCGAGTACGGCTTGGTGACGTAGTCGTCGGCGCCCAGCTCGAGGCCGACCACCTTGTCGATCTCGCTGTCCCGCGCCGTGACCATGATCACGGGCACCGCCGAGCGCTGGCGCAGCGCCTTGCACACGTCGGTGCCGCTCATGCCGGGCAGCATCAGGTCGAGCAGCACGATGTCGGCGCCGTTGCGGTCGAACTCCTCGAGCGCCTCCTGGCCGGTGCCGGCCAGCGCGGCGGTGAAGCCCTCCTTGCGCAGCAGGAAGGCGAGCGGATCGGCGAAGGACTCCTCGTCCTCGACGATAAGCACCCGGGTCACAGCCCCTCCTCGCTGACGCTCGTCGACTCTGCGACCGACGTCTGTGTGCTCATCGGTGCCCTCGCAAGCTCGGTCACAGTTTTCCTCCATGATCGGGACTGCCGACACCGTCGACGGCGTCCACACCGTCCGCCCCGGTCGGGACGAGTCTGGTGTCTCCGGTCGGGACGTGCCCGTTGTTCCTGTCGGTCACGGCCGGTTCCGGCCGCGTTCCCTCCGGTTCGTCGCCGGCCCGGGGCGCGGGCGCGCCGTGGGCCGGGATCCGCAGCGTGAAGGTCGACCCGGTGCCGGGCTGACTCCACAGCTTCACCTCGCCGCCGTGGTTGGCGGCGACATGCTTGACGATGGCCAGCCCCAGTCCGGTGCCGCCGGTCATGCGCGAGCGGGCCGGGTCGGCCCGGTAGAACCGCTCGAACACGCGGTGCTGCTGGTCGGGGGCGATGCCCATGCCGCGGTCGGTGACCGCGACCTCCACGAAGCCGTCCTCGGTGCGGCGGCTGACCGAGACGGGGCTGCCGGGCTGCGAGTAGGCGAGGGCGTTGTCCAGCAGGTTGCTCAACGCCGTGACCAGCAGCGTCCGGTCGCCGTCGACGACGAGGTCGCTGTTGTCGTCGGTGGTGATCTCGATGCCCGCGGACTCGGCGGCCAGCCGGCTGCGGCCGAGCGCCTCACGCACCACCTCGTCCACCGCGACCGGCGTCATCTCCGGCAGCTGCTCGGCCCCCTGCAGCCGGGACAGCGCGATCAGCTCGGTGACCAGCCGGCCCAGCCGGGTCGCCTCGTGCAGGATCTTGCTGCTGAACCGGCGCACCTCGGCCTGGTCGTCGGCGGCGTCTAGGACGGCCTCGGCCAGCAGCGCGAGCGCGCCGACCGGCGTCTTGAGCTCGTGGCTGACGTTGGCCACGAAGTCGCGGCGGATCGCCTCCAGCCGGACGGCGTCGGACTCGTCGTTGGCGTCCACCACGGTGAAGCCGTCGCCGAGCGGTCTGACCTCGCCGCGCACCGCCTCGGGCTGCCGGCCGCCGCGCGACTGGAGCGGCGAGAGGTCGACCTCCATCACCTCGCCGGAGGCGGCGACCAGCTCCGCGGCCTTGCGCGCGCGGTCGTCGACCTGCGAGCCCCGGACCACGCCGAGGGCCGCTGCGCGCGGGTTGTGCAGCACCACGTCGCCGAAGTGGTTGAGCACGACGACGCCGTTGTGCGCGGAGTGCACCACGCGCTGGACGAGATCGGAAACGGTGAGGACCACCGGCTGCGACGCGGCCCGTCTGGCCGTCGCGCGGCCGATGAGGGAACCAACCAGCAAGCCGATCACCAGTAGGCCGATCGACAGGGCGAGATAGCCCGATGCGGTCACGCCACGCATCGTAAGCAGGTCAGGGGCCTGCCGGCCTACCCCTTCGACCGCAACCGTGACACCGGCTACACCTGCGCACGGCAGAGTTCCACCCCGCGTCAGTTCCCGTTCACCCAGCCGTGTCCTTTAGGTGTCACATGCGCTCCGCATGTGGCGCGGGGCGTCGAGCGCGGAGCGCATGTGACATCGGGGTCACCCGGTGGGGTGAGGAGCGGCTCAGGCGATGGCGTCGAGCGCGGCGACATCCTCGGAGGAAAGCCGCAGCGATGCGCCGGCGACGTTCTCCTCGAGGTGCGCGACCGACGAGGTGCCCGGGATGGCCAGCAGGTTGGGCGAGCGCTGGAGCAGCCAGGCCAGCGCGGTCTGCGGCACCGTGGCGTTGTGCCGGTCGGCGATCGTCCTGATGCGCGGGTCGTCCACCAGCTCGAAGCCGCCGAGCGGGAAGAACGGCACGTAGGCGATGCCCTGCTCGGCACAGCTGCGCACCAGCTCCTCGTCCTCCCGGCGGACGATGTTGTAGAGGTTCTGCACGCAGACCACCGGCGCGATCTTCTGAGCCTCGGCGAGCATGTCGGAAGTGACATTACTCACACCGAGCTGTCCGATCAGGCCCTGCTCCCGGAGCTGGGCCAGCACCGTGAACGGCTCCTCCACCGAGCGGTCCTCCGGGGCGGCGAAGCCCGGCATACGGAGGTTGACCACGCCGATCTGCTCCACGCCCAGCCGCTTGAGGTTGTCGTGCACGGCCTCGCGCAGCTCGTCCGCGCTCAGCGCCTCCGGCCAGCCGCCGTCCGGCGTCCGCCGCGCGCCGACCTTGGTGACCAGCACCAGGTCGTCGGTGTAGGGGTGCAGCGCCTCGCGCAGAATCTCGTTAGCCACGTACGGGCCGTAGTAGTCGCTGGTGTCGATGTGGTTGACGCCCAGCTCGACGGCGCGGCGCAGCACGGCCACCGCCGCGGCACGGTCCTTCGGCGGGCCCATCACCCCCGGACCGGTGAGCTGCATCGTGCCGTAGCCGAGGCGCGCCACCTGTCGGCCGCCCAGGTCCCAGTGCCCCGACTTCGTCGCGGAGATGTTCGATGTCATGACTTCAGCCTCGTCTTCGCGCCGGGCGAACGCCCATGGTTGGCCAGAAGTGTCCACGATGGCGGAGACTCTCAACCGTGGACCAAGTCGTCGTCCTTCGTGGAGAGCGTGAGCTTTGCTCCAGGGCGCTGCACCTGTTCGCCGCCGAGCGCGAGTTCACCTGCGCCGCGCGCGACATGTCCACCTGGTCGGTGATGGAGCCGCACGACGGCGGCATCATTGCTCGAATGCGTGCGCGCATCTCGTCGGGTGTGCGCGTGCGGAAGGTCTACAACCCGGACGTGCTCGCCACCCCGGCGGATGCCGAGGAGTTGGCCGCATTAGCCGACGTCGGCGTCGGGGTGCGGATCTGCCGCACGCCGCTGCCGAACGAGACGATCATCATCGACCGCCGGATCGCGATCACCGCCGGCCCGCGCGTCGACGGCGTGCGCAACTACGCGGTGGTGCAGGCTCCGGACGTGGTCGCCGGCCTGGCCATGCTGTTCGAGGTCACCTGGGACGCGGCGACCGATCTCGCCGAGTTCGACGGGCCGGCGCTGGACGAGCGCAGCCGCGAGGTGGCCGCGATGCTCGGCAGCGGACTCACCGACGAGGCCTCGGCCCGCAAGCTCGGTCTGTCGCTGCGGACCTACCGGCGGCGCGTGGCCGAGCTGATGGAACTGCTGGAGGCCGACTCCCGGTTCCAGGCCGGCCTACGGGCGCGCGACCTCGGCGTGCGGTGAAAGAGGGCCGACGGCGCTGGCGGCCCTGTGCTGACGTTCCCTGGGCCGGGGCTCAGCGTCCCTGGTTGGCGACGGCCTGAATGGCGTCCGCGGCCGCGTTCGGGTCGAGGTAGGTGCCGCCGGGCGTGATCGGCTTCAGGTTCTCGTCCAGGTCGTAGCGCAGCGGGATGCCGGTCGGGATGTTCAGCTTGGCGATCGCGTCGTCCGAGACGCCGTCCAGGTGCTTGACCAGAGCGCGCAGCGAGTTGCCGTGCGCGGCGACCAGCACGGTCTTGCCGGCCTTCAGGTCCGGCACGATCGCCGACTCCCAGTACGGCAGCAGCCGGGTGACGACGTCCTTCAGGCACTCCGTGCGCGGCGCGGTCGGGCCCAGGTCGGCGTAGCGCGGGTCGGTGTCCTGGCTGAACTCGCTGCCCAGCTCGATCTCCGGCGGCGGGGTGTCGTACGAGCGGCGCCAGAGCATGAACTGCTCCTCGCCGTACTGCTCCAGGGTCTGCTTCTTGTTCTTGCCCTGGAGCGCGCCGTAGTGGCGCTCGTTGAGACGCCAGTCGCGGCGGACCGGGATCCAGTGCCGGTCGGCGGCGTCCAGCGCGATGTTGGCCGTGGAGATCGCGCGGCGCAGCAGCGAGGTGTGCAGCACATCGGGCAGCAGGCCGGCGTCCTTCAACAGCTCACCGCCCCTCTTCGCCTCCGCGAGCCCCTTCTCGGACAGGGGGACGTCCACCCAACCGGTGAACAGGTTCTCGGCGTTCCAGACGCTCTCACCGTGACGCAGCAGCACAAGGCTCATGGCGGCAAGCCTGCCAGACGCGTTTCGGTGATCCGCTACGGTCACCTCGGACATCCGGGAAACGGGGGAATCATGAGGCTTGTGCCGGTTGTCGCGGCGCTGCTGCTGGTGACCGCGGGCGTCGCGCAGGCCACGCCCGTCGCCGACGAGCACGTGCTCGGTGCCGCCGAGCACTACGAGGTCGGCGGCACCACGCTCCGTGTCTACGGCACGGACGGCCGCGTCACCGTCGAGGACAACCGAGTGCCCCGCACCTTGCGCTTCGGGACCGCGGTCAGCTCCGCGACCATGGTCAGCGGCGCGTCCCGCGCCGGCTCCCGGTTCCTCTTCGACGGGATCGACCTGGACGTCGACAACGCCGATGGGACAAGGACTCTCACCCTCGGGATCGGCGCGGCCCAGGCGTCATGGGTGGCTCCGCTGCGGCTGACCGTGCACCACGCCGAGGTGCCGATCGACCTCACTCCGTCCGGCGCCGAGATCATCACCATGGAGCCGGTCGACGGCGTCGGCATCGTGCTCCGTGGTTACCCGGCGTTGCCCTTCACCCGGCCTCACGTCCTGGCCACCTATCCCTCCGCCCTCGGCGGCCTCGGCTCGCTTCCGGCGCTCCAGTACGAGGGCGCCCTGCGTTTCGGCACCAGCGACCTGGGTTTCCCCCTGGCGTACGGCGACGATCGGCTCTATTCCGTCACCGAGTCCGGCACCATCGTCTCCGCTTCTCGCGGCGGCCAGTTCTCGCCCGTGCAGGCCCCCGACGGCAGCATCGCCGACGGCATGCAGCTCAGCGCCGACGGCGTCGCCCTCGTGCACACCTTCGCCGGCTACTGGCTGGTCAAGCGCGGTCAGTTCACCCTGCTGCCCGACGCTTGGTTCGACGGCCTCAACCTCGCCGACGGCGCCCTTGCCCCCGGCGGCCACGCCTTCGCCTTCGGCATCTCGGCCCCCTCGCCGTCCGTGCCGACGCAGGTGATCACCGTCGACCTGTCTTCCGGCGCTCGGCGGACCTACGCGCTGCTCGACGTCGCGCTGCCGTCCGTCGCCGGGCTCGCCTACTCGGTGCGGCACCCCGGGCGGCTCTACCTGCTGCGGCACAGCCACCCGATCAGCATCCACCAGCCCGTGACCACCCAGTTGCAAGCCCTGGACCTGGGCGCCGGCGTGCCGACGGCCATCGGCTCCGCCATCCCCGAGTACGCGCCCCGGCTGTTCTCCGCCGACGTCTTCTAGGCCTTTTCCAGGCCGGCTTTCCGCGCTGGCTAGAGCGGCGGGCACAGCCCCGGCAGCGCCGAGTCACCCTCGCACAGGTAGCAGACCCGGCCCGCGTTGACCGTTCGCGGCACGCCACCGAGGATTCCGAGCACCGGGTGCGCGATCTCGCCCACGCCACCACAGAGGTGGCACACCGTTCGAGGTTCGCGGTAGTCCGGCAGCTCCTCGTCGTCCTCGTCGCCGCCCATGCACGGCACCGTACAACGTGTTGATCAGCAGCGATACCGGCAACCGCGCGCCGATCCGGTGAAAGTCGTACCCTTGTCGACGCACGCCCCGTCCATCCCCCCATGACGGAGGCGGGCACCGACTGCCCCGGCACCCACCCCCCTGGTCCGGGGCAGTCCCTTTCTCCAGTGCGGGACTACCTGGCGGCTTCCCGGGCGCGCAGGTCCTTGCGCAGGATCTTGCCGGAGGCCGACTTCGGGATGGCGTCGAGGAATTCCACCACGCGGACCTTCTTGTGCGGGGCGACCCGCTCGGCGACGAAGGTCATCACGTCGTCCGCGGTGACCTCGTCGGAGCCGGCCTGGCGCACCACGAAGGCCTTCGGGACTTCCTCGCCTTCGGCGTCGTGGACGCCGATGACGGCGGCGTCGGCGATCTGGGGGTGGGTGAGCAGCAGCGCCTCCAGCTCGGCCGGCGGCACCTGGTAGCCCTTGTACTTGATCAGCTCCTTGACCCGGTCGACGATGCTGACGATGCCGTTCTCATCGATCACGGCGACGTCGCCGGTGTGCAGGAAGCCGTCCTCGTCGAGGGTGGCGGCGGTGGCCTCGGCGTTGTTCAGGTAGCCCTTCATCACGTTGGGCCCCTTGCACCACAGCTCGCCGCGCTCGCCGACGCCGAGCTCCTCGCCGGTGGCCAGGTCGACGACCTTGTTCTCCATGTTCGGCACGATCAGGCCGACGGTGCCGATGGCGATGTCGTCGCGGTGGTCGGGAATGGTGTGGCTGACCGGGCTCATCTCGGTCATGCCGTAGCCCTGCTTGACCTTGCAGCCCAGCCGCTTGTGCACGGCCTCGGCCAGCTCCTCGTCCAGCGGCGCGGCGCCGGAGAACAGCACCTTCAGCGCGGACAGGTCGTAGTTGTCGACGATCGGGTGTTTGGCCAGCGCGACGGCGATCGGCGGCGCGATGTAGACCCGGTCAGTGCGGTGCTCGGCGATGATCCGCAGGAACTCCGGCAGGTCGAACTTGGGCATGGTGATCACGGTCGCGCCGATCGCCAGCGCGTGGTTGAGGGTGACCTGCATGCCGTAGATGTGGAAGAACGGCAGCACCGCCAGCACGCGGTTGACGTTCGAGGTGTCCATCATCGCGTCGGTCTGCACGATGTTCGCCACCAGCGCGCGGTGCGTGAGCATGACGCCCTTGGCCCGCCCGGTGGTGCCCGACGAGTACGGCAGCACGGCCAGGTCCTCAGCGGTGTCGAACTCGATCCGCGGCGCCGGGGCGGTGCTGGCGAGCAGGTCGGACAGGCTGGTGTGGCCGTCGGCCTTGTCGAACACGAACACGTCCTCGATGCCCGCGAGCTTTGCCGCAGCGGTTGCGCGTTCGAGGAACGCCGACACCGTGAACAGCATCTTCGCGCCCGCGTCGGTGAGCTGGCTGGCGACTTCCTCGGCGGTGTAGAGGGCGTTGGCGGTCGTGGCGACCGCGCCGGCGCGGAGGACGCCGTGCAGGGTGATGGCGTACGCGGGCGTGTTGGGGGCGAAGATGCCGATCACGTCGCCCTTGCCGATGCCGCGCTCGGCCAGCGCCGCCGCGAGGCGGTCGACCGCGGCGGCGAACTCGCCGTAGGTGATCGTCAGACCGCTGATGCCGTCGATCAGGGCGGGTCGGTCCGCCTTCTCGGACAGTCCCCGGAAGATCAGCTCGTGCGCCGGCAGCGCGGGGATGTCGACGTCGGGGAAGGAACTGCGAAACACCATGGCGACCCTGCCTTGCTCGCTTCGGTACCTGCGACCCAGTGGACGATGCCACGCCGCACCGCTGGCGAGCGAGCGCACACGCGAGTCGACCGTGATGTTGTCCCGGCAAGGACCGTCGTTACGACACACCATCGTGATTCACTCTCATGGAGTAGCGAATCTACTTGTGGTGGGCATTATCGGTCTGCGAAGTTGTCATCGCCCACCGGATCGGCTCTCACACACTCCCCGATCCGGCGAGTCGAGTGCGGTTCGTCCCCCCGTCGAACCGCCGCCCCGCTACGGCCCCCTGCGGCACCCCCTCGCCCAGGATCGCCGCCGCGGCGGGTGAATTGACGTGGGACGGCCCGGGGCCTCGACTCCCCTTCGACCCGGGACCGTCCCACGGTTCACCCTCAGGGAGTCTGCGGCTTGGCCCTCCGCCGCCGGACGAACACGTACACCGCCGCCGCCGGAATGCCGATGACCAGCGCAAACGGCAACACCGCGCCCAAGGCGACGCCGATCCCGTTGGCCGTGGCGATCAGCGCGCTCCAGCCCGCGCCGAGGGCGCTGAGGAAGCTCGCCTGCTCCTCCCGCGGAGGCGGCGGCGCGTCCGTCCTGGTCACGTCGACCGTGATCGTGGACATCGCGACCTGCGCGGCCAGAGCGTCGTGGCGCTGCTCGAGCGATTCGAGATCGGCCTCGCGCTTGGTCAGCTCACTCTCGATCTGGGTGACTTCGCTCAGTGACGTCGCCTTGTCCATCAGCGCCCGCACCCGGTCGACGCTGGCACGCTGGGTAGCCAGCCGGCTGGTCACGTCGACCATCTCGTCGGTGACGTCCTCGGCGTGCTCGACCCGCGAGGTGACCCGCCCGTACGAGCCGATCTTGTCGAGGACCGGCTCCAGCTTGTCCGCCGGCACCTTCAGCGTGAGCGTGCCGTGGTCGTCGCCGGAGTTCTCGTCGCTGGAGTAGCCGCCGACGTCGGTCGCCGCCTTGCGGATCTTCGTGACCGCGTCGGAAACGCCCGTCGCCTTCAGGTTGATCGTCGCCGTGCGCACGATCTGTCGGCCGTTCTCCGCGGGTGTCGACGTGGACTGCCCGGCCGCCGGGGCGCCGGTGACCTGCGGCGCCTTGCCCACGTCGGCCCCGTTCGAGCCGCCCGCCGCCCCTGAGGCAGTGCCGTTGGCCGGCGCAGCTGGTGCGCCCGCCGACGTGGCGGCGCTGTTCGCACCAGCGGAGCATCCCGTGAGCAATGCGCACGCAATGGTGATGAGCGTCAGCGTTCTTCGAGTGCGTGAGCGTGCCATCCCTGCGCCTCCCCTTCTCGGATTCGTCCGAAGGACGGGAGGGGACCTGCCGGGCGTTGCGGTCAGAACGTCACGATCAGGACTCGTCGGCGACTGCCGGCCGGTCGCCCGCGGAGCCGACGAGATGCTGGAAGGCGCTGAGGTTGGCCAACGACTCGCCCCGCGAGACCCGCCAGTCCCACTCCCGGCGGATGGCGCCGGCGAAGCCGATCTCCAGCAGCGGGTTGAAGTCGCCGTCCGCCGCCTCGAGCACCTGCCCGAGCAGCCGGTCCAGCTCGTCCGGGGTCACGGCGTGCAGGCCGATGCGGCCGACGAGGTAGATGTCGCCGCGGTCGTCCAGGGTGTAGTGCACGCCGTAGAGCCGGGCATTGCGGCGCAGCAGGAAGCGGTAGACCTCCTCGAACGCCTCGTCCGGCTTGCGGCAGACAAAGGCCTCGACGAGCAGCGCGTGCTCGGTGACTATCAGCCAGCAGTTGGTCTGCAGCTTCTTCGTGCCCGGCAGCGACAGGAAATAGCGTCCCGGCCCGCGACGGTCGTAGGAGATCTCGTTGTCCCGCAGCGTCCCGGCGATCAGGCCGTCCAGCTCGTCCAGCGTGGCGGTCACACCGTCACCTCCCGTCGTCGCACCTCCGACAGGAAATCACGCCGAGCATTGGCGTACCCATCCAGGAGCGCGTCGGTCGTCCGGTCCCACGAGAACCGTCGAGCATGGCCGACGGCGTTGCGCGCGAGCTCCTCGCGAAACGACGGGCGCAGCGCCACGTCGCCGAGCACGCGCGCCCAGTTCGCTGGGTTGTGATCACCCACCAGACGACCGGTCACGTTGTCGACCACCGCAATCGGCAACCCGCCGACCGCCGCCGCCACCACCGGCGTGCCGCAGGCCTGCGCCTCCAACGCGACCAGACCGAACGACTCGTTGTGGCTCGGCACCGCCACCACGTCCGCGGCGCGGTACACCCGGGCCAACGCCTCGCCCCGCTGCGGCGGCATGAACCGCACGACGTCGAGAATGCCCAGCTCGACCGCCAGCTCCTGGAGCGCCTTGGGCTGCTCCAGGCCCGATCCGGACGGGCCGCCGACCACGACCACCACCAGCTTCGAACGTAGCTCCGGGTGCTCGACCAGGAGCTCAGCGGCTGCGCGGAGCAGCACGTCCGGCGCCTTGAGCGGCTGGATCCGGCCGACGAAGGTCAGCACCACGGCGTCGAGCGGCAGGTCCAACGCCGCCCGGGCGGCGGCCTGACTTCCGGGCGTGAACCGGCCCAGGTCGACGCCCGGCGGGACCGTCAGGACCTTCGTCGGATCGGCATCGTAGAGAGAGGCCAGCTCAGCGGCCTCGACATCGGTGTTGGCGACCAGCCGGTCCGCCTCGGCGACGACCTGCTCCTCGCCGATGACCCGCATCCGCGGTTCGGGGGTGTCGCCCTCCGCGAGCGCCGCGTTCTTGACCTTGGCCAGGGTGTGGGCCGTGTGCACCAGCGGCACGCCCCAGCGCTCGCGCGCCAGCCAGCCGACCTGGCCGGACAGCCAGTAGTGGGAGTGGACGACGTCGTAGTAGCCGGGCTCGTGGTGGGCCTCGGCGCGCAGGACGCCCGCCGTGAACGCGCAGAGCTGGCCCGGCAGCTCGTCCTTGGCCAGGCCCTCGAAGGGGCCGGCGACGATGTGCCGGACGGTGACCCCCGGCGCCAACTCGGCCACCGGTGGCAGGTCGGAGGAGGTCGCGCGGGTGAACACCTCGACGGCGATGCCCCGGTCGGCCATGCGCTTGGCCGTCTGGGCGATGTAGACGTTCATGCCGCCGGCGTCGCCGGTGCCCGGCTGCTCCAGGGGCGACGTGTGCACGGAGAGGACTGCCACCCTGCGCGGTGCTCGCTCTGGGGTCACGTCAGGATCCTGCCTTCGTCGTTGCCACGGACTGCGCGAAAGTGACCAGGTCGGCGGTGAATTGCTCGACACACTCCCGGAAGGGCATGTGCCCGGTGCCCTCGTACCAGCGGATGTCGGAGGCGGGGATGAGGCCGGCGGCGTACTCGGTGGCCCGCGGATCCACGACCGCGTCGGCGGTGCCGTGGACGAGCAGAGTCGGCACGTCGATCGAGCGCAGCAGCTCGGCGCTATCGACATCGCGCTGGAACATCGCCGCCCGCACGCTCGGCGGCACACGCAATGGAGCAGAGAGCGCACTTTGCAGCATTGCACCGGCCATCGGCGTGGCGGTCATCTTCCTGGTCAGCTCCAGCAATGCTGGAACGGCGACGTCCGCGTCCTCCGACAGCGCCGCCGGCAGGGCCGCCCGCATCGCGGGACCGACACGGCCGCCCGGGTGGCCGCGCCCGATCTCCGTGATCGCGCCGACCAACACGATGCCGGCGACGTCGGCGGTCCCGTGGTGACGGAGGTAATCGGTGATGACGAGCCCGCCGTACGACCACCCCACCAGCACCGCGGGTGGGCCGACGCTCCCGAGCACCGCCGCGATGTCGCCCGCCCACGTTTCCGAATCGCGGTAACCGTCGGCCGGCCGGCCGGAGTCACCGTGCCCCCGCAAGTCGACTGCAATCGTTCGCAACCGATCGGCCCCGACATCGCCCCAGCTACTCGCCGCTGCCGCCCAGCCGTGGACCAGCACCACAGGTAGCGCATCCTCCGGTCCCGACACGTGGCAGGCGAGCTCGGTCCCGTCCGCAGCCGCCACCCTCACAACGTCGTCAACGCCCCACCGGCCGCGCCTCTTCCCGTCACCAATGACCAGTCGTGACACCAGCACGTTCTCCCACGAGCAACGCCGGCACAGTGGAGCAACGCAACACCGCTCCAGCAGGGCTTCCGCGTTCGAGGGGGGCTTCCGCGTTCGAGGGGGGCTTCTGCGTTCGAGCAGTGCGTCAGCACTTGAGGAGCGCCGCCGCTTTACACGAAGGCCGAAAATGTCAAGCAGCGGCGCCGCCGTCGACGAGGGTCAGCGCAGTGCGGAGAGAGCCTGCCACTGGTCCCAGCCCATCGCCCAGTCGTAGATGTCGCCGTCGGCGGAGGACAGGGCCACGTCGGAACCGGTGACCTCGACGGGGTCGCCGTACAGGGCGGTGCCGAAGTAGGCCTGGGCGTCGGCGGTGGACAGGTTGATGCAACCGTGGGTGACATTGCTGTTGCCCTGGTCACCGACCGTGTTGGGGTTGGCGTGGATGAACTCGCCGTTGTTCGAGATCCGCACCGCCCAGCGCTCGTGGGCGTGCTCGTAGTACGGCGGGTTGGACATGTCCTTGTCCTGCCACTTCTCGGTCACGATGTGCGTGCCCGACCGAGTCACCCGGTCCTGGCTCGCGCCGGACCCCATGCTGGCGTCGTAGGTGGCGACCACGTTGCCATCCCGCAGCACGGTCATCTTGTGCGTGTTCACGTCGGCCCGGACGACCTGCGACCGGCCGATGGTGAACGCCAGCGTGAGGTTGGCCTTGCCGTAGACGTTGTCGCCGTAGGGCACCCCGTACAGGTTGGCGGTCACGTTGACCTTGCTGCCCGGCGTCCAGTAGTCCTTCGTCCGGTAGTGGATCCGCGAGCCCTGGTCGCTGTCGGGCAGCCAGCCCCACGAGCCGGTGTTGGTGGGATCCGACTGCACGGCCAGCGCCTTCTCCACCGCGGCCCGGGCCTTGTCGTCGATGTGCCCGCTGAGCTGGAGGACGATCGGCGCGGCGACGCCGACCTCGCCGCCGTCGTCGATGTTGAGCATGCCGCGGACGAGCGTGCCCGGCGCGACGGTGTTGAAGCTGCCGTGCAGGTTGGTGGGCTTGCCGTCGGCGTTGAGCGCCTTCGCGTCGTACGTGTACGTCTGCCCGAAGTCCAGCTGGCCGCTGCTGCTCCACGTCTTGCCGTCCGCCCCGGGCTTCCCGGCGACGGGCTTGCCGGCCCCATCCACCAGGGCGACGTCCTTGATGGTGCCGCCGTCGGCGGTAAGGGTCACCGGCGTGTTGACGGTCACCCCCTTGGTCCCGTCGACTGGGGTGCCGGTCAGTTTGGCGGCGGGAGCGGGCGGTTTGCTCGACGTCGTGGTGGCCCCGATGGGCGTCAAGCCGCCGCCCGAACACCCCGCGAGCACCAGCGCCGCCGCGACCACCAACCCCGCCTTCAAGCGGGTCCCCGTTGCCACCATCGCCTCCTGTCGTTGCTCCCCATCCTGACGACGTCTGACCAGGTGAATCGGTAACAGTCAGCGCCTGTGAGCTTGCTCACCGACCAGCAGTGGCGGGCAGGCGAGGACAGGCGAGAGGATCGGTGCCGTGAGCACCCAGGCCCCCATCAGCCAGCCCCCCATCGCAGTCGTCACCGGCGCCAGCTCCGGTATCGGTGAGGCCACCGCCCGCCGCCTGGCCGCCGAGGGCTTCCACGTCGTGCTCGGCGCACGCCGGTTCGACCGGATCAAGGCGATCGCCGCCGAGATCGACGGCACGCCGCTGGCCCTGGACGTGACCGACGTCGAGTCCGTGGCAGCGTTCACGGACGGGATCGCCGAGGCCAACGTCCTGGTGAACAACGCGGGCGGCGCGTTCGGCCTGGAACGCGTCGACGCGGCCGACGAGGACAACTGGCGTCGCATGTGGGAAACCAACGTGATCGGCACGCTGCGGCTGACGAAGGCCTTGCTGCCCAAGCTGATCGCCTCCGGCAACGGCCACGTGGTGACCATCACGTCGATCGCCGCGCAGGAGCTCTACGACGGCGGCGCCGGCTACACCTCGGCCAAGCACGCTCAGTCGGCGCTGCACCGCACCCTGCGCACCGAGGAACTGGGCCAGCCCGTCCGTTTCACCGAGGTCCTGCCGGGCATGGTCGAGACCGAGTTCTCGGTCGTGCGCTTCGACGGCGACGCCGAGCGGGCCGCGAACGTCTACCAGGGCCTGAAGCCGTTGGTGGCCGACGACGTCGCGGACGTCGTCGCCTTCGCGGTGACCCGGCCGTGGCACGTCAACCTTGACCAGATCGTCATGAAGCCGCGGGCGCAGGCCTCGGCGACGCGGGCGCACCGCGACTGACGCACCGGGACTAGTCGGTGATCAGGTCGACGTCCAGCTCGTCGAGCACTTTGCCGATGGGACTGGCGAAGGCGACGGTGCCCGAGGGGTTGCCGGCCACGTAGAGGCCGATGACCCGGTTGTCGGGATCGACTACGGCGGATCCGGAATCGCCGTAGTCGCCCATCAACCGGCCGCCGACGGCTTCGATCCGCAACTGGTCCCGCAGCACGCGCACGCCGAGTCCGTCGCGATAGTCCATCAACACGGTGGTGTCGACGGACGTGACGCGCCCGGTCGTCAGTCCGCTCGTACGACCACGTTTGCGCACAACGGTTCCCCGAGTGGCGACAGCGGTTCCGGTCACCGCACCGATATCCACAATGGACGGGCGGTGCAAACGCCGTGGCGCCAACAAGACCGCGGCGCCGTCGACGAAACCGGACAGCGCCGCGCGACACAGGGTGCCGACCACGTCGTCCGGACTGATCCCACTGTCCACACGGGACGGATGCACCATCTCGTCGCCGACCGACCACGCGTCGTCGACGCACGCGGCGTGAAACGTGGTCAGCCCCATCACCTGCCCGTTGCCGGTCCGATCCGTGACCAGGGCGCCCAGGGTGCCGACGATCGCGTACTCGCCGGGACGCGGTGCGTCCGGCGGCGCGAGCAACACCGTGCGCCACGGGCCCATGCTGATGCCGCCGAGGACGTCACGATGTCGCTCAGCACCTCGCGCCGGCGGGAACTCCGCATCTCGGGCGAGCAGAGCCCGGTGCAGCACAACGTCGTCCGCGACGACGTCCGTGGCGATGCCCTCGATCTCCGACGGCACCAGGTCCGCCGGCCGCACCCGGCCCGCCGGGTGCTTCTGCCGGACGTACACGACGATCCCGACCTGGCCGGTGCGCCGGCCCGCGGTGACCTTCTCGCCGATGTCGACGCCGACAACACCCCGGCGGGACAGCAGATCGACCTCGACGCGCCGCTTGACCGGCCGAATCCCGGACCGCACCAACTCGTCCGCGCTGGTCATGGCGACCTCCTCCGCGCGTGTTTCCCCTACAACTCATGAAAACACGAGGGGTGAGTGTCAGATGACTCATTGTCACTCGTTCAGCTGCGGCCGAACGGGTTGTTCCAGGTCAGAGACGGCAGCCGACCATCACCGGCTCCGCGACGAGCCGCACGCCGAAGGCCGTCAGCACGCCATCGCGCACCTCACGGGCCAGTTCCAGCAGGTCCGCGGTGGACGCCTCGCCCCGGTTCGTCAGGGCGAGCGTGTGCTTGCCGGACAGCGACACCCGCCCGTCCGCGGCGTGGTAGCCCCGGCTGAACCCGGCCCGCTCGATCAGCCACGCCGCAGACAGCTTGGTCCGTCCCGGACCGCCCGGGTACTGAGGCACCGTCGCGTCCGGGCCGACCCGCTCGGCGACCTTCACCAGCACGTCCGGCAGCTGCTCGTCGTCGACGATCGGGTTGGTGAAGAACGAACCCGCGCTCCAGGTGTCGTGGTCGTCGACGTCCAACACCATGCCCTTGCCACGACGCAGTTCGAGCACGCCCTCGCGGGCCGCCGCGACGGGCACCCGGGCGCCGAGCTCGACACCGAGCAGGCGGGCCAGTTCCGCGTACCGGATCGGCGCGGACTGCCCGCCGTCCTGGAGCCCGAACCTCGCCCGCAGCACCACCGCGGAGTCGGTCCCCTTGAGCATGCTCGACCGGTACGTCAGCCCAAGATCCTCGGCCTGCACCTGGTGCACCCGACCGCTGCGGCGGTCGAGCAGGTCGACGGAGGTCAGCAGGTCGGCGATCTCCACGCCGTACGCGCCGACGTTCTGCACCGGCGTCGCGCCGACCTGGCCGGGAATGCCGGACAGGCACTCCAAACCGCCCAGCCCCTGCTCGACGGAGAACGCGACCGTCCGATCCCAGTCCTCGCCGGCCTCGATGGTCAGCTCCACCCGGCCGTCGGCGAGCCGGTCGAACGACCGCCCCTCGGTCGCGACCCGCACCACCAGGCCGTCGAAGCCCTCGTCCGCGATCACCAGGTTGGAGCCGCCGCCGAGCAGCAGCAGCGGCTCGCCGGCCTGATCAGCGGCCCGCACCGCGTCGACGACGTCGGATGCGCTGGTGGCCGGCAGGAAACGGGCAGCCGGACCGCCCAGACGCAGCGTCGTGTGCCCGCGCAGCGGGACGGACGTGCGTACTTCGGTGCTGGACAGGGGGGTGGTCACGGACGTCAACGGTAGCCTCCGCGACATGGCACGCCGCATTGAGCACCAGGCGACTACCCGTTGGACCGCGGATCAGGTCCACGCCGCCCTGGTGGATCCGACCTACCTGCGCGACCGCTTGAGCACGCTCGGCGGCACGAACGCCACCCTGCTGGAACACGTGGTCGACGGGGAGAAGGTGAACCTGCGGCTGCGGCACGGGGTGCCGGCGAGCGAGCTGCCGTCCGCGGTCCGCGCCTTCCTCAAGGGCGACCTCGTGATCGAGCGCACAGAGGAGTGGGCCCGCAACGGCGACGGCGGCTGGCTCGGCCGGGTCCAGGCCGGCATCCCGGGTGTCCCGGGTCACATCAAGGGCGCGATGCGGCTGTCCGACGAGCCGGCCGGCGGCAGCACGATGCTGATGCGCGGCGAGGTGGCGGTGAACATCCCGTTCATCGGCGGCAAGGTCGAGGAGACTGTCTCCGGCCAGATCGTGAAACTGCTGACGCGGGAGTTCGAGCACACCACCGAGTGGCTGGCCGAGCACGAGGGCTGACCGGTCAGATGGCCAAGCAACCACGCCTGGCGGCCGGCCGCGCCCGCGCGCTGGGAGTGCCGACCCGCGGCACGACCAACCCGAACCGGCTGCGCCGCGTCGACCGCTGGATGGTCGGCAGCGCTGCTGTTCGGCGCGCGCTTTGCAGCAATGCTGACGCATTGCTCGTGGACCTCGGCTACGGAGCAACGCCGGTGACGACCGTGGAGATGGCGGCACGGCTCCGGGCCGTGCGCCCCGACCTGCGGATGGTCGGCCTCGAGCTGGATCCGGAGCGGGTCGCGGCCGCCGAGCACGCCGCCGAACCGCCGCTGCTGACGTTCCGGCGCGGCGGCTTCGAGCTCGCCGGTCTCCGTCCGGTGCTGGTGCGCGCGTTCAATGTGCTGCGGCAGTACTCGGAGGCGGACGCGTTGCAGGCCTGGGACGGCCTGCGCGGCCGGCTCGCGCCCGGCGGGCTGCTCGTCGAGGGCACCTGCGACGAGATCGGCCGCCGATGCTGCTGGGTGCTGCTCGATCAGACCGGTCCGCTGACGTTCACGATCGCGTGCAAGCCCTCGGACATCTCGACGCCGTCGGACGTCGCCGAGCGGCTGCCCAAGGCCTTGATCCACCGCAACGTGCCCGGTGAGCGAGTGCACGAGCTGCTGGCGGCCTTGGACGACGGCTGGGCGACCGCCGCGCCGTACGCGCCGTTCGGACCGCGCGCCCGCTGGGTCGAGACCTGCCGGCTGCTGGCCGAGCGCGGCTGGCCGGTGCTCGACGACCGGCGGCGCTGGCGGCTCGGCGAGGTCACGTTTCCCTGGTCGGCGGTGGCGCCGGCCGAGGTGGGCTAACGTCGGGCGGATGCGCTACGCCGAGTTGATCGACGCGATCCGCGTGCAGGGCGCCGCCTTGCGGGAGTCCGCACTCCGTGCCGGGCCGGACGTTCCGGTCGCCACCTGCCCGGATTGGCGCGTGCACGATCTGATCGCCCACTTGGGCGGCGTGCACGATTTCATCTTGCAGGCCACTCGCGGCGAGCAGCCCACGTTCGAGCGCTCCTCGGGTTCGTGGACGGATGTCGTCGACCGCTGGGACCGCGTCTTTGGAGCATTGCTGCAGCGCATGAGCAATGCGCACGCCGATGAGCAGGTCTGGACGCCTCCGGGCACGCCGCCCGTGTTGCGATCGTGGGCGCGCCGGGCCGCGCACGAGACGGCGATCCATCGGCTGGACGCCGACAGCGCCGTCAAGGACCTGAAGACGCTGGTGTTCGGCACGGAGTTCGCCGCCGACGGCATCGACGAGTTCCTCGGCACCCTGCTGCCCGCCACCTCGGCGAGGCGGCCGTCGACGGTCGCCGGCACCGTCCTCTATCACGCCGCCGACGCCGGACGGGTCTGGCAGCTGCGGCTGGACGTGGGCAAACCGGTGGTCATGACGGAGCCGACCGGCTCCGGGGTGGACGCCGACGTCAGCGTCGTGGGCACGGCCGACGCTGTGTACCGGGCGGTCTGGGGCCGGCCGAGCACCGCCGTTGTCACCGGTGACCGGTCGATTCTGGCCGCCTTCACACCGCCGTGATCTCTGCCAGAATCACCGTCTGTGTCCTCCACCGAACGCCGCTACGTGATCAGCCTCGGCTGCCCCGACCGCACCGGCAACGTCGCCAAGATCGCCGGCTTCCTGGCCGAGTTCGGCGGTTGGATCGTGGAGGCCGCCTACCACACGGATCCGACCACGAACTGGTTCTTCACCAGGCAGGAGGTGCTGGCCTCCTCGATGCCGTTCGACATGCGGGAGCTCAGCGCCCGGTTCGCCGGGGTGGCCCGTGAGCTGGGGCCGCAGGTCGACTGGCGGGTCACCGACACCGGCGAGCGCAAGCGGGCCGTGATCCTGGTGTCGAAGGAGGGCCACTGCCTGTACGACCTGCTCGGCCGGGTGTCCTCCGGCGAGCTGGACGTCGAGATCACCTCGGTGATCGGCAACCACCGGGACCTCGCCGGCATCACCGAGGCGCACGGCATCCCGTTCCACCACGTGCCCTTCCCGGTCGGCGATCCGGAGAGCAAGGCGGGCGCGTTCGCGCAGCTGAGCCAGCTGGTCGACAGCCACCGGCCGCACGCCATCGTGCTGGCCCGGTTCATGCAGGTCCTGCCGCACGAGCTGTGCATGGCGTGGGCCGGTCGCGCCGTGAACATCCACCACAGCTTCCTGCCGTCGTTCGTCGGCGCGAAGCCGTACCACCAGGCCCACACCCGCGGTGTGAAGCTGGTCGGCGCGACCTGCCACTACGTGACCGCCGAGCTGGACGCGGGGCCGATCATCGAGCAGGACGTGATCCGGGTCAGCCACAGCGACTCGGACCGGGACATGGTCCGCAAGGGCCGCGACATCGAGAAGGTGGTGCTGGCCCGCGGGCTGCGCTGGCACCTGGAGGACCGGGTCCTCGTGCACGGCAACCGGACGGTCGTCTTCTGACCGGCGCCGGCTAGCCGGCCAGGCCCTCGATCACCTCGGTGCCGGCGAGTTTGGCCAGCAGGTCGCCCGGAACGAGCAGCTTGCCGCCGCGGACGCCGCTGCCGATGATCAGTTCCGGCGCGGTCGCGACGCGGGTGTCCAGCAGCAGCGGCCAGTCGGCGGGCAGCCCGATCGGCGTGATCCCGCCGTACTGCATGCTGGTCAGGCCGACGGCGTCGTCCATCGGCGCGAACGACGCCTTGCGGACGTCGAGGCGACGCTTGACCACGCCGTTCACGTCGGCCCTGGTCGTCGCCAAGATCATGCAGGCTGCATAACGGAGCTCGCCGGCCCGCTTGCCCGCGACGACCACGCAGTTGGCCGACGCCTCCAGTGAGGCGCCGTAGTGCTCGCAGAACGCGGCCGTGTCCGCCAACTCCGGATTGATCTCCGTGACGCCGATGCGCTCGACGTCGGCGGCGTCCATCGCCCGGACCGCGGCCAGCACCGGCTCGGCCAGCAGCTCCGGTCGAGAAAGGACGGGCTCCACGTGCAAAGTGCCGGCAATGCTCCACTGCGCCATGGCGTCACATTAGTCAACGAAGAAGTCGACGAGCAGCGACCGCACCTCACAACGGTGCGTGAGCAGCGGCGCGGGCGAGTCGATGAGCTCCAGCCGACTGTTCGGCAGCGCCGCCGCGACATCGCGGGCTACCTGCTCGGGGTGCATCGGATCACGGACGGCGCCGATGACCAACGCCGCAGTGCTGACGCGTTGGAGCAAAGCCGCATCATTCGTCGGCGTCTGCTCCGGCAGGGTTCGCAGGGCACCGCCGAGTCGGAGCAATGCGTCAGCTCTGCTCGAAATGTGCTCCCCTACGCCAACGCCGGCGGGCATCTCGGCGGCGACGAGTGCGCGCAAGCCGTCCACATCGCCGGCCTCGACGGCATCGGCGAGTTGCTCGAATGCCCACATCGCCGGTGTCGCCCTCGGCTTGTCGAGCGCCGCTGGCAACAGCAGGGCGATCCGTTCGAAGCGGTCGGGGCGCCGCGTCAGCAATGCGGTGAGGCCGCCGGCCCCCATCGACACGCCCACAGCTCGGGTAGCGCCGACCTCGTCGGCGACGCGCTCCAGGTCGGCGCTGATCGTGGGATACGTCCAGTAGCCGACGGGCGCGTCCGCCGCCTCGCCATGCGAAGGAAACGTGACAACCACTCTCGTACCGGACAAACCGGACGCTGGAATGCGCGCCTCACCAGGAGTCGCGCCAAGGCCGGGGGCCACCAGCGTGATCGGAGCACCGCTGCCGAAGCCCTGCCAGCGCAGGCCGCTCGGCAGCGAGCCGGTCACCACCGGTTGCCGCGCTGGACCTCGTTCAGTTTCGGCCGCACGTCCACGATGTAGACCAGCACCGCGACCAGCGCCGCCATCCACAGGATGAAGGTGCTGCCCTGCGGGCGGAACAGATAGAGCGCGGCCAAGCCGCCGCCGGTGATCAACGACCAGGCGAGCTTGGTCATGCGGTCCGCCGCGGTGTAGGCGTCCGCGCGCTGGACCAGCGCATGCAGGAACGCGAAGGCGCCAACTGGCATGCCTGCGCACCAGATCGCGAACAGGATCCAGTAGTCGAGCCCGTACGTCACGATCCCACCCTACGTCCCGGAGGGGACACTCGGGAATGACGGTCGCCGGGTCACGCCCTGGCGGACGTGCCCCGGCGACGGTGTCGAATCAGGCCTCGGTCGTCTCGTCGGCCGGCTTCTCGGCCTTCTCGGCGGCGGGCTTGCGCGGCGCGGACACCTTGTTGGCGGCCTTGCGGCTCGCGCTGCGGGTCTCCGCGGCGACGTCGCCACCGGCCTCGACAACGGCCTCGGCGATGTCCTCGGCCGCCTGCTCCACGTCCTCGGCG
>Ga0307511_10001746_pt1 | contig 22890 bp, 20 predicted proteins | sample 13_EM_MG_FD_200266 | JGI IMG/M metagenome (GOLD analysis project Ga0307511, IMG submission 200266) | Populus trichocarpa ectomycorrhiza microbial communities from riparian zone in the Pacific Northwest, United States - 13_EM | ecosystem: Host-associated > Plants > Roots > Unclassified | place... | reverse complement strand
ACAGCAAGTATTGCTTGGCGCGCCGTAGACTTATCTATATTATTCCTACATAAGTATGCAGTATATTAAGTACATACATATGTATGTAAATATACAGTACAGTTATATCCGCAGCTCATCCTAAGAATATGCTGTACAATCTATATAACCAGACTACAATGTATATACAGTATATATCCCTGCAGCTAGCCAAAATCTCAATTTTAACTCCCACTCGTATATTTTGGCAAAACCAAGTCTGAGGCAAAGCCCTGCAGTTACCGTACCCGGTGTTCTAGATGTGTCAATATATCCATTCGTGTTCAGCCCGAGACTCTGCTATTCGTCTGCTATGGAATGCTCCATATACATAATGTTACATTCCGCAAAACGGCCATCAATCCCTCCCATCACAACGAACATGAACCACATATTGTACATGTGTCATCTAGCCTCCGACCCCACCACCCTGTGACGTCCGTCCAATATTCATTAATCTGACACCTTTCTATATCCTCCACTAGTGGTGTCCACCGTATGTATACATATACAGTCGACGCATAGCCTGAAAATGAATGCACTTGTACTTGTAAGTATAACGAAGCACTTGTCATACTTTGGTAAGGACTTCTGAAAAGAGGCTTCTTTGACATTGCTGTGCCATGTATAGTAATCCACCTGCCATGGGTATACGTACGTACATATAAAGGACGTACATACTAGTCTTGCTGCAGGTACATATTCTGCGGAGTAAAAGGAACCCCCGTGGAACAGTCTCAGCCTCGTATTTAGAACTTTCCAACCGACACAAAATGAATGACTGCCCTCATGGGGTAGAGAGTCATAACGGTAACCACACCAGTACCAGTAATCGGTCGAAAAAGGAATATATCGAAACCATGGTGTAACCAAACCCATTTGGTTTATTGTCCTGATTAGGATTACATACTAAGTATAACCAATCGTGAGGCCTCAAACCCTCGGTGCACATGATTGGAGTAAGTCGGTAGATATTGCTCATGAGATGGTCGAAAAGATATATCCCGTGCGGGAATCCTTAGCTGCGAATGCGCCCTCCTCTCCCCACGTGCGCATCATGGGTGCTATTCTGGCTGTTATTCATTCTCGACTCTAAGACAGATTTAGATATAAAACAGAATAGTATGAAGAGGAAACTCATACCAATATGGTAGCCTGAGTGCATGTCTTCTGGGCCAGACAAAATACGAAAATCGAATTCATGCCGGCGGCGTCAGACTAAGGCGCGGGCATGTAGTACTGTAGCTATCTACTAGTCTGGTTGGCACAAGCCCCTCGGAGCTATCTACCAAGGATCGCAGATATCGATATAGAAATAACACACGGTATTAAATTCGTACTCTAAGGCTGCCAACCAGACTACTCTAAGGCCAACCAGACTAACTCTAAGGTAGAGCCCCGAATACTTATGATAGTTTTTACCTAGTAAAGGAGCAGGAAGCAAAAGATAATGCTCACACTGTGATTCGAACACAGGATCTCGTCATTACTAGTGACGCGCTTTACCAACTAAGCCATGCGAGCTGGTTTTGGAAACCAGGTGGCAAAATACACTATAGATTGAACATAGAAAGCATCACTCAAGGAAGTCATATTTACTAAGAGAGGTTAAGTATATACTGAATCAAAAATGCGACAGGAGGTGTAACAATATGTATGAGAAGTCAAAGACAAACAAAAAACGCATCTGCAGGTGTGGGGCTAGATACGGGGGGAGAGGCAGCGGGGATAGGGAAGCGGCATGTTATCATGATGTAAGAAAAAACATATGGCACGAGAACACGTAAGATATTATATACCAAGCGAAACAAAAAAGGTTATGGTTAGCAAGAAAGGTTATTGGAAATGACACAAGAAGGTAACGGAACATCAAAGGGATGTGGCGAGTGATCTGGGACTCAGATGTGAAATGTGCGCCGGCAATGTGCATGAAAGAATCGGAAGAAAACCTGATGTGCATAGTTGTAAGCCAGAGTTCTGACGGACGGGATCCTAAAAAATGCGAGCTGACGATACAACGGGTGTAGCAAGGAATATGAGGGGCTTGAGGGGCCCGGGTAGGGCAAGCAAAAGCAGACAGTACAGGCAAAAGTCTCCGGATTAGTTGGGGAGGAAGTAAATGTGATAGAGCTAACGTTGCAGGGTATATCGACACAGGGCTTCTTTTCCTGCAGCGAAGCCCCAAGGTTTTATATGTCCCTACATGAATGTAAAAGAAGATAATGATATAGGGGGGGAAATCGGAGGGAAGAAGTACAAGAAATTAAATGGCAGAAGGTTGTTTCATTGTCGGAGGGCAATTCCGCAACAATAGATGACCCCGGGCCAGTTCATGCGGCCCTTCCCCCGATACAGACACCCCGAAGTAATATGAAACCACCATAGGTCTTCAAACAAACAGCAGACAAATGGCTAAACACACTATAGAAATAGTCCAAGTAATGGAAAACAACAAACATGTAAACTTCAGTAGGACTAACAAATGATCTTTGCAACATGTACAGTATGTAGTAAAAACCATTTCAATCCGACTAGACCCATAATATCGTAAAACCGTAGCAGCAGAGCAACACACGCAAACATCCCAAGTCGCGAATGCAGCATATGTAAGAACTAAATATGGGAACATGAAGAAGGAAAATACTTATAAGTTGGGACAAATTTATAAACCATGAACAGAGATGAACAGGGGAGAAATTAAGAACATGACTATACCAACAAGAGTGCGGAATAGCTCGGACTGTGAAGTGACTCCATGCAAGTATAAACAAGGGGCTCTGGATTATAGCCCGGGTATAGTACTGCAGCAAGTCGTCTTATGATACAGATAACAAGAAAGGAATTTACAGGGAGGCTCCATCAAGCTTCCCTGAGCTTTTGGTAGTTTTGCTGTCTCCAGGAGCCCCGTTGTTCTCTTTCGGCTTCAAGGCTGATGCACTCGAGGAAGCCTTTGCGGTCTGGAGGGCTGATTTTGCTGCGGGCGGCGTAGTGGGTGCTTGTGATGGTGGGGGCGTTGCAGATTGGGATTGAGGAGGCGATGAGTTATAGATGAGCTTCTCGATCTGTAAATCTATTAGAGCCGCTTCATGTCACACAACCGACCTAGACGTACGGCATTGATTTGCTTGCCAAAGTGGTGCCTCTTCAACACCTGGAGCTGTGGTTTAATCTGATCAACAAGTATCTCCCTATCTTTATCTTTGACCTGGATTAATAGTTTTTCTAAGATATGTCAGCTATGCCCTCTAGGCTAATAGCTCTGAAAACTTACGTATAACGTAGTTCCCGTATTGGTCCTTCATGAGGAGATGAAGAGGAGAAACACCATCTGGGCGCAGCGCCGTGACTGTCTTCACAATCTCATGCCTTTCTTCATCAGTAGCATGAGCAATGCTCTTTTCGACCACGTTCGAGGCAAATTTATGCCTGACAGGGGTCAGTGGCACAGTTACACAATGGGGAATGTACGGCTTACTTAGAGAAGTGAAGAAGCTGCGTCGTCACCAATCGGATGATCTTAGCTCGATCTTCCGGCTTTCCATGCTCGATAACATGTTGGGTAACCTATTGGATCCAAGGTCGTCAGCATTGAAACCGCATCATGAAAGGCGTCACTAACATAATTCCCATACTGATCCTGGCAGAGAGCGTAGTTACAAGCATGAAGCTCTTTCAATATAGAAGCTTGGGCCTCTTCGTCACAATGTTCGAGCATTCTCTGAATAACACGACAGCCGTAGGGATGGACAGCGAGATTAGGGACTTGTCCGTTGAAAGCCTTGATGATAAACTGAATATGTTCAGCTGGGACTCTTTCGATTGCCTTTTGGATGACGTGGTTCCCATTTTGGTCCTTGACACATTTAAGAACATGCCCATCCAATTCCTTGACCAGAGAAGCTTGTTGCTCAACAAGGATATATTCGAGGGCCTTTTGGACCACGCGGCACCCATACATCTGAAGTGAAAGAGTTAAAACGTGTCCCTCCATTTGCTTAGCAAGTTGGCTCTTTTGGATCTGGTCGCCGTGTTCGAAGAATTTTTGGATAACATAGTTGCCAAACACATCCGTCATTAATTGCAGGGAGTTAGCGCGGATCTCATTGAAGACAATTTCTTTCTCGTCAGTGTGTGCAGTCTCAAGTTTTTGCTGGATAAATCTTGACCCATGCTGATCACCGCTGAATTCCACGACGTGTGTAAAAATGTCCTGATCAAGATTTAGCATACAGAAGTACCAGGTGCAAAGAGAATCAGCATACTTTGAGTTCATAACGCTTGTTCGACTTGGAATTCGATCTGAATTCTTCTAGCAAGACACTACGTAAGTTATGTGTGAAATCATCGTGCCGCCTAGGTGACTGATTTTGAGTCATTGGCTGGATGTAGGGTTCGACGGGAAGGCGGACCCCGTTATAAGGCTGATATTGGTAAGGCAGCCCATAAGGAGTTCGAGAGAATGTTTGATCGCGTGACAAAAGCATTGGCGTAGGATTCAAATGGCCTTGCTGATGTGACTGCACCTTGTGTGTATTTAGTTTTTTATTCAAATAGGCACGGGGATGGCGGGGTGGTTGTGGATGTGGAGGCCATACTGATACACCAGAGCGTGAAGACTCCATGCCCGGTTGGGGTGTGTTCCCGTTCACGTAGTATCCGTTATTCTGGTTCCTGTTCCTGGCTTCAGCTGATGTGGTCTTCCTGAGCGCATGCTGGTAATTTAACACATGGTGAGAACTGTACCCTTCTTGAAACCCCCCATCATTAACATTCAAATACGGCTCCGCAGTGTAACCAGAGTCCTCTGCTCCGCTCCAGAGGTTGGGCCCCTGTGCGACGCTAGTCATGGGCTGCCTTGGGTAAGTGGTAAAATCGCCGAACTGAGTCTGCTGATTTGAAAAGGCCGGAGGCAGAATACTGTTCGTTGCGGTTTGTGATAATGAATTGGGATTGTTCCTACGATTGACTGGACTGAACCTGTCTTGGTCATCTGCTTCAACCCCCATTTGACGTAGCTGATGTGCGAGAACCTCGGCTTGTCTGGTATCATGGCCTAAATCTTCGTAACGTTGGCGGGTAGCCGGAAACGATGATGGAACGAAATTTGGTGCATGTACGGCAGAGTGTGTCGTAGACTCCTGGGCTGGTCTGCTTTGAAACTGTCCATAGGGGCTTTCTGCGTGATTAAATAGATTAGTATACAGCTCATCGCTACCGCGAGCAAGGAGTTTCGTGTAGAGCCTTCGGGGCCACAATGAACCGCCCAAATAGCCTGCGCTGCACCGAAGAAATCTAAAAAAAACCACAAGTGCTTACCGGACGGAAGCCTGCTACTTGCCCCATACGCTTGGCTAAGTGACCCCCCACCACTAAGCCCAGTCGGGTTCTCATGAAAAGCTCCCCTGATGTTGGTTGGGGGGGATTGGGCCATGGTGGGTTGACCTACAGGGGCCTGGCGGGGGAAACTGGTGTAAGGGGACGTGCTGCGAGGAATATCTGCTGTAGGTTGAGGAGCATCGTGAAAGGCTCCGCGCTGGCGAGCTGGCGATACCGAAGGCGATGTATTATCGGTCCATTGAGGAGGCCATGAATCATTTTGTTGTCGTGAAGGCTCGTCGTTACCAGCTATGATTCTGTTAGCGAAGCCCCCAACTGTGTGAGCAGGTCAGGCATGAGTCCAACCTGTAATCTGCGGAAAGCTGGAAATACCCCGGCTACCCCATATCGCCCAATTTGAAGCCGAGATGCTCGGGGGGAGGGGCGCATTTTGGATTGTCGTGCTGTCGTCCATTGAGCCTGGAGGTGATCGACCTGGAATTGGGAAGTCGCCAAGCCGAGTTGAGCGGGTCTGAAGTTTAGTATGTTAGTTGAAAAGATAGATAACCGCGGAGCGAGGGAGAGATAGATGAAAAATATTAATAGAGGGGGGTAAACCAACATTGCTTTGTGATATGCGAGAGCCAGTTGTAGACTGATGGTCTGCCATTTTTGGGACTGTGAAGCAGAAATGACGATGGTGAAACGACGCTTTTAAATCCTTTCGAACGCAAGTGCTATGCAACCTCTACGGCGATCAATACAATGGAAGAAGTTTCCTGGTTTACACGTCGTGGTCGCAGAATGGAATATCAAATGTAATCTGTTAAAAGACAGCATCAGTCGACGTAGAACAATCGAGAATAGAACAATCGCACAGCGATTGAGAAAAACCTACAAAGTAGGTTCCGATAGAGCTCTGAAAGTTGCGCGTATAAACGTATATTTCAGTCGAAGCTAAAATGTGTACAATGAAACCGCACAATTGGGTATTTGGGGGGGATATCGTGGGCGAAAATAGTGACGATTCCAATACTGAGAAAGCGACTGTGAGAGGATTCCCTCAAGCCAACGTGGTGGCCTGCCCTCCGCTTGATTTGATTCAAGAGGCAGCTGTAGTCAAGCGGTGGGCGGTGAGGGGTTTGCAGAAAGCCGATGAATGCAAGGGCTTTAATGACGATGTCTGAATCGCGAGGCCTCTGGGGCTGTATTTTGCGGAATTGAGGAAAGGGTGATGGGCAGTCTTGCCACAGAGATGGGATGGGCGGATGACAGAAGCCTTTTGCTTGCGAGGGAGGTGGGGAAGAGAAGGGAGGGGACAGGTGTAGGAATCGGTGATTTCTATGTATGTCGGGAGTTGTATATGTACAGCTAGATATCCAAAAGTTTAGGATTATCTAGGTTGGAAGGTTGTTTGCGGTTGGCTTCGAGCTACCTTACAGGCAGCAGCGGCGTAAGCCCCTCCGTTGCTAATCGGTCAGGCTGCGTCTAGTATTATTGTGACACTTTTCTAGAGGGTTGAATGAAATGCGTCAGCTCAAGCGTAAGGCCGGAAGCGAAGATCTGTGTGCTTGAATCTCGAAATGTATTGAGGCACTTTTAGAGGCGGAAAGTAGAGAGGACCGCTTCAGTCAATCGGAACGGAAACTAGTCAGGAAAATAGGGCGAACAGGGCGGCAACTTATTATAACTTGGGGTTTGTGCGCAGGCTTGCTCCTCGTTGGGGAGATGTTTGGGATATTGGGGATGGGGGGTGGGCATAAGCTATACGCCGGAATAATAATAATAATAAAAGCCAACTTACTTGAACACCCCGAAAGCTGTCCTCTAGATCTAGTCCTGAGTATACGCACCACTCGATGCCTGTCGCGCTCCGATGAGAAACCCCGATTAAGTGAACTCGTTCTTTGCGGCCCTAGGTAGGTAGTTGAATGCTAGTTACTCGCTGCTGGCTGTGCTAGTTACACGATGGGAGTGAGACCTCGAAGGTGGGGGGGTCTAACGAATGGGGCTGAAAATTATCCGTAAGATGAAATCTGGAACCAGTGGCCGGAGGCAGAGGAATCTTATACCCCAGAGTCCTCGAAATTGGTGGAGAACGGGTAGTGCCGCATGGGTGGTGGAAGGAACCATTAGCTAGGCCTCTTATGTAGAGGTTCCATATATCAATATCAGAATACTTAGTATATAAAACCTGGAAAGTCGTCCTGCCCTGGAAATTTGTGAATGGAGGGCCGATCAAGGTGAACGAGGATCAGCTCGAAGCCTGGGGGAAAACATCACGTATGTACTGTGACTACCCAACATTGTGCCAGACAATTGGACCGAGGGAAACACGGGCACACAGGGCCTGTAAAGGATGCAGCAAGGTCAGTCACTGAAGCATGCCAGAATCGTAAATGGTTACTCACACGTACTGCCGACTAACAAATATTCCAGCACATAGAAAAGACCCCCATGTAGATAGGCCTTACGCATCAGATGTTATTATAAGAGAAACAGGATGTGTACCTGCTAATACCTACTTAGTACATTGATTTCATGTTTTCTCCTTATGGTTTCACGTATCGTGCCTTACCGCACCTGGAAAGAAGGTACCTACATGGGGTACTTGAAAGAGAGTACTAACCTACAACACCTATCTTGGACATAGATATAGCTCCCGTTCGCTCTTCACTCGAGCGATAATAAGTTACTCTAAAACACTAACCTACCTAGGTAGTACATACCTGTACATACAGTGGTTCCATGCACTCCATCATGCAGCTCCCGCTGCTGACGATGTTTTCCGTTTGCAAGACATCCCTTCCGCTTCATCTGCTAAGTACACTGTTGGTGTGGCCAATAAAGTGAGGAACGCCCTTGCAGTTGATCGTTCAGCATGCACCAGTCCCAACTGGGCATGAGGCATCCTATAGAAATTTGATGACAATGAGCGCCTGGTGGGACCAGCGATGCAATCTGTGTGCACTATATGATCATCGCTAGTTAATTCCGAGCCTGTTTTTATTCAAGGCATTGACTTACTGCGATTGTGTACAGATATCTATATAAAAATTGCCTGATTGAACGTCCTTTAAGAGCTGGAAGACGATCGAGGCCTGTCACCTAGGCGGTGTCCGAAATCTGTCACTTCGCCCTTATCCAGATACCCAACCAAGTCTGTATCGATGTCTCACCATCACTCAGCACCGCCCAGTTCAGGAGGATTCTTCGGTATTGTTGCTTAGAATATGTATTAATAGTAGCAACTACGTGTCCAGAAGAGCTAGTTTCTTAGGCTTAATTTTCACTGATGTAGGTAATTCACAAGAAGTTATATTCATTCATGGATGTTAGTACTCACCTCTCATACATGCCGCATGCTGCCTCAGGCGGCATGCATTGTGTTACCCCCTGCAGGAACATTCTAACACCCCAGGTTAAGGCAGAGAGATTTTTTGTGAATAGAACACACTGAAGCAAGATTTTTGCAATCCAATGTTAACTGCCTTTAAGAATTAACTCTTTGAGCCCAGGAGTGATGCATGCTTGTAGATCGAAGCGTTGATAAGATCCACAATATGCGGCTGCAGTGATCTCCTTGAATACCGGTACTAGTTTGAGGTTGTTCTTCAATCGGATAGTCCATCCCACGTCACACCGGCACATTCGGGAGCGGCACATCACCCTGGGGCGGCACTCGTTTGTCGACGCCCCGTGCTTGGCACTCTGCTGGGGGCCTTGCTTTTTCCAAGGGTAGGGATGCACGTTTGTACCCCATGTCATCGATAGGTATCTGTTCAGAAGAAAGGGTATTGAAAACTGTCGGGGTGCAGAAGGCAAGCTTGAATTAAGCAGATGTGAGATATAGACCTGGCCAGACATTCCAATTTATTTAGATTCCAGGATCGAGGCCCACGCAATCGGATTGCAGGCAGGAAGAAAGTTTTGGCAGGGTATATAAAAAATACGTAGCAAGTAACACTCGCCTAAACTTCATGCGGGAACACTTTTGATGATTAGGAATTAGGACTCCCCTGAAACTGTGCACGAAAACATACCGATTCTGGGTCAAGCCTGTAAGTCTGGGTTGATGCCTCATAATCGATACTACTTATTGGACATGAAGTTGGGGCTTTCAACAGTCCGGTTAGTGTCTGCTCATTGCTCATGCAGATAGGCGAAATAACCTTATCAAGTGGACTCTGATCAACCAGACTAGACTCTGATAACACTTGAGCCTTTGCCATTGACTTGCATGCCCCAAAAGAGAGCTAATATAACGATTAGGTTCGGTTATCGCCCGAATCCGCTGGCAAGGCTGCTTAGCGGCATGCGGAGGACTTAATTCCCTGTGGGAGTTTATCGTCCCTCTGAGAGAAGGCAAGGTAGGGTTCATACTTATGGTAGGCCCCAAAGAGTTTGGGGCATGCTCCGCAACCAGACTACCGTACACATTGACAGCCAACCCAAACTACTTCTCGCCCCACTAAGTCAATTAATATAAAGTACTATAAGAGCTGACAGAGGGCCCAGTTCCCTTGTATATTGTGTTGCCAAAGGAACAGTTGTAAACAGTCCAATAGCATGCATCTGTTCAAACCGTGAGCTGCCCACGTTGATTGTGCAACTTCTGTAGATTATATGTGTAGATCCTCGTTAGTTTGCCTGGGAATATGGTGGTCGATCAAGTGAGACCAGCACACCTGTAAAAGTTGACTTGCATAACTACGGTACGCCTTCGATTTCGCTAAGCAAGTACCGTCAGAGTCAGATGTGGTGCGTGTGTGAACACATGAGAAGAAAATTGCTGTTAAGCGTTTGCTTGCAGTGCAGGGGTCAGGGTTTGCAAGGAACGTAGTCCAACCAGACTACAAGGAACGCGGTGTGGATGCATGTTGGAAAGACAAAATATTGGTGGGGGCGAGGTACTTAGATGGGTGGGGGATTAATCTGCTGTGGCGTATGAAGTTGCTGTGCCACTGGTCGATACCTTATGAGCGGCCAAGACAATCGGTTTCACCAATGATATCGAGGTGCCAACCAGACTAATCGAGGTATACATTGGCACGGTTAACATATACCAGTCTGGCTGGCACTACCGATGAAAACATTCTACTGACTAAGCGACATAACAACAAATAACGCTAACTTCCAACTGGCTTCCTAGCTACTTGTTACCCTTAAGTCCAGTCTGGTCCTTAAGTCAACTACACCACCTCAACAAAAACAACATATAGTTATTGTCTGCTAGCGATAGTCTTAGCGATCTGGGCTTATCACCCTTTTGAGGTATCCATCGGACTAGCTTGGCCCTTGGCCAATGGATCGACAAATACTTAGGTATGGTCTTTTCCTACCAACCGAGGGCTGTTTCGGGGGATTGCCTAGCTTCCCCCAAAGTATCCAAGTAGTACCAAGTACTTGCCCCCCTTAGCATGCTCAACTGCAATGTAGAATTCTGGGTACATAATACTGTTGATATCGATAGTCCGGCTGTCACAAACATCTCTCTTCATTCCCAGCTCTTTCCAGAAACATGTAGCGGTGATTAGACAATACATGTATTAGGGTATACTAGGAGTAACTGAGTAGGGGTAAGGAAGAAGAGTCATTCCGCATGAAAATAAAAGGACCAGCATGGTAAGAACGAAGTGCTAGCTGTCTCAGCTGCAATTTGGGGGGGTATATGGCATCGGCACAAAGAACAAAACCCTGCGTCAAAACGGGAAATCGACACAAACAAAATCCTCTTCTTAACTCCTTCATCGGACCTGACCTGACCTGACTTCCCAGCGCCTGTTCTCCTATTAACCTAGGAGATATCATAGAAATCGAACAGGATATGGTCCCATTAGTTAACAAAAAAGAAAACCTTTCCCATCAGCCATCGCAAAAATATCAATTACCCATATCCAGACATCAAAGCTGAGAATAAAATGGCGGAACGAAGTGTAAAAGTTTTTACATTCCCTGGACTCAAATAAGAACTGAGTTCAGGCGGCAGACCTGCTGGGAAGAAAACAAATCCGCCATGTGGCCCTTCGCACTCACACTACACCCATTGTGTACGATCCTTCTCTTTAAGTCCACCAATCTTGTCCAAATCGACTGAAGAAAACCCATCATGCTGTTGATACGGGGGAAGGTTTTCTTCAGGCACAGGCCGCACATAACCAACACCAGCTTCCCCAACCTGCACGATAACGACCCTTCCAGACTTCCTTCGACCTTGTGCATCCTCTTCCTCGGGAAATGTAATTCTGATTTCTGGAATTGAGTCAGGCGTTAAAGGCATTGGCGAGGAGTTGTCCATCAAACCCTGTTTCTCAGAATACGATCGTCGATTATCTCTGAATGGAATTGTCGTGATTGTCAGTTGACGGGTACTTCTTGTATTCCCATGACTTTGGTTCTCCAAATCTTTCATGCTTCTTCGATGTCGCCGAATGAAAAACAAAGTCCCGCCAAGAAGCATCCCAACGCTGACCAAAATCAAAAGTGCAATCACCAAAGGCGCCAAATTGTTGCCCAATGCTGATTGGTCAGAGCCCTCTCTTTTGAATAGCGAGGACATGACTGATGTATAACGACTGACGATTGTCCGAACGAGCGAATGTAATGAATGAAGTTCCCAAACCAAAAAAACAACCCGAAGATAGCGACTAGGGTTTGACTTTCGTGTACCGAAAGACACCAAGCAGCGATAATGTATTTACCACCTATTTCCCCACCGAATTAGCTTGATTGCGATCATATCGTGCCAGCATAACTTGATTCAGTTGTGACGTGATTGGATTATGTGCTGGGGCGGGGGTTTGAGGCTTGGTAACGTACGAGGACCAATTGCTGAGTCGGAGCTGCAAGGGCAGATGGCAGGCAAGGCAGCAAGAATCCAAGTTCTGAAAGTGCCGACAGACTTGGTATACCGGGTACTGAAAATCGGGATCTCTGCAAAGGGAATGCAAGGCTAAGGAGTGAATAGCTGGAACGATACCGCAGCTGAAGGAGTGAAGCGTGCTGGTACCGAACTGAAAGCAAGCCGTGAGAACTGAAAGAAGGTGGGAGTATTTTTTTGGTTTGGTTTGGGAGAGGGTTGCAGAAGGAAAGCAAGAGGGGACATGCTTGGGTAAAATGCTAAAAAAGGGGGCACACCCACTCCACCGTGCATCTCGAGAGCCTGCTACCCGCACGCTGGCGCCATTCCAGATTTGCAACGAATCCGCCTCGGTCAGGCTTATTTCGGCCTGGCACAGGAGGGGTGAGAGGCTACAAAGGGCACAAGAGGTGCAATAACCAGGCTCTCACGGTGCAACTAGTACCATTATGTGCGGGTTTATTCTGAAGTCAGGCGACACGACGAAATTAGGCACATCCCAGGCGAAAGGCGAGCGAGCTGGGGCATATCCCTGTGGTATTGGCAGGGAAGAGAAACTGTGTACGCAAATTTCATTCCAATTCTACCACTGCCAGTCCGAACAAAAAGAACAAAAAGGTGTGGAGTCAAAAATATTCTACAGCAACATCTGGATTATCTAGGTATTATTCGCTTAGCTTATGTAACAAGTAAGTCACAGGTATGGGAAGATTTAAGGTTAGGAATGCATATGCAACTACATGTGTGACGCCAGAAGAGCAGCGGCAACCAGAGGAGTTGTGAATAAGTTGTAAGAGGAACTCTGAGGGTCTGGTCTGGTAGCGAGACTAGTTGGAACTAACAACTGTAACCAGAGTACAACCAGACTACCAACAACTACTAAGTACGGTAATCTCTAGTCGCTGAGGCACTGAGTAGTTAGCCGTGATATTACGCTTATGTACTAGTTACCGATCACCAGACTGCCACCGATCTTGATCGCTGGGTTATACTATACTGTACCATGAGAGTGCAACCAGACTACCATGAGACTACTAGTGACTGGATATGGCCTAACGATCGCATGAGCACCCCACTGCGCTTAGTGAATTCCTTATGCTATTCAGTCATATCATCTGAACACATCGACAGTCCTCACAGAGTTACCCTGAATTCGCATTGCAACCACCCCAACCTCTACCATGACCCCCTCAGCCTAGACCACCTCCCCTTATAGCACTAAGCCCACATTTAAAAAGAGAATATGAGGGCTGAGAGTGTGTTTCTGGGGGGGGGGGTTTGAGGTAAAGCGCAATTGCGGAATAAATCCCATCCAACTGAGTCCTGGGGGAGATGCCCTGGCGAAATCCGTGGAGTTTGCAAAAAGGCCTACATTAACCTGCTGGGTTAGTTTGGTTGTAGACTACCGCAGAGGATATCCTATCCTGTCCCTTTAGTAGCTTGCAGTGATGTAGGACATTGGGGGATCAAGCTGGTGAAGTTTGTATGAGGCTTAGTGCCGTATGTCAACCTTAACTCATCGAGAAAGGTAATGTTTTATAACTAACTGATTTACAGTTCGGAGCCAGACCCTATTTAGGTGGGCAATTTCTTAAGCGCCTAGACGACAAACTTGAACTAAGACACAGACAATTGGACTATCGATGAAGCAGAACAGACTGACAAGTATAGCAAGGCAGGAACAGATTGAATGCAGGGGTAGGTTGATGGTAGTTGTGCATGGTGTGGTATGAAGGTAACCTATTCTGTTTAAATGCGAAGTACATACAGCTTCAAAATAAACTGTATTATTATTCTAAATCTGGGAATTAGTTGCGCTCTTTGCTGTAGCTGAGAGGTCTCCTCATCAGCCAAAAAAAACATCTGCATCCTGATGAACTAGACTATCCCGGTACAGCTCAATTTTCCCCCCAGGTGCATCACCACTATATCCCCAAATAGACCTTGCCTCGGGTACTTCCCTACCAATAAATACAACTACTCCCAGCACTATACGGAAATCCCCGCGAGCCCCCTTCAAGCCATCCTTAGTATCTTGTCTATATTGATGGTCTAGGCTCTTTGTCAGATAAGCATAAGGTGGTGTATAGAATAATATTAAAACATACCACAACCAGCCATGTTACTATCTAGACAGCTTGGAAGGCTGCTGAACCTTTGCCCGCTCAGGAGAGAAGCCATCTACAACTGGAAAGGACAGGGGTGAAGATGAGTACGACACATAGCCATAATATTCATTGAAGGCAAGGGTGAGTGCAGCATGAAGCTAAGAAGAGAGCGAGCAAGTGGAGTGGAGTAGCCCAGCTAGAAGTGGAGCGAGGATTAGGGGTTTTATACAACCAAACTCAGTAGGGTGTGTAAAGTACCAAACTCCCCATGCAATGTTCGAAGATTCCGTACTACCTACTTCCAGATCTCCAGATGATATGTACATATCATTCTTTGATGAGGCAATGTGCTGCTTAAAATGCCACACGGGGTACAAGGCTAACCAACTTTACCAAGTACCCATGCACATTTACCTACAGCGGCGCCTGGAGGAAGGTGCCTCGGTGTTCCAAGACCGTCAAATACTTACAGCATCTGGCAGTGCATTCTTTCCTTCATTTGTGCCTGCCAAGTCCCATTTTACCCACATAGGTTAGCTGACCGGTTGCACTGCCAGACGCTGTAGGATACAACAATACAATACAACACAACACAACATAACACAACACTTAGTGACACCTTAGTATCTATCGCTTCTCTAAAGTCTAGTACAAATGCAAAGGGAGCCCACGCGCTGGCATCCTCAATGAATAACCCCCCCCCTGAAGGATTGGCCGCAAAATTTGCAGAGGCGAAAGCACGCTTGCGTGAGGAGGAACTCAGGTCGAAACAAAGCATCAAGAGGGCCAATCTCCGTGACGAGGTTCAGTTCAAAGCAACCCATGCCCTTTCGGTGATTTTCTTCTTGTGGATAATTGCACTCCATGCAATCGGCCTCTTTCTTTTCACCAGAGGATTTCTCCTCACAAGGCTTGTTCTAGAGCAGCAGTCTCAATGCGAGATTTCTTCTATCGAGGGGGCGGTGAACAGTATGACAGACCCTACCCTTCGGCGGAAACATGGCTGTTGGCATCCTAAAACCTTTGACAAGGCCGTCATAGTCGTGATAGATGCATTACGGTTTGACTTCACTGTACCATACGAAGCGCGGGACAATGCATCCGAGCCACATTACTTTCACAATGCGTTTACTGTTCTTTCCGAGGTGGCAGCTTCTGAACCCAATAACGCCATTTTGTTTCCTTTCATTGCGGATCCTCCTACAACCACCCTACAGAGATTGAAGGGGCTTACGACTGGGACTTTGCCGACCTTCATCGATGCTGGCTCGAATTTTGCTGGATCTGAGATTGACGAGGACAACCTCATAGCTCAGCTAACGCGGCAAGGGAAACGGATTGCATTCTTAGGGGACGACACATGGGTTGCGCTTTTTGGTAAACATTTCGAGCGAAACCTTACTCATCCATATGACTCTCTCAACGTCTGGGATTTACATACTGTGGATAATGGAGTTAACGAACACATATTTCCGCTCCTGGAAGAAAAAGAGTCTAAGAAATGGGATGTGCTGATTGGCCATTACCTGGGCGTAGATCATGCCGGGCATCGATATGGTCCTGACCACCCTGCTATGAGTACCAAACTCAAGCAAATGGATGGGGTAGTCAGAAATCTCATCGAAGCTGTCGACTCTGAGACATTACTGATTGTAATGGGTGACCATGGGATGGACCCTAAGGGTGACCATGGCGGAGAGTCCCAAGGGGAAATAGAGGCTGCTCTATGGATGTACTCGAAGAAAGGGATATTCGGGAAATACCCCGGAAAGGCTGCCTCTGTAGCCAATCCTAGACCAGTCGCCCAGATTGATATCGTGCCGACTCTGGCGCTACTGCTTGGGATTCCCATACCATACAATAACCTCGGCGCTCCGATTGCAGAGGCATTCATTGGACCAGACAGTGGCAATTGGGAAAATCTGGTCGAGGTCAATCGTATTACAGGTGCACAGATTAGACGGTACCAACAGGCTTATGCGGTTGCAAGAAAGGAGGAAGTCGATGATGATTCGATAGCATCGACATATTGGGCAAGAGGGGAAAGTAAATACAATGCTCTCATAACTGGAGGAGTACCATATGCGGATGCAGAACATTGGTCAAGCATATTCAGTGATTTTTCAGCATTCCAAGAGGAGAACCTTCGGGTTTGCAGAAATTTGTGGGCACGGTTTGACCTTGTGAGCATGAGCGCAGGGGGCTTGGTCCTTGCGGGAAGCATCGCAATCCTTGCTGTTTATGCACGGGGGATTTCTGGGAGCAGGATCGAGATAACCGGACTTTTGCTGCAGCGTATAGCGACTGGAATGTCGGTTGGAGTACTGACAGCCTATGTCTCTGGCTTCGTCGTGTCTACCGATATGTCACGTGTGAATATGGCACTGCTGGGTACTGCCTTGGGCAGCATGGGCGGATTTGCCTATGCCCTAGTCTATATTAAAAGGCGTTTACTATTTCTATGGCCGACATCGGTGTGGGGAGCTCTGGCTACTCTATTTACCGTGTCTCATGCCTTACTATTTGGATCCAACTCCTTCACCATTTGGGAAGATATTGTTTTGAATTTCTTTCTTGCTACCTTCGGCATTGGTGCACTCATCCACTCGCAGAGGCAGTCGGACCTCACAGCAAGAGCGCTCGGGACATATCACTCATTCGTTTTCCTTATTCTTGTACGAATTGCGTCTCTCTCCAAGCTATGCCGTGAGGAACAAATGCCGTATTGCGTCTCAACTTTTTATGCCTCAGCTACTACATCGGTTTCAGCACCTTATAGTCTCGGCCTCCTTCTCGTTATGGCAATTGTTCTACCATCAGTCATCAAATCCTTCTATAAAGGCACGAAATCCTATGAGGGACCAGCAAGCTTCTGGATTGGGTTCTCATTCAGGACTGGACTGGTGCTAAATTCAGTATATTGGATTATGGATTCTGCTGATAATGGCGAATGGCTATCCATTGATGAAAGGCTCCTAAAGGCCACTAAGATGCTCGTCTCACAGTTGATCTTGGCGATGGGCTTTGTGGCAGGCCAAGTTGGCTTCGCATGGGCCCAGGTTTGTCTGGGCATCGAACTATCCTCGAAACAAAGCAAGAAATCAGCAACATCGGAACAAAGCCCTAACTCCGAGAAGATTTCATCTGAGAGTGGAGAAAGTGTAATTCTTTTGGGATACTCTAACCTTCATGGAACGCGGTTTCTCTTACTGGTAATTACTTGGGCGTTGCCATTGATTTTACTCCAGAAACCTCTTGGTGGTATCTCGATGGGAATTCTCCTCTGGCAAATTCTCAACGTCCTAGAGATAATTGACTGCAACGGATTGGATGACAGTGCGATCGGGCCTGTTGTGCTTGGGTTGTTGGGAAATGCACACTTCTTCTCTACCGGGCACCAAGCTACTTTACCCTCGATACAGTGGGAAAGTGCATTCATTCCCTTTACAACCATAGTATATCCATGGTCCCCCCTCCTTATAGTACTGAACACTGTGGGGCCGCAAATTCTCACAGCCTTGTCAGTCCCCTTGATTGCATTATGGAAGAAGCAGCCAAAGCAGGGTGGGATGCTGAGCAGTGTCATGGTGTGCGCTGCGACGTTCATCCTCTATCACACCGTCGTTGCAACGTCAGCAGCGGCATGTGCTGGATGGCTACGGAGACACTTGATGCTACACAAGATATTCAGTCCAAGATTCATGTTGGGTGGTGTTGTGCTGTTGGTTGTGGATGTTGTCGTTACTCTAATCTCTCTGGGTGCATTAAGGTGGAATTTCATGGCTGTTGCGGAGGTTTTTGGGTATCAGTATTAGAGCGGCGGGGCGAAAACAAACATATGCATATATTGGACAGCATAAGATGGGGCCGGTGATTTTGTATATATAGCTGTAGCATTTTGTGATGATTAGATCCCATATGTGTAATGTCTAAAAATGAAGCGAAGCATTTCTATAAACCAGGGCTACCGTCAACGGTTAGATTAGTTTAGATTAGTACAGCAAGGTTACCCCCGCTCTCTGATGTAGAGTGGGGTACATGGAACAGCGTCATTGCGCCTTTATCAGTGGCGATGGACCAAACTAGGTTGGTTCTCTAATGGTGATATCATGTTGGTGATTTGCAAAGTCTAATCTCAAAGAAGGGAGGTGTGGAACCAGACTACTGTTAGATATAATCGAGTTTCAATAATTTCCGGTCAGTTGTGACCACGGCCTGTCGAGGCGCCATATCGGTCTGGTTGGATATCTGATATGTATCTCGGGTGCGAATTACCTAGTGGTTGGTTAAAAGTATTTCCTACTGGTATGTAAGATCTGATTTCGTCTAAGCGTCCTATTAGTTCTATATTGGAATCCTCTCCCGCAGCTGGTGCATGTGTACTAATGTAGTCTGGTTGGTACTAATGTGAACTCTACATCGACAAGAAGGGACTAAAGCCCTATGAAGATAGATAGTGGGCTTAACGTCAGTTCCTGGATTAAACGAACCACCCCCCCCCGGCCACCAGTAGTCATAATCCGTTCCATCTTTCGATCAGTCTCCCAAGCTGCAGGTACTCTGCTTCAGCTCCACCTCCGCGTGAGCTAATAAAAAGAACGCCCGCAGTGTTTTTGCATTCATTGTGTGCTTCCTTTTTGTACTTCCCGAGCTTGCCCGAGCTTGCCCACCTGTTCTAGTTTGACTTCAGTCCGACTGGGATTGCTCAACTGCAACTACAACACTAAGTTCCTGAACAACGAGGTTGAACCTCGACCTGGGAGCTATTGTCGATTTTTATTTTCCGATTACGGTACCGATACGACTACATACACTGCAATAGAGTGACGATTGGGTTTTGAAGGGTATATAAAATTGATCTTTGCACAATGGGCACGGCAGAAGCAAAAATGGAGACGGAGCCGAGGATGGCAATACCCATGATGTAGGCCCCTCTTTCTCACTTTGCTCTCAGTTGCCTGAGTACAACCCTTTCGGCCTTGAACTGCTGTGCTAATTTAGTCTCACTGGATGTAGCAAAACTGCTTCTTCTGGGGGTACCGAACACACTGTGGATATTACTGAGTCGAGAAGCGATTCAAATGACAATGATTCCGGAAAGGCCAGCAATGATTCATCGGGGTTATTCCATTTCCGCCGGAAGTCTAATGTTCATGTCGACTCCGTCCACATGAAGCCAGACGGCGTGATGGCGCCAGCGCAACTGTATTCTACCGAGTCGGGAAGGCTATTTCATGCAGGAAAAATAGCGATTGTCACAGTTGGGCTGCCGGCCAGAGGAAAGACGTGAGTGCAAACTGTAAGGTGGGTGGGTTGTGATTTGGACTGAGCTTACTCGATAGGGTGTGGACTGCAGACATCTTGCGGTTGCGATTACGAGATATTTGAGATGGTAAGTGGTCTTGTGCTTATGCAACACACCATGAGGAGTACAGATGCCAATTGATATTTTTCAACGCTAGGCTCGGAGTGAAGACTTGTGCGTTCCATTTGGGGGACTATAGACGTGCTATGATGGGACCAGGAAAGGATGTGCCGGATGATTACTTCTTTGTCAATGGTCAGTAAGAGGTGAATGAATGACGATATAAGCTGCTAACGGAATCCCGGGCCAGCATCTCCACCTTCCGTACTGCTGCGCCAACAGATTCTGCAAAAGTGCAGAGAGGACCTCTATAGATTCCTTGACGAGGAGAAGGGTCAAGTAGCTATATACGATGCGGTCAACCCTACAGCGGCCGGTCGACGGTCATTGGCTAAAGAGTTTTCAAAGCATGACATCTTGGTATGCTAGTTTTGGGCGAGGCTTCATTATATAAGTACTAACACGGGATCATTTTAGACTATATTCATTGAATCCAAGTGTGATGACCCCAGGATCATTGAGGAGAATGTTCGAAAGGTCAAAATCTCACACCCAGATGTATGGCCTTCCATTGATCGTATCCCATTAAATCAATCTAATGGAGCATAGTACGCCGGGTGGAATGCTGAGGATGCCGTCAAAGCATATCTCGAACGTGTGAACGCTAAGATCCCGCATTTCGAGACTATGGATGAACCTGAGCTCAACTACATCAAGGTGCGTGATCTCCGTTAGATATATCAAATGTCTGGAATTCTAATAGCTAGCAGATGATTAATGCGGGGGAGTCAATCATTGTGAATAATTGTAGAATCGGGTATTTGCCAAACAGAATGGTATTTTATTTGATGAATTTACACATCAAGGCACATCACACTTACTTCGCCAGGGTAAGTAGTTATATTGTACACCCCTACATGAACCCCCCATCCTAACGACCATATAGGCTGGGGCATGCGCAGATGGAGAACATTCATACAAAGCGGACGGCGGGCTCACCGCTGAGGGAGACTCATATGCCCAGCGTCTTACAGAAGCCCTTCTCAAACATCGTGAGCACGAGCGAAAGTCGTTTATTGCACAAGGGGGGTCGCCTGCTGCTGTCAAGCCACTTACCATATGGACATCTACGCGAAGGAGAACAGCTGAGACGGCGATCCATTTGCAGAACAAGGGGTTCAAAGTCAGACAGAGACCGCAGATGAGCCAATTGAACCCAGGTGATCTTGAGAAGTGCTCCGAGGAGAAGATAAAGGAACTTTACCCAGAAGAAGCGAGGAAGCACAAGCAGGATCCATACCACCATAGATACCCTAGGGCAGAGGTACGCTGATTATCTTCTTACGGATCGGAAATTGAAAGAATGCAGCTGACTTGAAAATTTCTCTAGTCGTATCATGACCTCGCAGTTCGATTAGAACCCATAATTTTGGAGCTCGAGCGGGAAAGGAATGATCTTTTGATTATTGCACACGAGTCTGTATTGAGGGTGCTCTATGGATATTTGATGGCTTGCTCAACCCAAGATATACCCTTCTTGACTTTCCCACGGAATGAAATCATTGAGGTATGTGTTTCAAATTCAGGGCTGATATTTTCACAAAGGCTGTGAATGAAACTGACAGCATGTAGATCATCCCGGCAAGTTATAATAATGAACTCAAGACAATCCCGATCCCAAACACTGATGCTGAAGGGAACTTTGTGCCTGGGTTGAGCTCGAGGATTCATCATAATTAGCGGGGCTGGGGCTAGTGTTGGGGTTGCGTGCTGCATAATGTTACTTGTTTAGGGATTCGGGTATTCTTGCGTTAGCGGACTCCAGGGTAATTGTTCTTCATGATATTTTTTTTTGGAGGGTTTGAAGTTGCGCCCTGTCTCGGTTGTCTTGGCCAAGAATAGAGTTGCCAAATAAGGTAGTGTGACTTCAAGTACTGGGTGCTCAACCGGCGTGGATTAATTTTTGACTTGTTAAAATCAAGTTCAAGTATTACTGACAAGGAATGTTACCTTCAGAATAGCAATAAACTTATGAAATGAGTGATTTTGATTTTGTGCTGTCTAATCAATCTGTTAAGTTAATATTTTACGATAGCGGTACGAATCCTGTGATCTGCTTTCCTTCTAAGAGCCATGCCTCCATATGTAAGTTCATAGTGATCCTACTTACGATTATTTGGACTGTGTGGGAATTCTTGGCATTAATTGTTCAGGTGACCCTTGAATTTTCGATATCAACGACAAACTTTGTTTTCAACTCTGGATCTAGAGCTGCCCAAAATGCCTTCTGTACATCACACTCTCCGCCCGCTCATCACCGTCATAGGCGCTACAGGGACGGGGAAATCCCAGGTACCTCTAACCTGAAACCTACCAAGTCTTTCACAGCTAACGCATCAACAGCTCGCCGTTGACCTCGCCTGCAGTCTCAATGGAGAAATCATCAATGCCGATGCAATGCAGATGTATGATGGGTTACCTATCATTACGAATAAAATGACGATTGGGGAACGCCAGGGTGTACCGCACCATTTTTTAGGGACGGTGCCGAGGGGGGAGGAGATTAGGGTTGGGATGTGGGAGGGGGGGGTGAGGAGGGTGGTGAGTGCAATTCTCTCCATGGCAGATTGTTTTCCTTGGTGGAAATGGAGAGGTGGAGCGGAGTGGGGGCTGATGCGCGGGTGCGGTAGGTAGATTGAGGAAATTCGAGGAAGAGGAAGATTACCGATAATTGTCGGTGGAACGCATTACTATATACAGGCGTTACTGTATCCGAGGAGTTTACTACCTGACGCTAGTCCCCCCGAGCCGGGGGAGGAAGGGAAGATGAGCGGCGAGGAGCTGGCGAAGAAGTATCCTATATTGTGAGTGCATCATCTGGCATTGTAGAGGTGGAGGAAGGGGAGAGGGGCTGATATTTTTGGCGGTGGGGATAGGAGTGCGGAAACGTCGCAGATATTACAGAAATTACAGGAGGTGGACCCGGTGATGGCCGCAAGGTGGCATCCGAACGATCATAGGAAGATTAGGAGGTCGTTGGAGATTTATTATTTACATGGGGGAACACCGGCGAGTGAGGTTTATCGGTTACAAAAGCTAAGTGAGAAAAAGAAAAAGAAGGAGCGGAGGGATGAATTGATTGCCGAGGTGGCAAGGTTTCGGAATTTGATATTCTGGGTTCATGCGGACCCGGAGGTGTTGAATAAGAGGCTGGGGGGGAGGGT
>Ga0307511_10001745_pt1 | contig 22893 bp, 18 predicted proteins | sample 13_EM_MG_FD_200266 | JGI IMG/M metagenome (GOLD analysis project Ga0307511, IMG submission 200266) | Populus trichocarpa ectomycorrhiza microbial communities from riparian zone in the Pacific Northwest, United States - 13_EM | ecosystem: Host-associated > Plants > Roots > Unclassified | place... | reverse complement strand
CCCAGTGGGAAGAGCTCGGGGGGGAAGATCGTGCGACTCAGGAGCGGACGTAGAGCGTTGGTCAGAATGTCCATGGCCCCCGAGGCGCGGAACATGCCGATGGCAACGAGGATGCCGACCAGGAACGGGATGATGCGCACTGCTACCTGGAAGCCTTCCTTCGCTCCTTCGATGAAGACGTCGTAGACCTTGATGCCACGAATGAGGCCGATCAGCGGGATGCCGACGAGGAGGACGGGGATGGCCCAGGCGGAGATGCTCAGGAGGAATTCGCGGATCATGGGCCGACCTCGTTTCCATCGGAGCGCCGGCCGCTGGCCGGCTGGACCGCCAGCGGTTCGCTGGCGGGTTGCTCGCTGATGATCGCCGCCGAGCCGGCGGCGGTCCAGCCGTCGAGCCGACGGCGCTCCGGGAAGAACCTCTGCAGGAGTTTCGCGGTGGTCACTGCTGCAACCGCGCCGCAAAGCGTGGCGATGAGCGTCGTTGGAATGATCGATGTTGGCGCTTGCGATCCAGCCGCGGCAAGAACGCCAATGATTGTCGTGGGGATGAACTGAACGCCCGCCGTGTTCAGCACCATGAACGTCACCATCGGATTCGTCGCTGTTTCCTTGTCCGGATTCAGCGTCTGCAGCTCTTCCATCGCTTTGATGCTGAGCGGTGTGGCGGCGTTGCTGAGGCCGAGCATGTTGGCCGACACGCTCATGACCATGGCCCCAATCGCCGGATGATCGGGCGGGACTTCGGGGAAGAGCAGCCGGCTGATCGGTCGCAGGATTCGGCTGAGCATCGAGATCAGGCCGGCTTGCTCGGCGACACGCATGATGCCGAGCCAGAGGGTCATGATGCCGACGAGGCCGAGGGAAATCTCGACGGCCGTTTTCGCCGAGTCGACGGACGCCTTCGTCACGGCAGCGGCGTTCCCGGTGAAAATCGCCACGATGAGCGCAATCGCCATCAGGCCGAACCAGATGTAATTCAGCATGACGGCGATTGTAGTGTGTGCTCAGCTCAACGCGCGGCGCGGCGACGAGCAACGTTGCCGAAGATGCGCGTGAAAACGCGCGGCACGCTGGCGGCGTCGGCGTCGATGTGGTCGTAGGCGACGGCGATGCCACCCGGCACGGCGGCCACGCCTGCGGAACCGTCGTAGCGATTCTCGGAGACGATGGTCAGCGGTGTGCCGAGGACGCCGAACGAATCGGAATCGATGGAGAAAAGCGCCGTCGAATGGGTCGCCAGCGGCGTGTTGATCGCTTGCGGAATGACCAGCGTGAGATCGCAGCAACCAACGGCAAGCCGCTGGCGGCGATGACACGAGAACGGACCATCCCGATCCTGCGATAGACGGCGATGGCACCCTCACCATTGCCGCCGATGACGAGATCCGAGGCGAGGTCGAAAACGATCGGAGCGGCGTCGAGCCAAAGGCCAGTCGACGCGGAGAGGCGGCGCATGTTGTATCCGGCTGGGACCGGCCAGGCCACGACGTAGGTGTCGCCCGCGGCCACGATCTGGGCCGTGGGCGGGACGTACTCGGGGACGTCGGCGGTCACCTCGATCGGTGCCGCATCGATCGGTATTGCGTTGAGAGAGAAGCGGCGAAGGCGGACGTGGATCGCTGGGTCCGGGCCGTATTCAGTCCAGACGACGGCGTAGTTGCTGGCTGTGGATGCCGCGCGCGGCGTGGTCTGCCAGGTTGGCGTGGAGGTCGCCGAGAACGGCGCCACGATCTCTTCGAGCGTGTCGGAGAGCACGCGCGCAATCGGATCGATTCCCGTGGCTTTGCCGTGCTTCTCGCTCGAAAGAATGAGCCACTTCGATCCGATCATCGTGGCGGCCGTCTCGAAGCCAGCACCCGTGTACGACTCCCGTCTCTGCATCGATGGCGCGAGCAGTGTTCCCGACGCGCCGATGCGCACCATCGACGTCAACGACGGAGTATCCAGACTGAAAACTGGCGCCGATGGAGGAGAATTCGTCGTCCACGTCACAAGGTAGGAATCGCCCGCAGCCACGATGGTTGGCGGCACGCTGTCGTAGATCTCTTGCGGGCTTTCGAGCGCGGTGGGGATCCCTCGGAGCACACCGTTGCCATCGAGCGGAAAGGTCGTCATCTGATAGGTGCCGCGCCCCGCTGCGAGCCATCCGTTTGCATTGCCGGCGATGGCAGGGACGCGCCCGAGGCGATCACGATCGATTCCGCTTTCGACGGACGAGAGCCGCTTGCCGTCGCGATCGATGCGCGATGCGAAGAGTTTTCCCAACCAGTTGTAGAGAACGAGAAACTCGGAGCTGCTGCCACCGGCAACGAGAAACGTGGCAAGGACGTCCGAGGGCCAAAGCTCCACGGAGGACGTGACGACGTCGCCGTTGCCGTCGAGAATGATTCCGTGCGTTCCTGAAACGAAGAGCATCCGCACGCCGGCCCCCGAGCCACTCCGGGCCATGAACTGCGTGGTGCTCAGCGGCTTGCGTTTCAGGATCGTTCCATCAGGAGCGACGAAGATCAGATCGCTGGAGATGATGACGAAGGCGTTGCCGTTCCAGATGACGCCGCGCGCTCCCGCGGCCTGTGGAATGAGGATGCCGGAAGGATCGAGAACGTTGCCGTTCGCGTCGATGCGCGTGGCGTAGAGATTGCCAACGCCGCTCCGTCCGTCGTCCCAGATTGCCAGCGCGATCTGATCGCTGGATGCAACTCCGCGGACATGCTGATCGGCTGCGGCAGGCGCGAGAACCGGCTGCGATACCCGGCGCTCCGGCGTCATCGCCACGGGCGCAGCGAAGGTGCTACCGGCAATCGTCAGCAGTACCGCAGCGATGTATTTCATCGCGGAAGGATAGCACCGCGTAAAGATGGGTTGTTCTGTTATTGTGAGCTTACAGGGATCTCGCGCCACCTGCGTCGTGTTAGAAGTAGCGACAATGAATCGGAACCGGATCGCGCACATCGCTCTGCTGCCAGCCGTGCTCATGCTCGCTGCCTGCCACAAGGACAGCGCGCGAAAAGCAGAGTCCCCTCGCCCATCAATCCTTTTCGTCACACTCGACACCACGCGCGCTGACGCCGTCGGTCCTGAGGCGCGAGGGATCGAGACTCCGTCGTTCAATGCACTGGCCGCACGCGGACGCCGTTTTCGATGGGCATATGCGACCGTTCCGCAAACGCTGCCGTCGCACACGTCGATGCTGACCGGCCTCTACCCTGCCGGTCACGGCGTCCACGAGAACGCGCGTCACGTGGCTGAAAATCAACTCCTCATCAGTGAGCGGCTGCACAACGCCGGCTATCGGACCGCGGCGTTCGTCTCATCGTTCGCGCTTGCGCGGCGGTTCGGGCTGGCGCGAGGATTCGACATCTATGACGACGAGCTGCCGGGCGGCCGTCCCGAGCGGACCGCGAGAGAGACGACGGACCGCGTCATCGAGTTTCTGCGCACACCTGCCAAACAGCCGCTGTTCCTGTGGGTTCATTTTTACGATCCGCATTACCCCTACACACCGCCCGAACCGTTTCGCAGTCGCTATCCGAAACAGCCGTACTACGGCGAGGTGGCTGCGATGGACGAGCAGTTGGGCCGGCTGGCCGCTGCGTTCCAGCAGCAGGTGAAGGGGCCGGTCGCAATCGTGCTCGTAGGCGATCACGGCGAAGGGCTCGGCGAGCATGGCGAGCAGCAGCACGGCGATCTTCTGTATCAGGCCACGATGCACGTTCCGCTGGTGATGATCGGCCCGCGGGTTCATCCAGGTGTCGGCGACGCACCCGTAAGCACGCGGCGAATCTTCCACACGATTCTCGACTGGGCCGGTATCGACACCGCCAACAGCCTCCTGCGAGAAGAAGGCGAAGTCGCCGTCGGAGAGGCGATGAAGCCGTTTCTCGACTATGGCTGGCAGCCGCAGGTGATGGCCGTGGATGGGACTCGGAAAGCGATCCTGGCTGGCAAGCTCGAGGTCTATGACGTCGCATCGGATCCGAACGAGATGCACGATCTCGCCGCCGGCGCTAGCCTTTCCCGTCAGGCGCGCGCGGCATTGCAGGAGTACCCGATCCCGTCGATGGATGCGCAGCAGAGCGCGTCCAACTTGAGTGACGAAGAACACCGCAAGCTGGCCGCCCTTGGATACGTCAGTTCCGTGGCCAAGCCGGTCGTGCGTCCGGACGCGCCCCGCCCGGCAGACATGGCTCCGATGTTTCCGATCCTCGACGAGGCGGCGAGGCTCTTCGTCCAGGAGCAGTACGCGAAGGCGATTCCGCTCCTCGAACAAATCCTCGGCAGGGATCCGAACAACCTCGATGCCGCGCTGCGCCTGGCGACGTCGCATTCCGCGCTCGGCCATGAACAGGCGGCATTCGCGGCCTATCGAAGGGCCGAAGTCATCGCACCCAATTCGGCGGACGTGCGCACATACATGGCCCTGCACTACGCGCGCACAGCGGAGTGGCCGAAAGCAGTGCCGATGCTGGAGCGCATCGTGGCCGAGACGCCGGATAAGGTCCCGGCGCTCGAAGCGCTGGCGCTGCTGCGCGAGCGTCAGGGTCAGATCGAAGAGGCGATGCGCCTGCGCCAGAAGGTCTACACCCTCCGCTCCCCCACGCCCGCCGAGCTTTCGCGCCTCGGCGAGATGCAGATGGCGCTCGGCCAGACCGCACCGGCTATCGATTCATTCGAAAAAGCCCGCGCGCTCGAAGGAGCGAGCTTCAAGCACGACACGGAGCTCGGCGTCCTTTATCTCGCGTCGCAGCGTTTCGAGGATGCTCGCCTTGCTCTCGATCGCGTCAGGCCGAACGATCCTTCATATCCGATGGCGCTGTTCAAGCGAGCCCAGGTCAGCGTGCTGCTGCACGAGCCCGACGCTTCGGCACGCATCGCCGCCGCACGCACGCATGCCGATGCCACGACGCGCGAGCTCATCTCCCGGGAACGGCTTTTCAGGCAGCAATGAAAAGGCCCGGCGTTGCCGCCGGGCCTTTCGTTTCGCTGCTGTGGAAACGCCTAGAACAGAAGCCGTGCCGTAAGCTGGAAGCGGCGCGGGGCGTAGTACGAGTTGGGCGTCGGGGCGTGCGCGATGTAGGCCGCCGGACCGGTCAGACCGGTATAGAAGCACGTCGAGCTCTTGGTCGGGTCGCAGGTTCCGACCGTGCCGATGCGCGATTCGTAGTTGTAGCCGGTCTGGTGATTCATGATGTTGAACCAATCGACGACTACCTGCAGGTTCAACCCGCGAGGCAATCCGAAGCCCTGGGTGTACTTCAGATCGGTCTGATTGTACGAAGGCGTCCTGCGCCGGCCGGCCGGCTCCGCATAGCGTGCCGTGTCGCTGGTCGACGTGGTGATCGTGTTGTACGGCAGGAAGCTCTCGAGCTGGTACGGCTGGCCGGACTGGTAGGAGAAGAACATGCCGGCAGTACCCTTCCACGGGAGCGTGTACGAACCGTAGGTCTTCAGGATATTGCGCCGGTCGCCGCGAAGATCGCCGTACTTGTTGTTCCACACGTTGCGGCCCGCTGCATCACCGACGTTGGACGAGCCGATGAAGATGGGCTGATCGTTCGTTGAATTGACTGTGGTGTTGTCCTGATCGAAGTTGCCGTAGTAGTGGCTCCAGGTGTACGAGCCGTGCAGGAAGACGTTCTTGTTCTGCCAGTCAGTCTCCGCCGTGGCCTCGTAGTACTTGGTAAATGCGCCGTCGAGGTTGGCGATGACGTACGTGGCGTTCGGGCTGCCGATGGCGTTCAGGCGCGCGGCCAGATCGGGGATGTACGGCTTATGGGGAACGCTGGCCGGGGCGTCAGACGGGAAGGACGACGCCTGGCAGTTTCCGGCATTCACGCCGCCTGCGAAGGGGGCGAGACAGACGCGCTCATTGTTCGGCGTATCTTCCCAGAAGTTGTGCGCGAAGCGATGGCGCGCATACGCACGCACCGACCAGCCGGGATTGATCTGCTGGGAAGTGCCGAGGGTGTACTCCTTCATCTCAGGCGGCTTGACGCCCGGAACGAAAAGTTTGCCGGCCGACGAGTTGGTCGGCTGAACGCCCATCAGATTGCCGTTGGCATCGAAGTATGCGGTGATCTGCGTCTGCAACTGGCGGTCCCACGAAGCGGCGCGCGCCAGCGAACTGGAGGCCTGGTTGTAACCGGCGTAATTGGCGTAGATCGTGTCCTGCTCGTTGTACGCCCACGTCGCGCCCAGGCGCGGCTGGATCATCTGCTTGAAGGGGATGTCGTGCATCTTGTACTTTGCGCCGACTTTCACCACGTAGCCGGCGATGTTGTCAGCGCTCGTCAGGCCCTGGCCGTAGAACGTGTCGTTGCTGGCCAGCACGCCGATGTTGTACGTCCAGTTAGTGCGGTGGATGGTGTCGTTCAGCTCGATACTCTGCGAGCGCATCTCCGAGTGAATCGGGGGGACCAGGCCACCCGTCTGCTGCTGTAACACGGCGGTGAAGAAGGCCGTTTTGGCTGTACCGCCGCACGCGCTGGCCGGGCAATTGTTGGCCGTCCCGCCGCCCGGGATTGAAATGCTGCCCCACCCGTTCGAACTGCGGATGAGATCCTCCGAGTCCGTGTAGCGCTGATAGCCGGCATGAAGGTCGTGCGTGAGCGCGCCCTTGGAGAATGTGTAGTTGTAACCGGCCTGCCCGTTTCTGCGGCCGAAGGTCTGGTCATTGAACAGCGTTGCAAAACCAACCGTGCCGCCGCCCGTGCGAACGCCGTTCACGAGGTAACCGTACTTGTCGATGAAGGGCTGCACGAACGCCGACTGCGCCGGGTTCGTGGCGATGACCGTCGGCACGGTCAGCAATCCCTGCGTGCCCAGATTGGCGATGTCGAGATGCGTTCCGACGGCTGTCGAAATCTGGACATTGGCGAGGTTATCAGGAGTGCCGATACCCGGAAATTTGAAGTCGGTAAACTTGAATGTCGCGTAGCTCTTCGGATTGATCAGCCATGAGCCTTCGAGCGTAGCGATTTTCTGCTTCGTGTCGGAGCCGCTTCCGGTCGTACCGGCTGCCCTCGTCCCGAATGCGTCTCCGGAGGTATCGACGCGATGGTCGTCCCGGTAACTGGCGTTGATCAGCCATGAGGCGGTCGGCGTAAAGGTCAGTTTTCCGAACCACTCATTGCGAGAGCTTTTGAATTCCGGCAGCGGGCCCGTGAGGTTGGCCTGGTTCTGCCGTGTGTAGTACGGACGGTAGTACGAGCCGTAAAAGAAAAGGCGATCGGAGAGGATCGGACCACCGATGGCAGCCGTCGCCCAGTTCCGGTCCTGCTGGTAGAGCGTGTTCACGGTTCCGGCCTGGTCCGCAATCATCGAGTGGTTGAGAATCTGATATTCGACTTCGCCGGAGTACTTGTTCGTTCCCGACTTGCTGACGGAGTCGATCGTGAAACCGCCCGAACGATTGAAGTCGACTGCGTTCGCGGCCCCGCGCACGACGTTGACTTGGGCGATGTCGTGCGTGGAAGGCTCCGCTACGAGCACGCCGAAGAGCGGCATCGTTACGTTGACACCGTCGAACAGATAGACGTTCGACTGGCCGCTCCCGCCCGCGCTCGGACCGCGCTGTGTATCCTGCGTGATCATGACGCCCGGGATCAGCTTCTGCAGGTCTCTGTATTCCTGCCCCACGGGAAGCGCCTGGATCTGAGTGTTCGAGATCGAGTTCTGGATGGCTGGCGAGTCCTTGTCGACCAGCGAAGCCCCCGCCGCAGTGACCGTGATGTTCTCGGAGACACCGGCCACGCCCATCTTCGCGTCCGCCGCCATGTCCTGGCCGAGAAGCGCGTCCGCTCTGCGCGTGGCGGTCTGCATGCCCGAGAGCGTGAACTGCAGCACGTAGGAGCCGGGCTGCAACTGAGGCAGGCGATAGTCGCCGTTATTGTCGGTCACGGTGACGCGTGCCTGCGGCAGTACGTTCGACTTCGCTTCGACGGTAACGCCAGGAAGCGCTGAACCGTCAGATGCGGTGACCTTTCCGTGGATTGCGCCCGTCTGCTGGGCAAAGACCGTGGTGGTGACAAACAGCACCAGGAGACAACAGCACAGCCTGCGAAGATGCATAGGACCCCCTCTTGTTTTCTTGACCGGTTTGGACCTGAAGTTCACGGATTCTACACCCGCTCTTTACCAGTCCAGTCCGTACAAAAGTCAGGAAAGTGGATAGTCCAATTCGCCGAGGAAACGCTCGTCCTCGCGCCAGGAACCGTGGACGGCCACGTGCAGATCGAGGAAGACGCGTGCGCCGAGGATGGCCTCCAGCTCCACCCGCGCCTCGGTGCCGATCCGCTTAATCATGTCGCCGCGCTTCCCGATGATGATCGGCTTCTGCGTCTCGCGCTCCACCACGATCGTCGCGTAGATCTTGATGAGGTTCTTCGCCTCCTCCTCTTCCCAACGGTCGACAGCTACCGCGGTCGTGTAGGGCAACTCCTCGGAGGTATGCGCGAGCAGCTTCTCGCGCACGATCTCGGCTGCGAAGAAGCGCTCCGGCTGGGTAGTGAAATCTTCCTTCGGATAGATGGCGTCGCCGGTGCCGACTGTCTCGAAGAAGAGGTTCACGAGCTGCTCGACCCCGTCACCGGTCGATGCGGAAACCGGGACGAGCTGATCGAAGAGTCCGGTCTCGTTGTACTGCTGGATCAACGGCAGGAGCTTGTTTTTCTTGAGCAGGTCGATTTTGTTGAGGATGGCGAAGCGTTTGGAGCTCGGCTCGTTCTGTTTCTGGTGACGCATCATCTCCAGAACGAATTCATCGCCGTGTCCGAATGGCTGGCTGGCGTCGATCATGACGGCCACCACATCGGCCTCGGAGACGCTGCTGCGGACGTGCTCCATCATCCGCACGTTCATTTTGTGCAGCGGCCGGTGTATGCCGGGCGTGTCGAGAAATGCGATCTGGCCGCGCGGGTCGTTGAGGATGCCGACGATCCGGTTGCGCGTCGTTTGCGGCTTGGCCGAGACGATCGAAACCTTGTGGCCGAGGATGCGGTTCAGCAACGTCGACTTGCCTGCGTTCGGCCGGCCGACGAGTGCAATCACGCCGAAATGAGGACTGCGTTTCTCAGCCACGGGATTCCAGCTCCTCTTCGTCCTCGGTGGTCCAGTCCGGATCCTTCGACACGCGCACTCGATAGACCCGTCGCCGGTCGGCGCGGTCGACGATGAACTGGTAGCCGTTCTTTTTCACGACCGTTCCGGGTTTGGGGATGCGACCCGTGGACGTAAAGATCAACCCTGCCACGGTTTCGTAGTCCTCACCTTCGAGCTCGGCATCGAGCAGCTCTTCGAGCGCTTCGACGCGGAGCTGGCCGCTGACCATGTATTCGCCGCCGCTGAGGTCGACGATCGTCGCTTCGTCCTCTTCGTGCTCGTCCGCGATCTCGCCGACGATCTCTTCGACGACGTCCTCGATGGTGATGATTCCGGCCGTACCGCCGTACTCGTCGACCACCACCGCGACCTGAATGTGCTCGCTCTGAAATTCGCGAAGGAGCTCGGAGACCTTCTTCGTCTCGCTGACAAAGTAGGGCGCGCGGGCCAGCTCCGGAACCGGCCGCGTCTCCCTTTTCACGAGGGTCTCGAAGACTTCCTTGATGTGAACGATGCCGACGATCTTGTCGACGCTCCCTTCGTAGATCGGGATGCGCGAGTATTTCGATTCGCTGAAAAGGCGGGCCAGCTCGTCGAAGGGATGGGTCGCGTCGAAGGCCTGAACATCGATCCGCGGCGTCATCAGCTCGCGGGCTACGCGATCGCCGAAATCGACGACCGACTGGATCATCTTCCCTTCGCTGGCTTCGAGGATTCCTTCTTCCTCGCCGACGTCGATGTAGGCCTGCACCTCTTCGTCGGTGACCTCTTCATCCTCGTGCGCTTCTTCCTCTTCGCGATCGAGGCGGTCGAAGACGCGCCGCAGCGGGAAGAGGACCGGCCAGAAGAGAATGTAGAAAAAGTGCGAAAGCGGGATGAGCGCTTTGAGGACCATCTCGCCGATGTCCTCGGGGACGAAGGCGAGGACGAATTTCCAGAGGATGACGACGACCAGCCAGGCCACAGCGGCCACGCCGCAGGCGAAGGCGAGCGATTCGCCGTCGAGGATGCGAATCGTGCAGCCGAAGGCGCCGACGAGCGTGATCTGTAGCAGCGATCCGCTGACGAGCTGGAGGTTGCGGGGATCGAAGTGCAGCCAGCGGCTGCCGCGCTCCACGGCCATGTCGCCCGACCAGCGCCGCAAGGTGACGGGGCTGATCTGCTGGGCGAAGTAGCGGATGGCGTCGAAGATCAGGAAGAGGATGCCGCTGATCGCTCCGAGAACGATCCAGGTGACGTGCGAGAGGCTACTACTTCCCATGGGCGTGGCGGCGGATTCTATCAACTGAAGAGCGCCACGAGGGCGGGGATCAGCGACACTTTCATGAGCCCCTCGGCTCGAATGCGCAGGTAGTCGGCGAACTTCCGCCTCAGGTCATCGGCCGGAGCTTCGGGCTCGATTCCGACATTCCATCGGACGAATCGCCCTGCCCACCGAATCTCGAAGATGAACCCCCAGGCGAGGATGACGATGGCCGACCACCGGACTGCGAGCAACGGGGTCAGGTTGTTCCTGCCCCAAAGCGCGAGCTCCGCGCCGGCGCCGATGAGGATCATGAGGATTGCGATCACGCGCACGCGGGCGAAGCGGCGGATGAGTCCACCATACGTAGCTCCGGCTTCGTGCGGTGATTGCTTCTCAAAAATGGAGGGCTTGACCAGCGCGATGAGGACGAACGCACCGCCGATCCAGATCGCCAGTCCGAGGTTGTAGATCGCGTTGAGGAAGAAGAAAAGCCAGTTCACAGCGGGAGATACTAACGTTTACAGACCCTTCGCGCTGATCGGGACGATAATTCCGTCCATGCCCACCCTCGCGATCCTCCTCCTGGCAGCGACGATTTCGACCTCCCAACCGATCCTGACGACGACACTCATCCTCCGCAACGGCACGCGCTTCGAAGTCGACGGTCCGATTCGCGAGGAGAAGGGACGGATCATCTTCCGCTCGGGTTCGCTGTATTCGATTCCGCTGGCGGACGTCGACATGGAAGCGACGCGCGCGGCGGTGACGAAACCGATCGTGGCGACGAATGACACCGACAAGAAGCTGAGGGTCTCCGCCGCCGAACGCGACCGGTTGCTCCGCGAGCTGGAGCAGAACCATTCCGGCAAACCAGCCGCCGAGATCAAGCTCGAAAAGGTGACGGAGGCGCGCGAGCCGGAGGAGAAGGGCGACGAGTGGTCATGGCGCAAAGCAGCTCGCGCGCACGACGAGGCCGTACGCCGGGCGAAGGAGGATGTCGATCTGTTGCGCACGCGCGCCGAGACGCTGAAGCGCCAGATCGAGCAGTTCGTGGCCCTTCGCTATTCGCCGAGCCAGTTCACCTACCAGTCAAGCGAGCTGCAGCTCACGCTCGATCAGATTCCGACCGCGGAGCTCGAGGTCAAGCGCGCCCAACGTGCAAATGAACAGTTTCGCGAGGATGCCCGGCGTCAGGGAATCATGCCGGGGTGGCTTCGGTAGTGGCGCTTCGCGCGTTGTCGGTTGCTGCGCCTTGCGGGTTGGGCGAAAGACTTGAACCTGGCCGCAGTGCTGACAACCAATAACCGACAACCGACAACGCGGCAAAGCCGCAGTACCATGAGGCATGGGCTCGCATACGGCAACTGTGACGGAGATCGAGGACCTGGCGCCGAGCGTGGTGCAGATCACGGTGGCGTTTGACGACCATTCGTTCTCGTTCCAGCCAGGTCAGTGGGTGAACTTCCGTTTTCCGGACGGTGTTTCGCGCGCGTACACGATCGCATCGGCCTCGCAGCGTCCGGAGACAGTTCAGCTCTGCGTGCGGGTCGGGCCGGGCCGCGGCGGGAAGGCACTCACGAACCTCGATGCCGGCGCGAAGGTGACAATCGAAGGGCCGTATGGCGATTTCGTCCTTCCGCAGAACGACGGCCATCCGATCATTTTCATGGCCGGCGATACCGGCATCGCGCCCATTCGCAGCATGGTCCTGAGCATGCTGGCCGATGGCGATCCGCGAAAGATCTGCGTCCTCTACGAGCCCGATCAGCGCAACATCCTCTACGCCGCCGATTTCGATCCTCTTGCGCGCGACGGAGCGATCGTTCATGAGAGTGGCAAGATCGAAGTGCTGATCGCGCGCAATCGCGACAACATGCGCGCAGCAACGCTGATGGCCTGCGGATTCGATCCATTCATCGATCGTGTCGATGATGCGCTTCGCGAGAACGAGATCGATCGGAAGCGGTTGATCAGCGAGACGTTCGGGCCGCTGCCGTAGCGCATCTCACCACTTCCCCGCCCTGGCCAGCTTCTGGATCTTCTTCAGGATCTTCTCCTTCTTGAAGCCTCGCAGCTCGTCGATGAAGAGGTTGCCGTTGAGGTGGCCGATCTCATGGCAGAGCGCGCGGGCCATGAGGCCTTCGCCGCGAATCTCGCGCTGTTGGCCGTTGCGATCGGTGTAGCGGACCTTGACGCGCTCGGGACGCGTGACCGTCTCGGTGAAATCAGGAATGGAGAGACAGCCTTCCTCTTCCGTGTTTTCCCCTTCCATCTCCACCAGCTCGGGATTGACGAAGACGTGCAGTTGCCCGGGCTTTTTTCCGACGGAGAGATCGATGACGGCCAGCCGTTTGGAGATGCCGACCTGATTGGCAGCAAGGCCGACTCCCGGCGCGGCATACATCGTGGCGACCATGTCGTCGATGAGCTTCTGCAGCGGCTCGTCGATCTCGTTGACGGGCTTCGTCGGCTCGCGCAGAACGGGATCGCCGTATTTGACGATGGGAAGAACGGCCAAGGTTTACTCCTACTTGCGCTTCAGGCTTTCGATCATGGCCTCGACCGTGTGCTCCGCGCGGCGCTGATAGAAATCGTTCAGGACTTTGCGGATGCCGGGATATTTTGCGAGCGCGTTGTCGAGCTTTTCCTTGTCCAGCCGGAGCAGTTCGGTGCGCTGCGACGCAGTGATCGTGGCGGTGCGAGGTTTGCCGGTCAACATGCTCACTTCGCCGAAAAAATCCCCTTCGCCGAGCTTGGCCAGGTAAACAGTCGTGCCGCCAGGACCGTTGGTGAAAACCTTCACCTCACCGTTGGCGATGATGTACATCGACGCTCCCGGCTGCCCCTCGCTGATGATGACGCTTCCCTCGTCGTGCGACTCCAGCTCCATCTCCCGGACGAGGGCATCGCGCTCTTCGTCGTTGAGCACTTCGAAGAGCGGCGACTTCGGCACGGGACGCGAGAAGAGCGGCTCGCTCTTCCCTGCCGCCGGCTCTTCCGGCTTCGACAAGCCGGCCTGAGCGCGAAGTTTCTCCCCCTTCTTGCCTACGGCGATGGCCTGCACGGTGAGGCCGTTTTCCTCGTAATACTTGGCCGTGTGTTCGTACTGTGCAATCGCCTCTTCGTGCTGCCCGGAACCGGCCAGCGCATCCGCGTACTGCAGGCGGATGCGGGGATTGGACTGGTACTTTTCGAGATCGCGCTTGAGCAGCGGAACGGCGCGTGCGTACTCCCGGCGCGCCAGAAGCGACGCCCCGCTTTCTGTTTCGTCAGCCATAGGTCGATTGTATGCGAGCGCTGCGCCGCGCTAGTACTTCACGCGCTTCAGTTCCAGCTTCGCGGACGACGCGGCGGTTGAGTACGGATAGCGCTTCACGACCTCGTCGAATGTCTTCCGGGCCATGCCGAGGTCGCCTGTCTTTTCGAAGGTGAGGCCGATCTTGAACATGGCGTCGGGCGCCTTGTTCTGCTCCGGGTACTCCTTCGTCACCCGCTCGTAGGCGCGCATGGCATTGGGATAATCGGCGCCGGCGTAGTAGGTCTCGCCGATCCAGTAGAGGGCGTTGTCGGCCAGATCGCCGGAAGGATCGGCATCGAAGACTTGCTGCAGTGCCGCCCTCGCCTCGGCCATCCGTCCTTTGCCGTACAGGATCAGCGCACCGCGATAGCTGTCGGCAACCGCTGCCGATTGCAACGGACCGGAGGTCGCGCGCGCAGGGGCAGGCATCGGCGCCGGTGCCGCTTCGACCACACGCGGAGCAGGTACAGGCACGGGCACCGGCGTGGGCTCGATCACACGCGTCGGGGCCTGCACAACGCGCGGCTCGTTCTGCGATGACTCCAGCCGCGCGATGCGAGCATTGAGCACGTCCATCCGCTCGAGCAGTTCCGTCATCGACGTCTGCATCTCCGCGAGACGAGCGTCGGACGCTGCATTCTCCGCCGCCGGAACGTCGGCAGGCGGCACGAGCGACGGCACGTCGTTTTCGTCGGCGGTACGCGTCGCGCACGCAGCCAGACTGAGAAGGAGAACGAACGCCGCGACGTACTTCCTCATACCGTCTTCATGTTCCCCAGTTTCTGCTTCGCCTTCCCCGCGTACGTGCTCTGCGGGTACTCGGTGACGACGCGATCGAAATAGAGCCGCGCCTCCGCGGTGCGTCCCAATCCTGAAAGTGCAGTGCCGAGGTCGAAGAACACGCCGTCGCGCTCGCGATAGTTCGGATAGATCTCGACGATTCCGTTCAGACGCTGCACCGCGGCGTTGAAGCTGCGGCGCTTGATGTAGTAGCGGGCGATGATGTGATCGTGCTTGGCCAGACGGTCGAGCACATCCTGCATCCGCTTGTCCATTTCCGGACGGAGAGGGCTCTTCGGGAAGGTCTTCAGCGCGTCGTTGAACTTCTCCAGCGCCTCGCGCGTCTTCTGCTGATCGCGATCGGGCCGCTCCATCTGCTTGAAGGAGCACATGGCGATCTGGAGCATCGCGTAGTCGGCGCGATCGCTTCCGGGATAGCGATTGATGAAGTCGCGGTACTTGTACTGCGCCTCGACCAGGTTTACGGCATCGCCCTGCTCGTAGTAGGCGTCAGCGATCCGCAGCAGCGCGCGGCGGCCCAGCGGATCATTGGGAAACGTCTCGTAAACGTGCGTGTAGTACTGGCGGGCCCGCTGGTATTTCTTCTTGGCGAACTGCTCCTCGCCCATCTGGAACACCTGTTCCTTCGGCATCTTCATCAGCGCCGGGTCGAACGCTGCGCGGAGCGACTTCGTGGCGCTGCTTCCACCGCCGGTGTTGCCGCCTCGGAACGAATGCCGGCAGCCGGCGAGCGCGATCGCAAGGATCGCGATGAGTGTCAGTGTCTTTTTCAATGTGCCTCTCCTAAGCTTTTACGCTAACGCTGTTTCGGATCGCTTCCATTGCCGCTTTGCGGTCCGGCTTTCCGAAAACGGCGGAACCGGCCACGAGAATGCTGGCCCCGGCAGCAACCACCAACGGCGCCGTCTTGGCGTCGATGCCGCCGTCGACTTCGATCTCGACCGCGACACCCCTCTCGCTGATCATCTGCGCTATGTGACGGATCTTGCCCACAACAGGTTCGATGAAGGTCTGCCCGCCGAAGCCGGGGTTGACTGTCATCACCAGAACGAAGTCGCAGAACTCGATGGCCGTGCTCAGCGATTCCGCCGGAGTAGCCGGGTTGATGGCGATGCCCGCCTTCGCGCCGCCGTCGCGGATCAGTTGCAAGGCCCGCTGCAGATGCGGCTCCGCTTCCTGGTGGATCGAGATCATGTTCGCGCCAGCCTTGATGAACGCATCGACGTAGCGCTGCGGTTCTTCGATCATGAGATGGCAGTCGAACGGCAGCTTCGTCTGCGCGCGGCAGGCTTTGACCACGGCAGGTCCGATGGTCAGGTTCGGTACGAAATGGCCGTCCATGACGTCGACGTGGATGAGGTCGGCGCCACCGTTCTCCACGTCGCGCAGCTCCTCGGCCAATCGCGAGAAATCGGCGGAGAGGAGCGACGGCGCAATCGAAATCCGAGTCATTGAGTAGTGGTTGGAGCGACGGTTGCCGGCTGCTCGATGATGCCGCCTTCTTCCTGGCGGCTCACCACGACGGTGATTGGATCGTGACCGCTGACCGGCGCGCCGCGCAATGGAAACTGGCGAATGATAATGCCGTCGGCGATGCCGGGATACGACTCGAACTTCACATTCGACACGCCGAGTCCGCGGCCCTCCAGAACCGGCCGCACGGTGTCGAGCGGTCGATCGATGAGGTCGGGCATGACGTAGGTCAGCGGCGATGCAGGCATGCCGACCAGAAGCGAGACCGCCGTCTGCGCCGCTACAACCGTCCCCTTCGGCGGCTCTTCGGCGGTGATTCCCTGCAGCGTGACGCTGTCGACGTAGGCGATCGAGCCAAGCTTCAGGTTCACCTGCCCGAGGCGCAGAAGCGCGGTGCGCGGCGACTGGCCGTCGAGATCGGGAACCTGCAGGACCAGCGGACCGGCGCTCAGTTCGACGTGAATATCGGTCCCGCGCTTGACGAGGTTCGTCGTTCCAGGAGTCCGGTTCTGCCAGACGATATTGCCTGCAGCGATCTTGTCGGAGTTCCGGCGATGATCCGTGTTGACGACCAGCGTCACGCCGAGCTCGGAACAGATCGCCCTCGCGTCGGCCACCGTCCTTCCGACGAGATTCGGCGTCGAGACGGAACGGCCGCGGATGAAGATGTTGAAACAGATGTAGGTGCTGACGCCGAACGTGAGCACGACAAGTGCGGCGAAGAGAAGGTTGTTCAGACAGCCGCTTTTCATCGATTCATCGCTGTTCCGGCCGCTCATTCTTCTGGCGGTCGGCTTTGTATTCGGCTTCGTCGTATTTGCGGGCGCTCGGGCGGGCTACGACGAGCGGGATCAAGGTCTCTTTCCAGACGTTCTCGACGCGCTCAGCGAAGATGAAGTTCAGTCCCTGTTTCACTTCGTCCGGTACCTCGGTCAGATCTTTGCGATTGCCTTCGGGCAGCACGACGGTCTTGATGTTGGCCCGCTGCGCCGCCATCACTTTTTCCTTGATTCCGCCAACGGAGAGCACTTTACCGCGAAGGGTGATCTCGCCGGTCATGGCCACGTCGTGACGCACCGGCCGGTCTCCCATCACCGAGGCAATGCACGTGGCGATGGCGACGCCGGCGGAAGGACCATCCTTTGGAATCGCACCGGCCGGGAAGTGGATGTGGATGTCGTTCTCCGTGAACTTTTTGTCGTCGATGTCGAGGTCCTTCGCTTTGGAACGAACGTACGAATAGGCCGCGGTCACCGACTCGCGCATGACGTCGCCGAGCTGGCCGGTGACGGTGGTTCGACCGCTGCCAGCCATGCGCGTCGCTTCGATGAACATGATCTCGCCGCCGAACTGGGTCCAGGCCAAGCCCGTTGTCACGCCAACTTCGGGATGCCGTTCCGCGAATTCGTGTTCGTACGATGGCAAGCCGAGGTACGGCTCGAGATCGCTAATCTCCACCCTGTAGTGATCGGCCTCGGATCCGCTGGCCACTTTGCGAGCAATCTTGCGAAGAACCGTGGCCAGCTTTCGCTCGAGGTTGCGCACGCCTGCCTCCGCGGTGTAGTCGCGGATGACGGTTAGCAGCGTGTCGTCGTCGAAGGTCACGTGCTCGGCCACGAGTCCGTGATTTTCGAGGAGCTCGGGGATGAGATGTTTCTTGGCGATCTCGAGCTTCTCGGTTTCGGTGTAGCCGGAGAGGCGGATGACTTCCATCCGATCGCGCAGCGGACCAGGAATGGTGTCGAGCATGTTGGCGGTGCTGATGAAGAGCGTGTGCGAAAGGTCGTACGGAATCTCGAGGTAACGATCGACGAAGGCGTTGTTCTGCTTCGGGTCCATCACTTCGAGAAGCGCCGAGGCAGGATCGCCGCGGAAGTCTTTCCCGATCTTGTCGATCTCGTCGATCATGATCAGCGGGTTGTTCACTCCGACCTGGATGTAGCTCTGGATCAGCTTCCCCGGCATCGCTCCGATGTAGGTCTTGCGATGCCCGCGGATCTCCGATTCGTCCGTCACGCCACCGACAGCCATGCGCACGAACTTGCGGCCGAGGGCATCGGCGATGGCAGCGCCGAGCGAGGTTTTGCCCACACCGGGCGGACCGACGAAGCAGAGAATCGGTCCCTTGAGATCACCTTTGAGTTTGAGCACGGCCAGAAACTCGAGCACGCGCTCCTTCACTTTTTCGAGTCCGTGGTGTCTCTTTTCGAGAATTTCCTCGGCGCGCACGAGGTCGAGCTGGTCCTCAGTTTTCTCCCCCCACGGAACCTGGAAGACTGTGTCGAGGTGACCTTTGATGACGGCGTAGTCGCTTGATGAGGGCGAGAGCTGCGCCAAGCGGTTCACTTCCCGTCGCAGCGATTGTTTGTGCTCCTCGGCAATCGGAAGCGCTTCGACACGGTCGCGATACGTATCGGCTTCACGGTCCGAGGCATTCGAATCGCCCAGCTCGTCCTGAATCACGCGAAGCTGTTCACGAAGATAGGTCTCGCGCTCGCGGCGATCGATCGATGTCTGGATCTGCCGCTGCAGCTCTTTGTCGAAGGTGGCTTTGCCAAGGTCGCGCTGAATCCAGTCGATGAGCAGCTCCAGACGCTCGATCGGATTCACCGTTTCGAGCAGGAGCTGTTTCTCTTCGAGCGGGAAGTTGACGAACGACGAGAGGAGGTCGGCGAAGGTGTCCGGACCTTCGCTCATGTTCATGCGCAGGATGTTGAGCAGTTCGTTGGAGTATTTCGAATCGCTCTCCACGAGTTTCTCAAAGAGCGAGACGGCCTTGTTCATCAGGTTGTCGGTCTTGGCGTTCCTCGGGATCGGACGCGGCGCCACTTCGCGCAGCATTCCCTCAAAGTACGGCTCGTTCTGGAGCATCTGCACGAGCTCGACGCGTTGCCTCCCCTGCAGGAAAACCTGGTAGCGATCTGACGAAAGCGGCAAGCGTTGCACGATGGCTGCGAGGACGCCGATCTGCGAGAGGTCCTCGGGCTTCGGGTTTTCCTTATCGCCACTCTTCTGGCAAAAGGCGGCGATGAGGTTCTGATCGTCGCCAAGACTCTTCAGCAGGCGCACGTTGCGATCGATCCCGACCTGCAGCGAAAGCACGCCGTTGGGAAAAAGGACGGAGGAAACGAGCGGGATGATGGGAAGGCTCTTGGGGATCTCCTCGTCCATCCACTCGGAGGCGTTTGTGCCTGTTGGTGCTTTGCGGTTCGTGTGTGCCATTTAGAACAGGGCGCCCGACGCCTGTGAGCTACACTTCCGTACTCAACATCAACGGCACGCGAATTGTAGGAAAAGCGCTGACAGGTTGAGCAATCATCCCTAAGACTACTGCAAACTTGATGAACGACACGGCAACGGTGCAGATCCTCTCGGATCCCGAGGTCAAGCGGGCCGATCTGCATTGCCATAGTCGTTTTTCCGTTTTCAAGTACTTCAAGCGCGCCAATACTCGCGACTGCTACAACGCCCCCGAGGATGTCTATCGGATTGCCAAAGAGCGCGGCATGTCGTACGTCACGCTCACCGATCACGATTCGATCGACGGCGCGCTGTACCTGCTCAACAAGTACCCGGACATGACCGATTTCTTCATCGGCGAAGAGGTCGAGACGTACTTTCCGGAAACGAACCAGCGCATTCACGTCGGCGTTTGGGGTCTGAACGAGACGCAGCATCGCGAGATCCAGCGGCTGCGGCGCAATATCCGCGAGCTGATTCCGTACATGAAGTCGCAGCGGATGATCTTCGGCGTCAATCACCTGTTCCAGAACTATCGGATGAAGAACGTGGCCGCGCGCTACATCGCCGAGCTGCTGGAGATGTTCGACATCTTCGAGGCGCTGAACGGCGCCATGGCCTCGTTCCACAACAAGATGGTGCAGCAGCTCGTGACGAGCGTGCAGAAGGGCGGCCGCCACGCCTCGATGATCGGCGGCTCGGATGCGCACACGCTGAAACACGTGGCCAAGGTCCACACGGTCTCGAAGGGCGAAACGGCTTCGGAGTTTCTGGAGAACATCCGCAAGGGCGACTGTTTCGCCTGGGGAAGCGAGATGCGCTTCCGCGAGCTGATCGCCGATATCTACCTGATGACGATCGCCTACAACGGCCAAGCGCGCGCCGATCTGATGTCGCAGGATTTCAGCGTGGCCGACAAGACGATCCAACTGGCCGGCCGCCTGGCGTCGATTCCCGCCGCAATCTCCGGCCTTCCCGCCGCAATCACGTCACTCAACTACCTCAAGCAGATCATCGTGACGAAAGGCATTTCGATGCGATTCGATAGGCTGGTGGAGGAGATTCGGCCGGGACTGAAGTAGGAGGTTGCCAGGTTGCCGGGTGACCGAGTTGCCGGGAAAGATGCTCGTTACTGAGTTGCTGATGGTTGCTGGGTCTTGCCGATCGCTACTAACTCAGCAACCGAGCAACCCTGCAACCGCATAGCGCTGCGGCAACCAGGCAACTTGGCAACCCGGCAACCTAGAAATTCACCGCCAGCCCGCCGATATACCGCTTCGTGCTTCCGTCTGCGTCGAGGGCATCGAGGAGGATGCGCGAGTTTTCGGAGCGGGCCAGCTCGATGCCGAGGAGAACCTTCAGATCGAGCGGGAGATGGAGCGACTGTGCGAGGCGGACATCGACGCGCTGCGTGCGATACGGATCGCCGCCGTTCTGCTGGGGCTGCTGAAGCTGGCGATAGGAAACGGCCAAAGTCGTACGCGTCGGTGAGAAGGTCGATTCGACATCGCCGGCGAGATAGAGCTTTTCGGTCCCGTGAGTAACTGCAGAATGCGCTGGGCCCGCAGTGCCGGCCATCGACGAAAAATCGAGAAGGATGCGGCTACCGAGCTCTTTGCGGAAGGCCATGCGAACGTCGCGGCGGATGTCGCCGGCGTCGATGTAGAGACCATCCCAAAAATGCTCGAGGCCATCGGTGAAGACGATGCGCAGCGGCGTGTCGGCCGCGCTGACGCTGCCGATCACGCTGAAATGCTCGCGGGACGTATCGCCGGAGACGATGCCGGCCGAATACGCGTAATGCGGCAGAAGGCGCGAATCATCGGACCAGACGATGACGCTCGGCAGCGTGTTCTGGTGCGTGGCATCGACGACCTTGTACATGCCGGAGATGACGATGGCCGTGTCTTTGCCGATCTTCAGCTCCACTCCGCTCCGTGGCGCCCACTCGGTGCCGTAGAGACCGACGCGGCTCGACATGCCGTAGTCGAGCGTGAACGCCGGCACGACCTCGAACTTCGCATTGGCCGTCAGATCGGCAGTACGCAGCGTCGGTCCGGTGACCGTGCCGGGCGTGTTGTGCAGGCTCTCCTGCGTCACGCGCAGCGAGACGCCGACGTCATTGCGCCGCGTCTGGATGACCGTCGTACCGCCGGCGATCTCGATCAGATCTGATCCCGGCGTAGCCACGAAGAGATTCTGCTGCGCCAGATAGCGAACCTGCACGCGCGAGTCGCCGTGCTCCCATTCGAAGTTATGCGAGCGAATGTCGGCCAGATGCGAATCGTCCGGAACCTCGTCGCGATAACGCCACCACGAGCGGGTGGAAGCCAGGCGGTACGAATCCGTTGCCGAGGAGCGAAGCTCGATCTGCGCGGCGCTGGCTTCGGCCACCGGCGTCCCGAACGATTCGTTGTCGGTCGGATCTTCGACGCGATGAAGATTGCCGCGGAAACCAAGCTGCCAGTTCTCGCCGAGGCGGCTCTGCAGACCGAGCTGCGTCTGCGCGAAGGCGGGACCGGAGGGCGACGTGGCGCCGGCGGTCATGCCGGTCATCGACATCATCTCGCCCCTGAATCGCGGCATCTCGTACGCGGCCGTCGTTGCCGGCCCGATCGGATCGGGCGGCGGCGTCATGACCATGTCGATGTCGCGGAGGATGTCGGGAGGAAGCGACCCGCGGATCTCCCACATCCTCTGGTTGGTGCTCCGGGCCTGCTTTTCCGTTTCCAGTTTCAGCTTGACCCGGTACTCCTTCTTCGTCGGCACGATCGTCTCGATGGCCGGTGCAAAGCCGTACTTCATGGCGATGATCTTGTAGACGCCGGAAGGTAGCTGCGGCAGAGAGAACGAGCCGTCGCTGCTGCTGAAGGTCTGGATAGCGTCCAAGCTGTTCAGATTGAGGGCGATGACGAGGGCATTGCCGACGGGCCGCGTAGAGCTGGTGACGCTGCCGAGAACCTGCAGGAAGGCGGGAAGCGGGACCTCAGATTGCGCAGGGACAGCGAGGATGACGATGGCGGACGCAATCGCAATCGCACGCAGTCGACGCATAGGTGTCCCTCCTTTTCGATCCCAGCGAGCGAGTCTAAGGAGTCGCCTGCCGGGAGTCAAATGGCGGAACGTGACAGGTTGGTGAGGACTTCCATGGGCTCACGCGGAGACGCGAAGCCGCGGAGAGGAGACTTCGCGCTCCCCACTCCGCGTCTCCGCGTCTCCGCGTGATATATCAGCGCCCCGATGCGCCGAACGAAAATCATCGCCACACTTGGACCGGCGTGCGGCTCTGAGGAAGTCATCCTCAGGCTGCTCACCTCGGGTGTCGATGTCTTCCGGATGAACTTCTCCCACGGGACCGCGGCGGAGCGCATTCGCCTCATCGAGATCATCCGCCGCGTCGCCACTGACCACGGCAAGTACGTCCCGATCATGGGCGACATTCAGGGTCCCAAGCTCCGCATCGGCGAGGTTGATGGAGTCATTCAACTGCAGACCGGCCAGATGTTTACGATCACGACGGAGCCGCTGATCGGAAACGCCTCCATCGTCTCCACGCCGTTCACTCCCCTTCCTCGGGAGGTTCAACTCGGTCAGCGCATCCTGATCAACGACGGCCTCGTGGAGTTGGTCGTAGCAGCAGTCGACGGCACCAAGGTCCTGACCCGCGTCATCCACGGCGGGCCGATCTCTTCGAACAAAGGGATGAACTTTCCGGACACCGAGCTGACCATTCC